>ERZ1673697.1168-NODE-1168-length-32630-cov-15.444942_pt1 | contig 32630 bp, 25 predicted proteins | sample MGYA00580227_ERZ1673697 | MGnify/ENA primary metagenome ERZ1673697 (study PRJEB41218, sample SAMN15661759) | gut metagenome | host: Homo sapiens | place: Canada: London | collected 2015-08-20/2019-03-30 | study: EMG produced TPA metagenomics assembly of...
ACAGTTTGACAGTTGCAGACGGTAGGATGCGAACGAAAAAGTAAGCAAATACGTGATTTTTTTAGGAGTTTCCATATTAAACCAGCGTCAACTGTCAAAGTGTCAACAACTGTCAAAACAGGGGTTTGACAGTGAATTGTAAGCAAATACGCCATTTTCAGTCAACTGTCAAACTGTCAAAGGGATTTGCGGAAAATGAAAAAAGTCAAAAAATTAAAATGAATAAAATAAGTTATAGTTATTAAAAATGTATGAATTTATAAAAATTCTTTTTTTATATCCTCTATGACAGTTTGACAGTTTATAAAATTCCGTGTATTTCCTTGATTTCTTCTGTCAAATCTCTTCTTGACATTCCTTGACACTTTGACACTCCCATTTGTTGGATGATTTTTTTACTTTTTTATCCGCACTTTGCCTTGACAGTTTGACAGTTGCTCAAAAATGGCGTATTTGCTTACAATTCACTGTCAAACCCCCATTTTGACACTCTTTGACACTTTGACAGTTGACACTGGAATAATATGGTGTATTCTGAAAAAACCACGTATTTGCTTACTTTTTCGTTCGCATCCTACCGTCTGCAACTGTCAAACTGTCAAACCCGTTTTTTTGACACTTACCGTTTTGACACTTGACACTCTGACACTTGACCGTTTGACACTTTGACATTTCCATTTGTTGGATGATTTTTTTACTTTTTTATCCGCACTTTGCCTTGACAGTTTGACAGTTGCTCAAAAATGGCGTATTTGCTTACAATTCACTGTCAAACCCCCATTTTGACACTCTTTGACACTTTGACAGTTGACACTGGAATAATATGGTGTATTCTGAAAAAACCACGTATTTGCTTACTTTTTCGTTCGCATCCTACCGTCTGCAACTGTCAAACTGTCAAACCCGTTTTTTTGACACTTACCGTTTTGACACTTGACATTTTGACAGTTTATTTTTCGCATCGTTAAAAATAAAACAAGCTTCCATCTACCATGACAGGAGACGGAAGCTTGTTGCTTTTCAAAATGAAAATAAAAAATATTCGTTATGAATTTTCAGAAGTGCTTGCTTTTTCCAGAAAAATATGATATAATAAAAACAGAGGACAAAAAATGTGGTACTGCTGCGAACAATACCACACTTTGTACAGCGTCTTCTCACCCTAAGAAAAACATGCTGTTTCTATTTCTCCGCCTTGCAGGGCAGAGTTGCAGACCTTTTACAGTCTTTTTGCTTGTTACCCTAATTATAACACGATGAATTCCTTTTGTCAAGGTTTTTTCTGTGCACTTTTGTTCTGAGATTGTAAAAAAACTGCTGATGGGAATGCCACTTTTTTATGGCAGGAAAATGAAAGTCATTCCGGTTTCCCTGATATATGGGACAGATGACTGCAGTTTTAATATGTTTTTCTTACTATTCTGATTGCAAAAGTATGGAAAAGACAAGACAGGAGGATTTTTTCTATGCGAGTAGAACAAATGTTGGCATGGAAAGATGCCGTTCAAAAAAATACCTATCATTCGTATTTTGAAAATACAGTACGAACCAAGAAAGAACTCGAACAAACGTTTTCGATGCTATGTGATGTAGCCCTAATGGTGGAAGATGTGGCAGCCGCCGGTTGTTTTCTGCATTTTTTGGAGGAACAGGCAGAGACTGTTTCGCTTTCCCTTTCCAATCGTGCCTATTTACAAAATACCAGAGAAATTTTTGAGAGCGTGGAGCACTGGCTTCCCATACAAGAGATGGAATCGTCGGAAACCAAAACCGTGGAATTCCCAAAGAATGTGTTTCCACCGGCAATCGAATCCTATGCCAATGGCATTGCGACGGCATTAAAGGTCAATCGTGCACCGGTTTATACTGCCATGCTCTCAGCCTGTGCGGCTACCTTACAGCGAAAGGCCGTCACGATGTTTTGTGAGGATGAAACCCAGACCATTCCTTTGAATTTATATGTGTTGCTGGTTGGAGAATCTGGTGCGAGTAAAAGTCCCATCTTTAAAACGGTGTTTGCACCTTTACAGCAGTGCATTGCACAGGCAACCCCTGCCTATCAACAGGCATTGTCCGCTTATAAGGCAAAGCGAGATATCCAAGAGGAACGGCTGCGACACAGGAAAAAACGGCTGCAATCCGAGGATTGTTCTGAAATAGAAGCTGAAATTCTAGAGGCACAGATGCAGATGGATGCGATTCTTCCGCCGGGCAACCCCAATATTTTATCGGATGATACCACGACAGAGGCATTGACGGTCAAAATGTTTCAATGCAGGGAAACGGCTGCCATCGTTTCGGACGAGCCTTCTACTTTACATAACATTCTGGGGCAATATACAAAAGATGGAAATGCTAATAATATTTTATATTTAAAGGCATTCGGTGGAGACCGCTATGCCTATAATCGCCGGAATGCCGGCGGAGAGATTGTATTGGAGCATCCGTTGATTACCATGTGCATTGGCACGCAGTATCGTACGTTTGACCGCCTGACAAAGTCGGATGCGTTATTGGATAATGGGTTGATTCAGCGGTTTTTATGGTGCCATCTCGAGAGTTACAAGGTGGATTCTTCTCGGATTCCGTTTCGGGATACAGCAGTCAAATCGGCGTATTTTCGTATGATAGAGCGATTTTATCAAATGCCGGATGGGAATCAGGTCATTCCCTGGTCGGAGGATGCCTGTCAGGTGGTGCATCAGGCATTGGATACGATGTGGCAAGTTCAGAAAGTGCACAAGACCTTTCTCAATAAAGCAGAGATTACCGTTGCCAAACTGGCAGCGTTGCTGCATATGATGTGGCAGGATGTGGGTGTGCATGCGGAATACATTGACAAAGATACTGCGATTCGTGCTGTGCAGCTGTTGGAATATTTCTATGAAACCATGTTCACAGAGCGGGATTTTGCCGGAGAAGAGCTGCAAAAGCTGGAACAAAAGCTGTATGAGAAGACTGTCGCCATTGGAAAACCGAGAATCAGCCGGAGAGAAATTCTGCGGACGGTTTGCAGCAATCGCACAGAGAAGTGTGAGCTGTTGTTGGATACGCTGTTGGCAGAGCGAAAAATAGCTGTGTTGAACGGCAAGCGGAAGGATTCTTTTGAAGTGTTGATTTCGCCGTTCTGGCATCTGTAAAAGCATTGTAAATAATGTGCACTCGAGGAATAGGGGGTTTTCTGTCGGACAGCAACTGCGGTCAAGCTAGCTCAGCTTGGCGGAGGGGTGCAGGGGACAAGCTGTCCCTTGCAGAACGTTTCAATTTGGATAAGAAAACTGGATGGAGAACAAGACAACCGCTGTCCGCCATCTGAAAGAACAAAATGATATGCAATACGAAAATTTAGTGTGGTCAGATTGCAAATTGAGGGACAGAACAAGGTGGACAGCGGTCATAGGCAGACAGCGTAGCAATTCTGCCGGACGGTTCAGAAAAGGTTTCTCAAAGAAATCGAAAAATATATGTTCATCAAATAAATATTAAATAGGAAAAGGGGAGCAGTCTGAAATAGACCGCTCCCTTTTTTGTTTGTAGCACATTTTATTTGCACAAGAGGTATAATAAGTTTGCATAAGAAGTATGATAAGATTGCATAAGAAGCATAAGAACAGCACACAAGAAGTCAATTAATAGGATAAAAAAGCCGCCTATCTCAAAAAGACAGACGGTATTTTTTTGTTTTTGCATGCTGTAAAAAATAACCATACCTCTCCATTTTAGGAGTGTGTAGTTGAATGATTTATGCTGTACGTGAAGCAACTCATTTTTCAAACCATCCCTATTTTGAGAGTGGTGTAGTTGTTAAAGGAGGAGCCTCTATTAGCTACAATAGGTTTCAAACCATCCCTATTTTAAGAGTGGTGTAGTTAAGGAAACAATACAAAAAATCGCTTCTGTATTTGTTAGTATAGCACAAACTGCACAAATTGTCAAGATATTTCTCAAGCTTTTTCCGTTTCTGCCCTGCCTTCGTACTGTTTGACCAGTTTGTAAAAGGTTGTTTTCGTCAGCCCTAACGTTTTGTATGCTATTACTGCTGTGATTTCGCCATTTTTCCATTCTGTATAGACATTCTGCCATTGCTTTGGAAAGGGGGTATTGGGTCTGCCCAGATGCCTACCCTTTGCCTTTGCCGTTTCAATGCCCTGTCGCTGCCGTTCCCGAATGCTGTTCCGTTCTTTTTCTGCGACATAGGAGAGAATTTGCAAGACCAAATCTGCAATCAATGTGCTCTCTAAGTTGTCTTTTCCGGTGGTATCCAGCAGTGGCATATCCAATACTTTGATCTGTACTTGCAATTCTTTGGTAAGCCGATACCACTGGGCTTGGATTTCCTGATAGTTTCTCCCGAGCCGGTCAATACTGGTGATCACAAGGGTGTCCCCTTTCCGTAGAAGCGGCGTTGTGTGTGCCGTTCCCACCAGTGCATGATAACCGGGGCGGTCAAACTGTTTTCCACTGCTAGTGTCGGTCAAGATGTTTCGTTCTTCCGGCACAAATTCTTTTAATGCAGCAATTTGCCGGTCTAGTTTCTGGTCAGTCGTGCTGACTCTTGCATATCCAAAAATCATATGGGGTTCCTTTCTGCGGCCGTGATGAGGTACCCTTTCAGTATACCCGATTGGTTCGGAAAAGTCAACCTTATTTGCGAACGTTTGAAAAGAGGGGGGTTCCTCTTTTTCAGACGAAAAAATTGCACCTGTAGCGGTGTGCGGAAGGGTGTACCTTTCGGAACGGAAAAAAAGATCTTCTTGCAAGAATGGCTTGACAGTTATGTAATTTTGTGCTATACTAACAAATACAGGAACGATTTTTTGTATTGTTTCCTCCACTACACCCTCCTAAAATAGGCAGGGTCTGAAACGAGAGACTTTGATTAACTCGTTCATCGGTTCAACTACATCCCCCTAAAATGGGTGGGGTATAGTTGCTTTTTACAACATGCAAAAACAAAAAACACCGTTTGTCTTTTGGAGACAGGCGGTGTTTTTATGCCCAAATATTCAGCTTTTTGTGCATAGCTCTTATACTTCTGATGCAATGTTATTGTACTTCTTGTGCAACAAAAGGAAAAATCGGTATCTTTTTAAAGAAACGGATATTTTGGATTCTCTCTTATGAAAAACACACAAAACCGCCCCATTTCTTTTGCAAAAACTGCATAAAAAAATCGTATTCTTGCATTTTTTTAGAAAATTCTATTCCATTTTCCAAATTCCCATGTTATAATAAGGAAAAGAAAGGCATTTATGCTGCTCTGAAATGCACTTCCCCAAGTGTAGTCCTTGCAATTCTGTGGATAGAACTCATTCTATTCACGGAATTGCCAACTTTCTAATTGCATGGAACACAATTAACGGAGGATGGGAGGAGAATATAAAGATGATAAGAACAAAAAAGATATGGCAAATTTTTGCCGGAACCGTTGCTGCTGCTGTTACTATTGTTGGAATGGCACAGCCAATTTCTGATTTGCCAGACATGGGAACTGCCATTGTGGCAGAAGCATATGATGTGGGGTACTATGTGACCACTCGTACAACCGGTGCAAGCGTGTATAGAGAAGCAAGTACCAGTTCTTCTAAGTTGGGGGCTGCACAGACCTATGAATGTTTTCATGTAGAGGAGATAAATGGAAACTGGGGGCGTACCAACAGCATTTATGTCTTGAGAAATGATAGCATTGTCTGTGTTTCCGGATGGGTGAATCTGGATCTTACTACTACGATTGCAGTGGATGATGCATTGGGAATCCCTTATCCACGCCCAACCGGCAGCCCGATTCTTGCGAAAAATACACAAGCGGCTGACAACCACGGTCATGTTGCTTGGGTACAGACGGCTTTGAACAAAATGATTCATGCTGGTTTGACAACAGATGGGCGCTATGGGGATGCAACCGTGAATAAAGTAAAAGAGTTTCAGTCTGCATATGGTTTGACTGCGGATGGACAAGTTGGGGCAAAGACAGTTGCTAAAATGGTGGAAGTTCTGGAGAGCATGGCAGTTGTCTATCCCTCGAAGCCGGCTGTCAGTGTATCTGTCGGAACCAATCGAACCAATACGGTTTTTAGCTGGAATGCCTGCAGTGATGCGGATTGGTATGATATCCGGATTTATGATACCAATAACAACTGTATTTCTCAGAACATGAACTATAATGGAACCAGTTATGCATTGGTATTGGAGGCAGGAACCTATTCTGTAGATGTTGCCTCTGTCAATGCGAAGGGAACTTGGACATTTAGCGATAGGGTGGGATTTACTGTCAATGCAGAAACCACGACGACCACCACAACCACTACTACCACAACGACTTCTACCACTACAACCACAACGACTTCTACCAAACCGGTCACAACTACAACGGTTACAACAAACAATTACACAAATAATGCATTCGATTTTGATGCGGATATCTGGAATTTCCCGAATACCAGCAAGGTGTTTGCACCGGCTTACATCAGTGAATCGTACTGGCAGAAGTTGATCAAAAATATTCCCAATACGGACATTGCAGAAGTCACTTCGTTAAAAAAACAATTGTATACCAAATTTGATGGCGTTTGTTATGGAATGTCTGTGTTAACTGCTCTATATAAGCAGGGCTATCTGCATCCAGCAGACTATACAGAGGGAGCTGCTACATTAAAGCAGATCGGAAAGCCGAATGATGATGATATCGAATCCCTAATCGTATACTATTATTTGCTGCAAGGGACAACGGATATTAAATTTCAAACAAAAAAATGCCTGCAATCCAGCAAATATAGTATGAAAAACATGATGAACACATTGATTCAAAAGGCAGGACAGGTTTCGGATGGCGGTGCTCCAGTGGTTGTCAATTATGCTTGGACAGAAAGTGGCACTTCCGGATGGGCACATTCCGTGGTAGCATACGGCGTAGAGTATGGTTCCTGGGATGTCGGAAATGGATATACAGATGGATATGATGGCCGAATTTTAGTCTATGATTGTTCAAAAGGCAGGTTTACAGATGATGCTTGTATCTATTTTAAGACGGATACATTAGAATGGTGTGTTCCTTATAAAAAATTGAAATACAACATATCGGATTCAAAGTGTTATGCCAGACTGCTCATGGTAAGCAATGATGCAGGTATCTTGAATAAACACGGCTATTTGAAATCGCCGAATCTTTCTGTGAATACAGGGGAGAACGAAACAGAAGAAGGTTTTTATCCAGAAATTGCAGTCAATAGTCAAGATATCAGCATTCGAAAAACAGGCAGCCAGGATACTTTTGCAATCAATAGCTCAGAAATGGATGAGGATGAGATTTTTAATGGATATGGCATCATTGCTGGGGAAGCCAATCAGGGGTACAGCTATTTTATGACGGATCATGAAAGCGGTTATTCTGCAATGGCCAATGTCGATGAGGAAATGTCTGTCACGATGCGGTTTGAAAATGAACGAGCTGTTGTCAATGCGGATCATGCACATAGAATTACATTTCTTCCTGACTGTACGGTCAGCATCAATGGAGATCAGACCGATTATGACATTGATGTTGTGACCAATCAGGAACAGTGTACACTTCCGTGGTATGAATTGCAATTAGAAGGGGATACGGATACTTCTGTTTCTTTGCAACAATATCGGGATGGCTATCTTTTAAAGGGAGATTTGGGCAATACATTGAGAGTCACTGCCAACAATACCGTTGGGGGACAGTGCGTATCTTGTTCTGATTTGGGCACGTATTCTTCTGTATATATTACAACAACTGGAGAATATAGCGAAATGCTGAATGTACTTGTGGATAAAGATCGGGATGGAACTTATGAAACTTCTATCCTTGACAGGATTCCGGGAGATGTGAATGCAGATGGCGTGGTGAATGTTTTGGATTTGATGCTTGCAAAACGGCAGGTTTTGACTGGAAATTGCATTGTAAATTTGTATGGCATGGACAAGGATTCTTCTGGAACTGTTACCTTGACGGACTTGGTTTCTCTACAGAAATTCTTGTTGAATCGATAGGAAAGGAGAAGTTATCTTGAAAAAACGGAAATTAAAAATGGTTTCTAAAAAAGCGATTATCTTTATGACAAGCTGTACCCTTTTAACTGGTGGAATGTCCTATCTGCCCTCTGTATTTTATGTCAATCAGGCAGCAATTACTGCAGAAGCTTTGACTTGCACCGCCCCGTCTCCTATTGCATGGCAGCAGGATTCTACTTCCAGACCACAGATTGATTCGTATTTAACTGGTGTTTCTTATTGGAATACACATCTTTGGACCAGCATTGGGAGTAAAAGTCAAACAATTGGTTCCTCTGCCTGTGGTCTATTTTCTGTGATTAATTCGGTTTATTATAAAACAGGAAACTTTATGGATCCAACCTTTGTTGCAGATTGGTCCAGAACCAACGGATATCGTACTTCTAATAATGGTGTGGATACTAGATTTTTTAAAGCCTATGCACAGACTTATGGATCTACGTATGGCTTTTCTTATGCCGGCAGTTATTCCAGTGTCTCTTCCGCATTGGAACATGTCAGAAATGGTGGGACAGTTTGCGGATGTGTTCCGGGACACTGGATTGCAATCGTAGACTATAACAGTTCCAATGGAAAATATTTGATGTTGGATTCTTCCAGAGCCTCTTCCAGATGTTCTTCCATCAGTGGATGGACCTCCAACAGAGGGGTGGCATGGGTTTCTGGCAGTACCTTTTCTTCTGGAAAATACACGCTATCTGGAAGATGTATGTATGGGTTGTCCTATCGTCAACCAGTTCCTCCTCCAAATACGGATAACGCAACCGATAACAACTTACCTTGGAATTACACTTATCCAACTCGGACATTGTATCAAAAGTCGCCGATGATGAACGGAAATGATGTGAAGTGGCTGCAATCAGCCTTGTCTTACTTGGGATATTCCTGTGCAGTAGATGGTTACCTGGGAGCAGAGACGAAAAATCAGATCCGGGCATATCAATCCGCAAATGGTTTGACTGTGGACGGGAAAGCCGGCACAAAGACACTGTCCAGTCTGAAAGCCAAGGCAGAAGCGAAAAATACTGGCAGCAGCGATGGACAGACCAGCAACAATAGCAATTACAGTGTGCCGTCCAGAACTTTGAAGTACGTTTCTGGATCTCTGATGCGGGGCGAAGATGTCAAGTGGCTGCAAGCTTCTCTGAATCAATTGATCCACGCTGGTTTGACGGTAGATGGTATGTTCGGGAAAAATACCTATAATGCGGTGAAGAATTTCCAGAGCCTGAATGGTCTGGGCGTGGATGGTATTGTAGGAACCTATACCAAAGGAAAACTCACAGCCTTGCTGGAAAATAAAGATTATGTTGCACCGCAAAGTTCCACCGGAACCATCTTAAAATATGGCTACCCGGCACCGACTGGAACGCTGCGTTCTGGTTCTAAGGGGGATACCGTTCGCTGGCTGCAAGTCGCATTGAACAATACCATTTCCTCTGATTTGGATGTAGATGGTCACTATGGGGCAAAGACAAAGGCAGCGGTGCAGAGCTTCCAATCCAAAAATGGGTTGTCATCCGATGGCATTTTTGGCTCAGCATCACGCTCCAAGATGAAAGAAGTGCTTGCTTCCCGCTCCATCACGATTTGTGGAGGAAGTGAAGAGCCGACGGTGGTCAGCCTGAATCTGTCGGAGGAGAAGTATTATTTTGCGGAAGAGGAAAGCATTGCATTTGAATTTGACAGTGATACTGCAGATATCTATCACCTGACGATTTCCAATGAAAGTGGAGAAGTGGTATATGATTATCAAACAGATGAATATTCGCTTACCACTGCACTGAATGCAGGCACTTATACAGCAACTGTAACAGCAAGCAATGATAAGGGTGCTTTAACCAGTGAACCAGTTGCATTTTCTGTGATTCAGCAATCAGAAAAAACAGAAGACATTTCTCAAATTCGTTCTTCTGCTTATGATACTGCGTTGTCTTACAACCTGAAAACAGATACGTTATATGTGACAAAAGATGCAACCTATGAATCCATGTGGCGATTTGTATCGCATGAAAACTGGACATTTCAAATCTATAATGCCTATTATGGAAAAATGCTGACCATTTCCGATGGAAAGTTGGCAATGGTGGAGCAAGATGCAGAAGACTGCAACGCTTATTGGTATCTGTATGAAGAAAATGGAATGTCCTTTATTAAAAATATGGCATCCGATATGACAATCACAGTGACTTCTGATGGAGAAATTTTGTTGGAAGAATTGGATACCGTCTCGAATGCACAAAGTATTGCCTTTGTAGCGGAGGATAAGAACAGTATTGTTCCAACATTTACGCAAGTCGATGAAACGCATGCAAAATTGTCATGGAATCCTGTAGAAGGTTCTGATTTGTATTCGATTACCATTTATGATACAGAAGGCATAACAGAAGATGGTGTCTTTGATTACATTGAAACACAGGATACTTCCTGTGAGATTGAGATTCCTGAAAATGCTGCTTATTCTATTTATCTGGAAGCGAGTGTAGCAGGGGATATTATCATTGGCATTGGCATGGGAGAAGGGGATGAAGAGGAAGAACCGCCGGTCATACCGCCGCAGGAAGATCCACAGAATCCATCTGAGCAATATCTGGATAAGGTGATTCAGTTACAACATTACTTGTTAAATGAAAGTGGGTATAGTCCCAGCGAAGTAACAGAATTGGATATGAATTTTGATGGAAAATTGGATGCACTGGATTTGATCTTATTGAAGAGAATGATTGATTCAGAATAAGTGCTCGGATAGAATCGTTGTTTTTCAAAATAGGATGCAATTCCCCTATGAATTGGCTTGTCATGATTCATAGGGGAATTTTGATTTTGGATGGATCCGATTGAAAAAGATACCCAAAAATGTATTTTTATTGAACTCACATAATTTCTAAGTTTTAAAAAATGAAATAGAAAAGAAAAAGCCCAGAACGAAAAAACGTTTCGGGCTTTTTTTTGTTGGTTGAACATCTGGAAACTGTTTTTATTTACACAAGAAGTATAAGAACTTTGCATTAGAAGTATAAGAAATATACACAAGAAACTAGATATCTGGGCAAAAAAAGCCGCCTGTCTTTTTTAGACAAGCGGTATTTTTTTGTTTTTGCATGCTGTAAAAAATAACTACACCCTCCCTATTATTTTGAGGGGGGTGTAGTTGTGTTTGCTATTAATCACCTTTTCTCTTCTGAGTTTCATACCCTCCCTATTTTGAGGGGGGTGTAGTTGATGCCAGATGACGAGTATCTGATTTGTGTTGGTTTCAGACCCTCCCTATTTTGAGGGGGGTGTAGTTGAGGAAACGATACAAAAAATTGTCTCCGTGTTTGTTAGTATAGCACAAACCGCACAAATTGTCAAGCCATTTTTGCAAAAAATCTTTTTTTCTTGTTCAAAAATAATGCTTTTTTCTAGGAAAAAAATTTTGAAAAAAACCTGAATTTCGTTTCGTTGTTCCGGTATCTCTATCAGAAAACAAAATCACCCACAAAACCCAACCAAGAAAGGAACCTGCCTTATGAAACAGACTTGTAAACCCAAAGGTCTACATACCCCCAACTGTCTCTGTAAATTCATTGGATGGTGGGATGGCAAACGAGGAAATTATATCATGCAAACAAAAACCACCTGCACTTCTGGTTTCAGTGAAAAAAAGTGTTGTCAGTTCCAGACATATGCCGGCGAATCGCTGAAGCATCTGGAACTTTGTACAGCCCCTCAGCGAGCGGCTGCCTCTCAAATCATGTCGCAGCTCCGCAGCAATCCCATGCTTGAAAAATCCAGAACAGAAGCGGCAACCACCGAAGAACAGCATTTCTATACGGAAGTGCTGGAAGGATTGCAGCAGCTACATACGATTCAAGCCGATATCCGCAGCAAGCAGACCCTGACACAACAGACGATTTTCAGTGTGGCGGCACGTTACCGCAGCAAACTCTGTTCTTACTATGTCGGCATGCATCGAACAGTTTCTGACATCGACAGCAATCCCCCATCCCATCTGCAAAATCTGGAAGAACATCCTGCATTTCAGGTATATCTGCACGTTCATCAAGAAATTGATCAACAAATTTGTGCATTTCTGAACTGCTATGAAACAAAAAAGGAGAAGGAGGCGGCATAACATGATGTTCAAGAAGCGAAAGAAAAAAGCGATTTTCACCATCCATGAAACCGAAACCAAAAGCAGAAATATTTCCTACTACGCTGAAAACGGCGGTGCGGTTCCGATGGACTTCTATCTTCCTGATGTGATTGCTTCTTTTGATTTGGAGAAAGAAATTGAATCCTTTCTGGAAAAAGCAGATTTGGACGAGTGGAATAGTGACTACATGGATTCTATTATAGAGGCATGCATTCTGGAAGGCTTGAAAGATCTGGAGCGTCAGCATAGCTGCCATATGGCAACCATTCCGCATTTGGAAGGCAATATCCAATCGGATATCCTTGTGCTTGAGGAGAAAGTCAAAATGCTGGAAGAACGAAACGGAATGTTAAAGAAAAAACTGACATTATTGGGAGAGGAGACGATCTGACATGGAGAAACAATTTTCAACTTCTGTAAATGTCCCGTGGTACTGCAAACCTGTTTTCTTTACTGCCATTATTGTGGGCATTATCTTGATTGACTTTTTGACGTATTACAGCGTCATGGATGCCATCTTTCAAAATACCGATCAAACACAAGGGTTAATCTTATCTGTCGGCATTGTTAGCATGATTGATCTGCCTCCGATGGTGCTGGCAGATATGATTCCCATGAAGAAGAAAACAATTAATATTTTCTTAATTTCGACCATAATTGCGATTGTTCTGTTGATGATCGCCAGTATTATCCAACGATTGTGCAGTGCAGATTTGATTTTCAGTGATATTATGCTTTCCAATATCTCTGCTTCAATACCAGCACAAAGGATGAGCATGGTGCTGTTGTCGCTGTTGCCGATTGCCACTAGTGTCTTTTCTTTTGCCCTTTCTGCGAAAAAGAAAATCGTCGCCGCACACTTGCTGCTGGAACGAACAGAAAAAGAAATCATACTGGAAAAAGCAAAACAAAAGGAACTGGAAAACACATTGCTTTTTGACCAAGTCCAGCATGAAAAGCAAAAGTACGAAGAGGCAGTGCAGCGACTTTTACAGAAAGGCGAAACCATGAAATTCACGGCACGCTATGCATTGTCCAAGTATTTGGGCGAAAAAAAAAGCGTTTCAAAAATTTCTGCTGAAAAAGCAATGGACAAGAGCCCTGTAGTGTTAGAAACAAAACCGAAAATAAACACCAATATTCCAGAAACACAGATACCATTTTCCACAGTTCAATTGTAACAAATAAAAGCAGCAGTCCCGCTGCGAAAGGAGTTTCCTATGAACATGAAAAAAAGACTCGCTGTTTTTTCTGCCGTTGCTCTGTGCATTCTGTTTTTTACAGGATGCAACACCTCTGAATCAATAGAGGCAACGCATCTGGTTTTGATCTATGGCAATCATGCCAACGTCAACCCACCAGACCTCTCCATTGTAGAAGCAGAGTTGATGGAAGTGGCATTGTCCTACGGCAGTGTTACCGTTATCGAAAATGATGGTGCTCCCTATGTCGCTGTACAAGAAACGGCAGAAAAGCCCTCTGCCAATATTTCCGAAACCAACAAGCAACGACGTGCAAGAAGTTTTGTGACACAATTGGAAACATTGATAGAAGAAAACGCCATCCCATTGACAGAAGAAGTGAATACCTTAGAATCTGTACAGCTTGGCGTTCGCTCGATGTCTGAAAAAGAAGGAAAGAAAGTTATGATTTTGGTAGATAGCGGTCTTTCCACAACCGGTGCACTGGATTTGACACAGGATTACCTAGATTTTTTAAATGTAGAAGAAACCATTTCCACGCTATCAAAGGAACAGGCAATTCCGGATGTATCCAACATAGATGAGATTATAACCTATAGCCTTGGGGACGTTGCTGTACCGCAGGATTCCTTGAGCAACGAAGCAAGATGCAATTTGATTTCCCTCTGGGAAGGGATTTTTACGGAAGGTGGGAGAGTTCCGGATTGCAAGGATACCATCTGTAAGCAGAAAAGCAATCAAACAAGCGATATGCCATCCGTTTCAAAAGTGGCAACCAAGAAGACTCTTTCAGACTTGCCTTATGTGGAAGCGGACAGCCCCTCTGAGACAGCAGCAGAACCGATTCTTTCCGATGTGGATGTGGTAGAGATTCCAGAAAGTCAAGTGGCGTTTGTCGCCAATACCGCCGACTTTTCCAGCCAACAGGATGCCGAAGCGGCGTTGCAGCCGCTGGCAGAACTCTTGTGTAAACAGAAAACGGAATGTATTTTCATCGGCATGACGGCTACATTCGGTGATGTAGAAAGCAGCCGTACCCTCTCGAAAGAACGGGCAGAAGCCGTCTCACAGGTTTTACAAAGCTTTGGCGTGCCGAAAGACCAAATTCGCTGTATCGGGACAGGCTATGACCGTACTGAATTTTTCAAAGAAGATTTGAATGCGGACGGTACATTGAATGAAACGCTTGCTGTCTATAACCGCTGTGTGTTGCTTGTGGGTGCAGAAAACAAAATCGCACAAAAATTGTTACAAAAATATACATAATCAACAAAGATATCAGATATTTTGATTCTGTATTTTTGGTACAAGAGCATTTATTCTTGTGCATTCTTCTTATGCTTCTTATACTTCTAATGCAAATTTCTTGTGTTTCTTGTGCCAATAAAATTTTTTGAAAAAATCTGAACTACACGCTTTTGGCTCGGTATCATCCTTAGAAGCCATTCCACTACAAAAAACAGGAAAGGGACATTGCTTATGAAATTTCGGAATTTTCTCAGCCGCATTGGGTTTGTGATTCTGGCAGCTGGTGATTTAATATTTGCTTACGCTGCCACTGGAACACTGCTCGCCATCCCTGTGACCGCCGTCCTTCTGCTTATCGGAATCGCAATATTATTTTTTCTGTCGCTTTTGACCTTGCAGGCTCGCCCCTTGTCGCAGTGCAGGAGCATGGATGCCAACCGTCTCCTTCGCAACTTTGCTATTGTAAAACAAAAACTGCAAAACAGCGGCGGACACTGTCCCAATATCAAGTTGTACATCAGCCGTTCCCCATCACGAAATGCATTTTCGCTCGGCAATCGCATCATTCTCACAGAAGGCATGATGCAGGAAAGTGATATGGTGCTGCAAGCAGTGATCATTCACGAGCTTGGTCATACGCTGCACTATGATTCCTACTTTTCAAGTTTGCTGCAATGCAATCTTTTCTGTTTCACTGGTCTATTTTTATTGTCCGAGTTTGGTGTTTTGCTGTTTGTAGGCGTACTTTTGTTTTTTGTATTTTGTATTGCATTTGACGGCTTTGCAGCAATGACCATCACAGGACTGTTTACAAAAATCGTGCGAGGTTTCTGCAATCTGTTTCTAAAGCTGGCAATTATGCTGCACAATCTTTTCGCAACTCTCTTGTTTCGGCAGCAGGAATATGCTGCCGATGCGTTGACGGTTCCACTGGGATGCAGCAAGGCAATGAAATATTTCCTGGAGGACTTGGAACAGAGTGAACCAGTGCAGCTGAATTTCACAGAACAGTTATTGAGCGACCACCCCAGCAACTATGCGAGAATTGCCAAGTTAGAACAGGCAGAAGCCGCCCAAACTACACAAATTGTATAAAACCAATTCCAGAAAGGAGCTTTCTATGCAATATGATTTTTACTGTAATCTGCCGTCGAAAAAAACCGTCTCACAGCCGCTTGCTATCCTGCAAGGCACAGACTATCATGGCGGACGGCATGTCTTGCCGCTGGAGGACATCAGTTTGCTTTGTGTGGGTGCTGCGGGCAGCGGAAAAACCTGTTTCATACAAAACATTTTGCCCCAGACCATACAGAGAGCACATAGTATCCATATCATCTTTGATCCGAAAGGAGATTACCTGAAAAAATTTTACAAAGATGGGGATTGTATCCTATCCCTGAAAGACCTTCCCAATTATCCGGCTTCTGCACAGCCGAAATGGCATCTCCTGAAAGATATGTGTCTCTATGAAGCACATCCGGAAGAACAAATCCGAGAGATTGCAAAAACTTTGTTTCAAGAAGCCATAGAAGGAAATCAGAGCAATCCCTATTTTCCGATCGCTGCCTGCAATCTGTTCTCTGCACTGATGATTGCGATGTGTCGGCAATATGCCGACCGACTGCCGTCTACAAGAGCAGCGATTCAAAAGATACGTTCCATGTCAATAGGAGAAATGTTGAATGCCACTAATCAATATGCGGATTTAGCATCCACCAAACAACTCATTGGCTCCGAAGCTCCACAAACGGTCAGCGGAGTACTGGGAGAGTTTATCAATGTCTTGCAGGAATCCTTTCAGGGCAATTTTTGTGGGGAGGGAACATTTTCCTTGCGGGAATTTATTCGGCATGGCGGAATTGGACGAAAACTGTTCATTGAATATCAATTCGATACCAAAAGATCCGCAGAAACCATAATTCGTATCATGCTAGACTTGCTGATGAAAGAGGCGTTGACCGGTAAAAGTGAAGCGGAACGCATTTATTTCTATCTGGATGAGTTTCCACAGCTGCCTGGAAAACTAACCTATCTTTCAGATTTGGTAAATTTCGGAAGACAAGCCGGTGTCCGTGTGATCTCGGGCATACAAAGTGTGGCACAGTTATATGCCAGCTGGGGGGAAAAAGAAGCCAATGCACTGCTTGCTGGATTCATCAACAATATTTGTTTTTTCTGCAATGATGCAGACAGCAGAGAATACTTTTCCAAACATGCCGGAGAGGCAAACTTGCCCATTACAAAGATGAATCCGGATTTCACCATTTATACGGCAATCGAAAGACAACCGCTCGTGCCATCCTATGTTTTGACACAGCTCTCTGTGGGCGATGCGGTAGTATTTGAAAGAAAGGACGAAAACGAAAAAACAAATCAACATCCCTACTGGATACACTTTGATAAGGAGTGGATCGTATGAACAACATGATTTGTCAACCGCATGTTTCTCTTCCGATGGGCTCTTACTTAGTGAGCGGCAGTCATTTTGCAATGGCAGAAGTAGTCTTTCAGAGGATGCTTTCTCAAAAGGCACCTAATACCATCGCAATGGTACTGGATTTTGTACAAGCAGGGGATTTTTTATCTCCATTACAGAAATTTTTTTCCACTGTTTGCTGTATCCGTACAGGGTACGAAGATTACAATTCCCTATTTTCAGAAGACGGCACAGACAGCATTGATCGAATCTTTCGATATTTCGAGCAGACGAATCTGGAAGAAGATGACTGGAACGGGATGAAACGCTGTTTGCAGGCATTGGAAGAGCTTTCTATTTTACAGGGAAATGGTCGTTTGACCAAAGAAAATTATCTTCGTCTACACACGGCAAATGCCATGATGTCTGCCTTGCAAACACTGCAAATACAGGGTCGTATTTCTCCTTTTCATGCAGAGGAATTACACGCCACACTCATGCAGACTGCAAAGCATTTAATTCCTTTGGAAAATTCGATTGCTGCCATGCGGTATAGCGGAAATGTGGTGCAGAGTGTGACAGATCTACCTGTTGGCAGTGCAGTGATCTTCTCTGCAAACCCATTTGTGACCGCTCAAAATACACAATGGATTCGACAGTTAAAAACAGACATCCTCTGTCGTGCCAAACGTGGAGAACCTTTGCTGTTGATCTTTCATGCAGGGCTTTGCAATCCCATCTCTGCAATAACAGATTTGATTGCTGGATTGCAGTATCAGCCAAATGTAACAGTTTTATATGTGAGTCCAGATATTTTCTGTACCGCAACAGAAGGAGAACATGTGGAAACCTTTTTAAATCTGTTTGACTATAATCTGTTCAGTCGCCACGGTGGAAAGAGTGCACAACAGGTCTCCGCCTTGTTTGGAGAACGCATTGTCTCAGTGGCATCCAATGCGGAAACCAAAGATTTGCGCTTATTTTCTGCCACGATTCCGGACCTTCTGCTTCACCGCAACCGTACCGTCACGACAACCTATACCCCCACCGTACGCCCCTATGTTCCAGTGGAATGGATCCTCCACATGGAAACCGCTATTCTCTATGATACCAGAACAAAAGAATATACCTTTTTATAAAAACAAGCAGCCGAAAGAAGAAACGCTATGCGATAAAAAAATAAACAGAAGTACAACCATACCAATTGAAAGGAGAAAATCTTATGGGCAATCATCGATCCTATGTAAGAAAATCCACAAGAGAACAAATAGAAAGCCGAGCAGAAAAGGACGAAAACGGAAATTATATCGACCCCAATACAAAAGAACCCATCACTGGCAAACCGCATAAGGGACACGTTACGGGCATGGAAAATAGAGGGTTTTTAGAATATTCTGATCAGGCTGGGATGTCACAGAAAGAATTGAACAACACCACAAACAATGCCGGATTGTATCAACTGGAAGGTGGAAAAAGTAATGACAGCCACAAATATGAGGAACAGGATGCAAATCAGACGGCTCTCAATACCGCAAATTACTGTTATCTGGAAAACCCAGAATATCAGAAAAACACCTATATTTACCGACCAACAAAGGAAGGGGAGCCATGGACCGTTCGCGTAAAAAATAAGAATACCGGAGAGAATCACATTGTTGGCTCGTTTGAACCGAATCTTTCCCAGCCCAGCAACCAGCAGAACAGTAGTCTAGAGGACTTTGGGGCTTCCAATTCCACAACCACGAATGCCTTCCAGTCCAACCCCCAAACACAAGGCAGCAGTTTAGACGACTTTGGGGCTTCTCCTTCTACTGGAGAGGATAACAACATGAATTTCTCCGGCAACAATCATGATTCTGTAGACAGCAACGAAAACAGTTTGTAGAAGCCTTTCGATTTTTGCAAAAATGGCTTGACAATTTGTGCAGTTTGTGCTATACTAACAAATACAGGGACGATTTTTTGTATCGTTTCCTCAACTACACCCCCCTCAAAATAGGGAGGGTCTGAAACCACTGATAGCTGAGATATTTTGACTTATAGACAACTACACCCTCCCTAAAATGGGGAGGGTCTGAAACAACAGCAGCGTATTTATCGCTGAAATCGAACAACTACACCCCCCTCAAAATAGGGAGGTGTAGTTGCTTTTTACAGCATGCAAAAACAAAAAAACACCGTCTGTCTTCAAAAGACAGGCGGCTTTTTTATGCCCAAATATTCATCTTCTTGTGCTTTGTTCTTGTACTTCTAATGTAAACTTCTTATACTTCTTGTGCAAACGAAAGAAACCATCCGTCTTTCCAGACAAAAAAATGCCCCGTGCAAAAAACTGCACGGGGCATTTTCTAGGATAGCATCCTGTGGGTTTCAAGCGGCGGTTATACTGGAACGAGTTCCGCATCGGCGGCTTTGGCGGTTTGCCATTCGTCTTTTGCCTCTGCCTTTGCTTCATTGCGGTCAAACAACTGTTCGACCGACAGGTTTTTATAACGAGGAATACAATAGGCAAACGGCAGACACAGCACATGGAGAAAGTCTTTGCAATAGGTGCGGTAGGTGTTCAGCTTTTCAAAATAGGTCTTTGTTGCAGCATTGGGGTTTTTGACTTCTGCTTCCAGTGTTTTCTGTACCAGATAGTGATACAATCCAAAATAAGAGTCCACAGAACGAATGCTGTCTATATATTGGTCGGCATCCCGCACAACGCCCAGATGGGCAACGGTGTTGCGGAAGGCCTGAATGGTAGTTTTGTCTGCTTTTTCTAAATTTTCTCTGGTCTTACAGTTCCATTTTACGCTTTGCAGATGGCGGTTTTTTGCCGCTGCTGCCTTTTCGTGTACGGTTCGCACATCTTTTTTTCGCTTCTTTTCATCCGTTTCATAGTCTAAAATGGCTTCTGTTAAAACGGTATACCGCTTATTCAGATGGATCGTTTGCTCAAATTTTTGGCTGTACAATTGTGCATCTCGTTCCAGACAGTGGAAGCCAATGACGTAGCGTGCATTGATATTGACCAGATTTTTGACCAAAAGATACAGCACCGTCAAGTACAAACTGATGATGGCTTTATATTTTTCCTTGTTTCGTCTTTCCTGTGGGGTGGCTTTTTGATCGGATTGCTGGACATCCTGAAATTGGTCATAATTCATATGTATGAGAATATCGCATAAAAAATCAATTTTCTCTTCTGTGGAGGCACTTGTTCTTTTCCCGCCGCAGGTTTCATAATAGCGGTCAATCTGGTTTTTCCCCAGCTGTCCTTGCTTTTTTTGATTTTTTGAAATGCGGTGTAGAACAAACTTCATAGCTGTTTCATTTTGTGCAAGTTTGTGCAGCTTGTCCGTTTTTCCATAGCGAATCAGATAGTGAAAACGGGTGTTGGAGATGACATTGCTGGCAATGAAGTTTCTCATGCCATGCTGACCCTTTTTCAGCAAGTTCCCATTTTCATCTTTAAAGAACCGTTCTGCCATCACCTGCAGTTCTTCTTCCGTCTTGTCTGTTCCCAAAATCCGCACAGCATCCACCATCATGGTCTCTTTTGCATTGGAAATCGGCTTACCCATTCTTGCAAAGCTTTTCAGCTGGGTAATCTCTGCACAAAGTCGATGACTCTGTGAGAAAAATGCATAATCTTCTACAAAGGTTGTTGATACCTCCAGTTGTTCCATGGTTTCTAAGAAACTGCGAATGTTGTCAAATTTATTGATCAGTGTGGTCAGTAAATCATTGATTTCCTTGCCATCCAAAAATAAGGTCAGAATGTACATCAGTTTTGTGAAACAGGTCACTGCTTCTGCTGGCTTGAGGATTGGCGGTAATTGTACGTCTATTGGCATATTTTTATAGGAATAGGTATCCACCTGACTGCCTTTAAAATTTTTGATTTTCAATAGCTTGTCTCTACATAGTGTCCAGAGACGTTCTGCTTCTTGTAGATAAATGGCTTCTTTTCCCTCTTCTGTGAGAGCAGCTCTCAGACTGCTGGCAAGCTGTTCCGCTGCTTTTTGTCCTTCTTCTGATTCATAAGTATACATCAGAACGAAATCCATCATCTTATACAATTTGCTGCGAATAGAATCATAAATTGTGTGATTTTCTTTGATGTCCATCAATTCCTGGCGTTCCAGTAATATTTCCCGAAGCGTTTTGATGCAGAAACCGAGATTTTTGTATTCTTTTGTGATGACGAAGCGGAAATAGGATTCTGCCAGTTTTTTTACAGGAATATCAAGCAGTTCTGACAGAAAATTTAGATTTGCTGCATTGGTCTTTGTAAAGTTACTGGTGAGTTCCGTTACCATGGCATTATACTGGCTGTTCATGGTTTTCTGATATTCCGGCAATAGGACATTTTCCAACTGATACAGCCAAGTACGAGTAATTCCGGTTCCTGTTTCCTCACTATGCGTGACCCACTGCCGCAAACTTCCAATGAGTGTCAGAAAATGATAGATTTCCTCATCTTGTTTTTTAAATTCTTTTTGTCCCTTTTGATAGAAAAATGCTTTTCCAAAATAACCAATTCTTTTGTTATCCACGAAGACGAAAAAATCATCTCCCTGCCGTCTTACTTTTTCAATCAAATCTGATTTGTTTCCAAATTGTTCAGGGTGTTCTTCTGGATGGATAAAAGCCTCATAGGGATTTCTTGTACTGAGAAAGCCCAAAAAGTCATGGTCATTTTCCGACACATTATCCAAAGCGAAAATAGCGTTTGTGGTATACTCTGCCAGAATTTTTTCAATGTCGAGAATATTGTAAATCAGCCGGATGTGAATATCATCGTCAAAGGTTGTCCCAAAATATCGCTTTTCCAGCGTGCCTTTCAGTCCAAGCAGATCACATTTACATGTAGGTTTCTGTCTCTTTTCTTTTTGGTAAAGCGGATTACTGAGGCAAATATCCTTTGGAATTTGTATTCTGCCATTGAGAATCTGAATGGCATTTGCTTCGCTGGCAGAGGAGACAGTATTGAAATACTGTCCCTTTGTATGAAGCTGTAACTGAGCAGAAAATACGGATTCTTCTGGTTTGGGCAGGGTGATAATGGTACCGTCCGCTGCAATTTTCTTTTCGAGAATGGCAGTATTTCCTTTGCCGAATGCAGTCAGATAGAGATCAGAGCCAACTTGAAAAGCAGACTTAACCCCAACGGCTTTGACAAGCGATTTTCTTGTTTTTGGATCAGATGCCTGCCATTGTTTCAGTTCCGCTTGTTTTTTTTCTTCTTGTACCTTCTGTTTTTCTAATTCTGCTTTTTCTTCTTCCTGCTGTTTTCGTGCTGCCGCCGCCTTCTGCCAATTTTGTTTTTGCTGTTGCTTTAGGGCTTCTCGCTTTGCTTTTGCGTTATTTTTTTTCATGGCAGTGCTCCTTTCAAATACAAAGCGAATTTTAAATTTTTATACCTGTAAATTCGCCTTTTTCAAACAATCCCGCATGTGATTTTTGAAGGTATCCCGTTTTCCCGAAATGCTGCTTGCATTTTTTGCATGAATAAATTGCTGATAAACAATATTTTCCAAAGGAAATCCACATGGTCGATTGTATTCTGGTTTCTGTTCTTCCGGATGAAAAGCCTGTATCCGCTTGAGCGAAATGTATCGGCTGTCATAGATATTCATAACGGATTGCCGCAAGTAAAAATTCAGAAAGTCTAAATTACAAGCGTCTGTATAGAAACGTTGTTTTTGTTGGACGTGTTTTGCAATGTTTTCATCATTTCGGATTCTTTCTGAAAGGATTTCTGTAAAAAATAAATCATCTGTGTTTGTTTTCAGATGCTTTTTGCTTTTTACAGTGTCTGCACAGGCTTGCAGAATTAAGTATGCCTGCTGGATACCCTCTACTTGTTCTGTTATGGAAAGGTCTGTACTGGGAATGATGCTTCCTATGGAACTCCCATCTGTTTCCGCCTCGTTAAGAGGGGTATCCATATAAATTTCAGTGAATACAGAAAGCCGTCTTTCGATTTCCCGTTCTAATTCTTCCCCCTCATACTTGCCCTGTAACGATTCTCTGATTTTTCTTTTCCGATCACTCTTCTTTTTGTCAATCTCATCTTGTTTCCATAACTTAAAATTCTTACTATAAATTGCAACAAAATTTCCTGCAAGTGGATTGTATTTTTCGTAAGTATGAGAGAGTGTAAGATTTGCCTGTCTGATTTTTTCAGCCTCATCTTGCTTTATATCATAACAATAATAAATAATGTTATTTAAAATATCAGAAAATTTTTTGTTCTGCACACAAGCATCTGCCAACCACCAAAGCACGTGATTTGTTGATTCTTGTAGCTGTTCATGTTTTTTCATGATAGCATGCTCTAGTTCAGGTTCTAATTCCAGGATACAATCGGAAAATTGCTTATCTAACTGTTTTTTGATGGCGTCTAATTCAGCAGCTGTCCATGTCTTTCCCTCTGGATTTCCCCCTGGAAATAATTGATCAGGCGTAGTCTGTTTCAAAAAATTTTTTCCCGCCAATTTCCGAAAATAAAAAACCAACACTTCCACACGATTCGGACTATGATCCCCATTTTGATATTCAGCTAGGTTTCTCTGTAACAAATCTGCTTCCACAATAGAAAAGAAAGAAACCGGCGTTTCTGTCTCCCTTGCATTCTGCTGACAAAATGCTGTTTTCCATCCGGCAAAGACAGACCGAAACGTATTCCAATCTGAAAGACAATCGCCGCCTTTTGCATTCTGTGTGCGCTCCCAAAGGGCAGATGCAATGTCTATTTCTTTGGTCACTTGTTCAATTGACAAAACATCGTTGACGGTTTCATGTTCCAACAATGTGCTTGCCCATATTTCAATTCGCTTCCAATCCTTTTGGGCATTGCTTTTTTTCCCTTTTGGCGGCAAATCTGTTTTTGTAAGAGGGGAGAGCATTTCTACAGGCATCTTCTATTACACCTCCTCGGAATCATCCAGATGCAGCATTTTTTGAACGGTCTCAATTGGATTTTCCAAATCCGATTTTTCCAGATTGATGATGGCACTTTGCAGAAACAGCAGAGAAGACACGTCATAGAGCTTGGATAAATTCTTTCCGTCGTATTCAAACTGTGCATAACTCATACATTTTGGCAGAATTCCGTCCCCGTGCTGGTAGGCATATGTCAGTGCCATATTCATTACAATCGGGATGGGTTTGGAACCAAAGGACAAATCCACATAAATATCTTCATCTACAGCAGACTCTAATTTCTGAATCATCTGAAACAGTAATCGAACTTGTGTGTCTGGTTTTTCATTGTATGGGGTTTCAATGGTTTCGATTTCATAGGAAAACAACGGTGTTTGTTCTTGATGCATGCGGTCAATTTTTGCTTGCCGCCAAGCGATAAAGTCAGCTTCTATTTTTCCGTCTTGCCGTTCTTTTTTTAATTTTGTTTGTAATTGTTTTGGCTTTTCAAGATCCTTGTAATAGGTTCGATACAGACCATAGTAGTCATAGCCATACCGAATGGCATCCAGTTCTGCTAAAAAAATCTTATAATTTTTTTCAGTGCAGTCCTGTCCAACGGTCTTGATGAGCGTCAGATGGATGGTTTCTCCAGCTTCCACTGTATTTTTTAAGGCAATCAAAATGGGAAAGCTGACTGCGATGTCAATTTGCTTTAAACAAGCAAGCTGACTGTAATTTTCTGTTTGATTCGGTGTCAATTTCCATGGGGACATCGTAGGGATTGCAAAAATAAATCGTTTCATAAGGGAAAATTCCTTTCTAATTTTGTATATTTTTTATAAAATTCAATTTTCTTACTGATATTTTATCACAATGATGCACAAAAGTAAAGAGAAAAATGTAATTTTTTACAATTTTTTTGATTCATGGTGCCGATGGGAGAGAAAGAGCAGAAGGATTTTTTTTTAATCTTTTGTTTGCACAAGAAGTACAAGAAATTTGCATTTGAAGTACAAAAAAAAAACACAAGAAGCTAATTGATTAAACAAAAAAAGCCGTCTGTTTTTTGGAAACAGACGGCTTTTCTACACCTAAAGGAGGTTTGCCAAATGACATTTTAGACCCTCTCCATTTTAGGAGGGGTATAGTAAGGAAGCTGTGCAAAAATGATTTTCTATATTTTTAGTATATCACAAAATTGTACAGCTGTCAAACTATTTCCGCCATGTTTTTGTAATTAAACCGGTGTTCCTATTTTATTTTGATAAAATTGCTGGATTCGGCACCACTCACAGGGCTTATGATATCCTTCCCATAGATAATGTTCCTGTCCGCAGGAACATTTTTTTAATTTTGCATAATAAGTAGAAAGTGCTGAATAATATTCTGCTGCCTGCGGACGGCATTCTGGTTTTTTTGCACCATCTATAAAGCAACGTTTGAAAAGTTCCTGCAACGCTGGGGAAAGAATATTGAAATCTGGAACATCTTCTGGCAGCTTCTTTCCAAATACCTGCTTTGCAAAGAGAAAATCTCCTTTTTTAGCTGCTTCAAATTGGTCAATATTGACACTGGAAACATTCTTGGAATCTCCCAATGCCGCCATATCTACACAGTTGCGGTATGGTGTAGCACCGCCCATCAGCAACGCAAAGATGTGAAAACCCAGTGCATAAAGATCTGTTTCTTTGGTAAATGAACCGCCCTGTACTGTTTCTAGGTCAGCATGCTGATCGGAAAGCTTTTTCCGCAGTTCTGGTGCAATCAGTGCTTCTACTCCCACTTTGCACGGAAACGTTCTCACGCTTCCATTTTTGTTGCTTTTTACTGTGATATGGAAACTATCTGTATCAATTAGCTTTCCTATTCCTGTTGCCTTGTCCAATGCAATATTTTTCGGATTATAATCTCCGATTACCTGACCCGCACTGTGTACTAAATTGGTCATCACACAGAGATTCATGGCAATGATTGTCTTCTGTTTTTGATTCAAGTCATCCCCAAAGTAAATTTCTTGCAGTTCTGTGATATTTCGCACACGTTCCATGAGATAGCCTGCAAAAGCATGACAGCTGTCATCTTGATACAATGGAATCAATGGAAAAACAACAGAATCTTTGAAATACCGTGTCACTTGTAATTTTGACATGACGGTAACTTTATTTTCTCGTTCTCGTGTGCATTTTTCCGGCTTATAGCACTTTGCCACCCATTCTGGATATCCCGTCACTGCATGGAGCGTTGCTTCTCCGCCAATTTTAAATGGCGGATCGGTTATTTCATAAGAATGACCATTCTTTTCATATAAAATCATAACAATCTCCTTTGCTTTTTGATTTCCACTTTTTTAATTTCCTTTTCTCCTTTTTCAACAGTTGCCTGCTTTGTGTTTGTATCAGAAGGTGTTTCCACTGGGTGAATATACTGCTCTGCAAATTCTTTTACCTGTTTCTCCGTAAAATCGTTATAATGTTCCTGTATGAATGACGCAAACTGTTTTTGTTTCACTGCATCATCATATGGCGTTGCTTGTAAAGATTTCCAGTATATCCGAAACCAATCCACTTCAAATGGAATATCGTCCTCCTCCAGAAAAGTCTGCGTGTTGATGACTGCTGCAATAGAAAGATCATCTGTCATATCTCTGCATGCGTCGGATGCAAAAAATTTCTGAATATTCTGTTTTTGCGTTTCAGAATCCGCCTCGGCATTTGCATCTTCTATTCCAAATGCATAGTTAACAAAAAAGTTGAGTAGCGGAACATCCATTTCATAGGGTTCCCCCTTCATTGCATGCGGGAAGCAACGGTTGTAAACACCATCTGTCAAAGCAAGAACACAAACTGGCTGAAATTTTACCTTTCCAACATGATAGTGGTCCCGCCATGAGAGTGTATAAACGCCTCCTTTCTCATCATTATCGGGATGGGTAATGGAATGCCATTTTCCATTTTCATCCAGACCCACAATGGCAGAATCTCCTACATTCAGATAATAAGCAGTTTTGCTGCTGCAAAGTGCCATTGCCAACGTCGTATGATACTGCTCTGCATTCTCAGGATCATTTTTTCTAATGTAATCTTCTACTGCATTCGCAGCCGTGTGTGCTGCAATTAACATCAAACTTTGGAAATCCCGATCCGTTCCCTTATTACCCGGAAAAGATGCTTTCAGCACATTCCCAACGGTTTCCACTGCGATCTGAGAAGCAATGTTCGCATGTGCACAACTTCCGACTCCATCTGCTGCAATGACTGCTTTCCATGCAGGTGTAATTTCTACTACAGAAGAACTGTCTTGGCATTCCTTCCCCATTTGAATGTGTGCTCTTCCTGTCATGGAAAAATGATATGATGTCAGCATAATAATTTCCTTTCTTAGAATCCCTTGTATATTTCTACATTATATATAAGGGATTCTATGCTTTGTATATAGTTATTTTATTTAAATAGAAGATGTAAATAAATAGGTATCATCATTTTCAACAACATCCAGCGTATCCTGCACCGCAGCAGTCCCCGTTGTTTTATTCACAATGCCTTGAGAAGCAGCAGGAACCATATACTTTGCATCCATCTGCAACGAAAATTGATTCCCAACCGCATTGCTGGAAAATGTTACGATACTGGAATTGATAAAGGTCAAAGCCGTCGGCAAACCATGTTGACAATCCTTAATGGCATAAGTACGGACTTCCTTGGACAACGCCTTTGCCGCTTTGTCAGATGCTCCCGGCAGCAAAATTACATGCAATCTGCATTTTGGATGTTCCCCCTCCAGATAATGCTGACAGAGCTGTTTTGCTGCTTCCGCATTTTCACTATCGGTTGGATAACCGTCTGTAAACAGGTAAATCTGTGGACGCTTACAGGAAATTCCAACCTCTTTATACTTTTCAAAAAGTGCCTTGCACGCATAAAGCGACTGCACTACAGCATCATAAAAACAAGTACATCCGCCATTTTCTAATTTTACATTTCTTTCATACTGCGAAAGTGGTATCCAATTCTGTTTGACTTCCACTCTGTCATGAAAATTCAAAACACAGAAGTCAACGGTCTGCTGTTCCATCAAAGGTAAATTCGTATCTGTTCCAATTTCATTGATCATAGCCTCTGCAATCCTCAGATTAGAACGTGTCTCTCCAGATTCCACACTTAACATTGAACCGCTGTTGTCCACTACTACTACAATAGGCTGATGGATACTGTTCATTGCTGCTACACCTATGCTCAGTTTTACATCGCCCTTTTGAATTACAGGTGTTTCCTTTGTGTTTGCCATAAAAAATCATCCTTTTCATTTTATTTTTTCATGTCATTCTGTTTACGGTAGCGAAATGGTATTACTACGGTGCTCTCTGCATCATACGATCCTTCTCCTTTTCCGTAATTTTGTTTACGTTCTGATAAAGATACCGAAGACCGAAACCACATTTCAGGTTTTTTCAAAATTTTTTTGTAAATTCCGATTTTTCTGAAGGATTCGGAACAGGGGCAATGGATTTCGTTTTTTTCTGATAGAGATACCGAAGCAATGAAATGAGATTCAGGTTTTTTCAAAAAAAATTTTTATTTGCACAAGAAGTATAAGAATTTTGCATCAGAAGTATAAGAAGAATACACAAGAAGCCGGATATTTGGGCATAAAAAAGCCGCCTGTCTCCAAAAGACAGACGGTGTTTTTTGTTTTCAGTTGTTTCAGTCCATCAAAAATGCTCTTCCCATTTTAGGGGGTGTAGTTGGAAGATTGGCAGCTAGAGCACTGCTTTCAGGTTTCAGACCCTGCCTATTTTAGGAGGGTGTAGTTGAAAAAGGACCTTGAAAACATCATGGAAGCAGTTTCAGACCCTCCCCATTTTAGGGGGGGTGTAGTTGAGAGCAATGTTATCAGTGGTGATGATTATTGTTTTAAACCTTTCCCACTTTAGGGAGGTGTAGTGGAGAAAACGATACAAAAAATCGTCCCTGTATTTATTAGTATAGCACAAACTACATAAATTGTCAAACCATTTCTGAAAAAATCCTCTTTTCCTGGCTCAAAAATGCTTTTTCTAGAAAAAAATTTTGAAAAAACTTGAATTTCGTTTCGTTGCCTCGGTATCTCTATCAGAAAACAAGATCACCGATAAACCCAAAACAAGAAAGGAATTTGCCTTATGAAACAAGTAAAAGTATTTTGTACCAACACCCAAAAGAATCAGATGGATTTCTTTGTCAGCCTTCCGACGGAAAACGTTTATTTGTTTACCGTCAAATATTTCTCTAATTCCATTTATCACGAATACAAAAACGGCATAGCAGTCGAAAATCTATTTCACACAACAAGAAATTTCCGGCAGCAAACCATTCGAGAGCATCTGCTTCGCAACCTCAAGGACTTGGAAAAAACGTACAACCTCCCACTCTTCCGGAAGTCCAAGAAGTGGAACCGCTATCCGCAAACCAAACATCCGCATTCCATTACACAAGCCGCCTGCCAGATGACACCGCAGCAGGATGCCGCTTAAAAGGGGACGCTGTCATGAAAATTTTTTTCAAGCTGCACCGAATTTCCAATCTGTTGGCAGATGTGCGGGCATGGTGGATGGAATACCGCTTTGCCACCGAATCCATCCCAGACCAAAAACAAAAACCGCCGTAAAGAAAAAAACCGCCCGGAACCATTCGCCCACGTTCCGAGCGGTTTTCTATTTGTGCAAAAAAGAAAAAGCCAGCACAAAAAGGCTGACTTTTCAAAGAAAATATTTTTCATAGAGGCTTGACGAATGATTCCTGCAATCACAATGCCGTATCTGCTCCTTTCCCTATTTTTTCTAAAAAATCCCTTGGCAGGATTGACGAAATGACACTGTGCTGAAAATCCTTGATGTTCCTTGTCACAATATAATCTGCTGCAAATTCCTTTGCACATTCCATTTGCAAACAGTCCTCTACATCTGTAAAATCCTTATTTTCCAGAGCAGCAACCAGTTTGGTCCGATCAATCCCAATGACAGAAACGATTTTGCAAAGATCAAGCAAAATGATTCGCCGTTCTTCCAGCGTCAGTTCTTTTCGCAGAATATAAAATACATTCATGATAGAATGTGCTGCAATACAACCGTCTATCTGCTCTTCCATGCAAAGCTTGAGGATGGTACGTGCATCTGCAAAGAACAAAGGTCTTTTTGAAAAATAATCTATCAGGAGATTGGTATCTATTAGAATTTTCATTTTCCGTATTTTTCCTCTCGGTATTCTGCAAGTTCCCTCTGTTCATCCAGCTCCGGCATCGGTCTGCACATCTGCTCCAATCGTGCAAATGCCTCTCTTCGGGTCTCTCTATCCTCTGTTTTGGGAAGATACGCTCTGCGAAACAGGGCAATAAAGCCTTGCAATTCCTCTTCTGTAAGCTGTTCAAAAATACTGTAAGCAATCTCTCTGGTACTCATAAAAATCACTCCTTCTTGAAAAACATTTCCCAGTATTCCCATTGTCTCCGAATCCATCCCATCTATTATGTTTTATGTTATCCGCTCACATGCCTTATTTTTCATATCCCTCATAATAATAAGACTGTTCGATTCCTTTAAAAATGACTTCTCTATCCTGTACCTTATGCGTTAAATGCGGCTGGATCAAAAAGCGAAGCTCCAAATCATTGACCGGACTGCGTTCCATCGCCTGTAAGTACTGGACTTTATCAATCTGACTCCAGTCCACCACCACACCAAGGTTCTTTTTCAGCATCTGATCCAACCAGATTCTTGTGCTTCTGCCGTTGCCCTCCATAAAAGGGTGGGCAATGTTCATTTCCACATATTTTGCAATGATTTCTTCAAAAGTATGCTCCGGCATATTCTCAATGGCAAAAAGGGCTTCTTTTAAATAGAGCACATTGGCAAAACGAAAATTTCCCTTTGCAATGTTCATCGTACGAATCATACCAGCAAAATCATACAATCCCTCAAATAATGCCCGATGAATCGCCTGCAAACCGTTTATAGTACCGACTTCGATTTTATCGATTTCTCCGCTTTCAAACAACCGCTTAGCGTTTTCAAGACTTTTTCCGTCCAGTTTTTTCTGATCCATAGCATTTCCTCCTCCCTTTGCTATTCTACACAACCGTGAATCCTTTCATCCGTCTTCTACACATTCCTGTTCGTTCTTGTAATGAAACAAAATTCCACACTTTTTACTCTTCTATCCGATAATCATCCAGGATTGCATTTACAAACGCCGTCATAGTCATGCCCTGCCGTCTGGCCTCTTTTTGCACAAACAGATAATTTTCATCGGAAAATGCCATATTAATCCGCTTCAGCTTCAGTCCCTTTCGCCCCTGTGTCGCACCGATTTCCAGTGCCTTCTTGTGTAGACTTCGGATACTTCTTGTTTCTTCCTTTTGTACTTCTTGTGTTAAATTGGTTCTGGGGGCAAACAAGCCATCATCTGCCCCAAAGGTTTTTGCTCTTGCCATCTATGTGTCTCCTTCCTGTTTTCTTATGGTAATCCATTTTCAGATTTTTTGGGAAACCTTGTCCGAATGATCCGGCAGATTCGCTACGCTGTCCCCTGCACCACTCGCCAAGCTGAGCCAGCTTGACCGCAGTCGCCTGCGGCATGGAATCTACACTGTCATTGAAAAATAGATTGTGCTGTTCTCTATTGTAACAACTCCTCTACAAACGCCAGATAATCCTGTGCTGCTGTACATTGTGCATCATAGTCCAACAATGGTTTGCGAACAGCCTGTGCCTCCCGCACTTTCACACATTCTCGAATAGACACCGAAAACAAACGAGTTTCCATCTGTTCTGCAATCCGTGTCAGACTCTCCTGTACTTCTTTAGAGAGATTCGTTCTTCGGCTAAACTTCACCAGCAGCAAGCCAGCAATTCGCATCGTTGGATTTTGCCGGCGTTTGACCGCCTGAATGGTCTCATACAGCTGAGAAAGTCCCTGCAAGGCATATCGGTCTGCCGTTACCGGAATAATCACATCCGTGGCAGCAATCAACGCATTGTGCAGCAAACTGTTAATGGTGGGAGCCGTATCAATCACCACCGCATCATAGCCGGATAATACAGAAAGGGCATCCGAAAGCCGATAGAGCCCTTCCACATCGCCTGTCAGAATTTCATCTGCTTTCCGGAGCAGCGGATCCGCTGCAATGATGTCGCCTGCCGGAAAATGCTGAATACACGCTTCAATGGGAACGGGCGGTTTCTCTAACAGCAAATCGTAGAGCGTTGCCTGCCCCTCTATGGCTGCCTGAAACGTATCCGTACTATTGCCTTGCCGATCGGCATCAATGAGTAAGGTATGCCATCCCTTGGCGGACAAAATGGAAGAAAGGGCAGTGGCAGTGGTGGTTTTCCCAATGCCGCCCTTCTGGTTGGCAATTACAAATACTTGCACGGCGTTCCCTCCTTCGTGGTGTGATGTCTGTTTTTCATGTTTCGCTTTTCTCTCCTCTCCCATTTTTGCACAAAGAACCTTATGTATTCATGATACCATAAGGAAACAAAAAGTGCAAGGGATTTTTGTGTATGGATTCCGAACATCCATGCTGTCTTTGCATCCCCTCGGCTATTTTCTTTGTAACTGTCAGAATGTCAACTGTCAAAGTGTCAAGTGTCAAAAAAACGGGTTTGACAGTTTGACAGTTGCAGACGGTAGGATGCGAA
>ERZ1673697.1185-NODE-1185-length-32109-cov-6.788357_pt1 | contig 32109 bp, 26 predicted proteins | sample MGYA00580227_ERZ1673697 | MGnify/ENA primary metagenome ERZ1673697 (study PRJEB41218, sample SAMN15661759) | gut metagenome | host: Homo sapiens | place: Canada: London | collected 2015-08-20/2019-03-30 | study: EMG produced TPA metagenomics assembly of...
CACCCGGTCATGCTCCGGCTTGACCAGAGCATCCTGGGGATTGGCAGCGACGGCAGTAAGGGGATTACCCGATCAAGTCGGGTAATGACAGAGAGAAGAGAATGTCGGGGGATAATGGCAGGAAGAGAGAAGATATCAGGTAATGACGATAAGAAAGGGAAAGTTGATAATGACGACAAAAGAAAAAAAACCGCTAAAGGCAGTGAGAGAAACAAGTCGGATAACAGAAATTTAACACTAAGGAGAAAAAAGATGAAACTATCAATTTTACTGGCGGGGAGTATTTTAACCTCGGCGATTGCCGGCAATGTTTATGCCCAGACCTGCGGTGCTCAACCATCGTGCTCTGATTTGGGATATACTTATACCGGAAGCACCTCTGACTGTCTTAGCCCTGCCCTCAAGTGCCCTTTTAACACCTCCTATTTTAACTGCACTAAAAAAGCTGATACATTTTATCAATTTAAATTAAATTGGGCTTGGGCATCAGATATTCCGGGAAAACAGGATTGGCCGGCTTATCAAAACGGAATTGTTATCGGACATGCTCATGACATTAAAAATTATGGCGCTTTTATCATCATCAACGGCAAAAAAATCGGTTCGTTAACCGGTGACGTAACACAACGGTCCTTTTTCTATTTCAATATCTCAGAGGGTGACAGGATAACTATAGATGCAGATGACGTACATGCTACTTTCGTTCCTTATTACGGCAGTTAAAAAAAAGCTCCCCAAAGGGAGCTTTTTTTTAACTCAGAAAATATTCCCGCAAATAAGCCGGCAGATCTGCAATATTAACGCGATGCTGTTCCATTGTATCACGATCGCGGACGGTTACGGATTCCGGTTGGTTTTCAATGGTTTCAAAATCGACCGTCAGGCACAGCGGGGTACCGACTTCATCGTGGCGACGGTAGGCTTTGCCGATATTTCCGGTATTTTCCAACGCAACGCGCCCAATCCCCAGTTTAAGCAGATTTTGTTTGATTTCATGGCATTTGGCCATTATCTGCTCGTTATTCTTTTTCAACGGAATAACTGCGACCTTTATCGGCGCAAGATGTTTCTTCAGTTTCAAAACAATACGGCTGTTGTTATTGCCGAGATCTTCCTCTTCATAAGCTTCGGTCAAAACAGCCAAAACGCCGCGATCAACCCCCATCGAAGGTTCAATCACAAAGGGAACGACCCAAGAATTGCTGTCATCATCACGAATGCACAACTTGGTGGTAGATTCACTGTTGGGATGACAGTGCGAGGTCAGATTTAATTCATCCTGCCCTTTGGTATGGTTGCCGAGGTCATAATCGGTGCGGTTGGCTATGCCTTCCAGTTCTTCCATACCGTGAGGGAACTGATATTCAATGTCATAGCAGGCTTTGGCATAGTGAGCCAAATCTTCTTTCGGCGTGGTATAAATATTAATGTGCTCGCGCGGCAGTCCCTGCTCCTCCCACCATTTGATCCGGGCTTCTTTCCACATTTCATGCCATTTTTCGTCTTCGCCGGGCATAACAAAATATTCCAGCTCGGCCTGTTCAAACTCCCTGACGCGGAAGATAAAGTTGCGCGGTGTGATTTCGTTGCGGAAAGATTTGCCGATTTGAGCTATGCCGAACGGCAACTTGCGCGAGGTGGAATCAACCACGTTTTTAAATTGGGTAAAAATTGCCTGTGCGGTTTCCGGACGCAGATAAGCCAGATTTTCCGCATTATCAACCGGGCCGACCGTTGTCTTGAACATCAGGTTAAACGGACGGGGTTCGGTCAAATCTGTCGAGCCGCAATTCGGGCACTTTCCGTCTTTAATGTGGTCAGCGCGGAAACGCCCTTTGCATTTGCGGCAGTCGGTCATCGGGTCAGAGAAAGTGTCTTCATGGCCGGAATAATGCAAAACCTTGCGGTTAGTCAAAATAGCGGCATCCAGTCCTTCGATATCATCACGTTCATAGACCATTGCCCGCCACCAGGCCGCTTTCAGGTTGTTCTTCAATTCTACGCCTAACGGACCATAGTCATAAACCCCCTGCATGCCGCCGTAGATATCGGCATTCTGAAAAATAAAGCCACGGCGTTTACATAAGGAGACCAGCTGGTCCATTGTCTTTGCAACCATTTCGAAATTTCCTCTTTTTAAAACTAGTAAAAAATTAACTTCTTACTTGTATAATAATAAATTCCAAAAAGCAAGCGGAGATAATCAAAAATGCAAAATAATAAGACTAAAGTCGCTCTGATTTATGACTTTGACGAAACCCTGAGCACTCAGTATATGCAGGACTTTTGCCTGATTCCGCAATTCGGGATGACGCCGGACGAGTTCTGGGCCAAGGCCAACCAATGGTCGCGTGAAAACGGCGCCGACCAAGTGACCGGCAGTATGTATTATTTTATGAAAACAGCCAAAGAAATGGGCATTCGTCTGACGAAAGAAAATCTGAAGGAATGCGGGAAAGGCGTGATTTATTTTCCCGGCGTTCTGGAATGGTTTGAGCGGATTAACCGTTTCGGCGCTTCGCTTGATTTGGAAATCGAACATTACATCATATCATCAGGCTACGAAGAGATTATGGCCGGAACCGAAGTCAGCAAGTATTTCAAAGATATTTTTGCCTGTTCTTATGCCTTCGGCGCTGACGGCACTCCGGTTTGGCCGGCACGGGTCATCAATTACAGCATCAAAACCCAATATCTCTCCAAAATCAACAAAGGTCTGGGCAAAAACGATGATGTTGCAGTAAATGAATTTACACCCGATGAAGAACGCCCCATTCCGTTCAAACGGATGATTTATTTCGGCGACGGAATGACCGATATCCCGTCAATGAAACTGACAAAAGAGCGCGGCGGCAACGCCATTGCCGTATATGACCAAAGCGCGACCAGCAAACAAAAAGCTCTGCGGCTGCTGGTTGACAACCGTGTCAACTTTGCCCTGCACGCCGATTATCGGGAAAATCACGAATTGGATCAGGTGGTTAAAACCATTCTGGACAGGATCGCCACGGAAAGAGACCTCGACATTCTCAAGGCTCGCGAAGAAAAGAAAAAACAGCTGCTGAAATAAAAGTGAAAACCTTTTTTGCAAAGGCAAAGAAAAAAGTCTTGCAATAATAAAAATTTTAGCATAAATATAAGCCTGCAGACGTTATTGATCTGCCCGGCAGCTTACCGGCCGGAACATATTGGGGTGTCGCCAAGTGGTAAGGCATCGGCTTTTGGTGCCGACATTCGTTGGTTCGAATCCAGCCACCCCAGCCACCACGTGCAATGGGCTTAAATTTCGATTTAAGCCCTTGTTTTTTAATCATAAATTTGAGTTCGAATGTTGTTTTTCCAATGAGGCTCTTTTTTCAAGCTCATCCGAACTAATTTCTTTGAGATTCTTTCTTTTTCAATAGCTTAACTTGGTGTGAATCCAGCCTCCCTTTGGGGATTATCTTTTGTTACTTTACTTGATATGATTAAGTGACATTGATGTCTTTTTATCAAAAAATCGGTTTTACTTTTTCTTAAATCCCGATAATCTATTATAAATTTGGGAGTTTTTTATAAAATGGATGACTTAAGAAAAGATTTTGAAGAATGGCTGAAAAAACAGAACAATTCTTCAAGCACTATCGAGCAATATATTCGGAGAATTGATAAAATATGCCGAGAAACATATCAAAATTGTAACTGGAATAATTTGAATGGAGAGATTTTTCCTGTCTTTGCTCAATATACAGAATATGCGAATAAAGAATATTATCTTGATTTTGTAACCATAAGATATGCTCTGAATTATTTTAAAACGTTTTCTCAGATAAATAATAAGCCGTCTTTTCAAAAAAATAAGAAAATTGCTGATATAAAAATTTTCTTATATCATAAGAAAAGCGATTATTTTCTAAATACCGTAAATTTTGAAAATTTATACGATTATTTAGGCATTTTGAACTCTATCCTATATAAACAACCTAATCAGCAATATAAGCTTGATTATTCTCAGAGAAAAGAATTTGAAAATGTCATAGCTTCTGTATTAGATAAAAATACCATAAAGCCTAATCGAAAATTGGCCATCCATATTGTTTACAAAAAAAGTGTTTCAGCAACCAGAACTGCGCTATCTAAATATTATTTATTTCAACAAACGACACAGCCGGCTAATGTTTACGCTACAAATGAGCTTTTCCTGGAAAATATTAGAAAAAAGAATCCCAACAAAACGGTAAACGGGCATTATACTATAGAGAAACAAATTTCCGGCAAAAACCCGCTTGTAATAAATGCTGCTAATGAGCAAGATAGATTAGATATTAATTTTACACTAACAAAACAAGATTTAACCCAAATTTTTAAATTAAATAAAGATACTGTGAGCAAATTGCTGGATAAAGCAAAATTTTCCAACAACCATACCTCTGAGTATGATGAGGAAGATTATATATTAGCAAGAAATTTAGTTAAATATTATACCCATCAAGATGTAATCATTGGCTTTGATACTGAAATTCGTACATATTACAACGCTGATAATATAAACGAATATTTAAGAAAACATCATCACCACCATAACAACTCACATATTCAGACTATTAATTATACAAAAGAAGGATATCGTCATTGGTGTAACAGAAAAAAAGCCTTAGAAATACTCGGAATCGGAAAGACGGCTTTTTATGCGCATTCTTACAAATTCACTTACATTGATTATACCTCCTATACGACCAAGTACTATATTCCTGAGTTAAAAATTATAAAAAACGCCTATCTTCAAAGATAATATTTTAATAAATAATAATTAAAATCAGTTTGTTGTAAATAAGTATAAGACACTTTCTCCGTATTCAATATTAAAAACTGACATCTCTTGATAAAGTAAGTTTGTAACGAGGACAAAACCTCAGAGTTACAAAAAACTTAGATATAAGGAGAAAAAAGATGTCAAACTTAAATGAACACGCCCAGATGGGATCCGCTTTAGCTACCGCCTTCAGCCGCCGCGAGACTTTCTTGAACGGAGGCACAGCAGCTGCGGAGCAGAAAATTGCTCCCCACGTTATCGGGAATCTGGATGATTTCGACTTACCGGAATGCCTGAAAAATTTGTCCCTCAAAAAAATATTTGAAGACGGACATCTATCCGATGACGAACTGGAAAAGCTGAAAAAAAGTCATGCGAATGACAACCTGCCGTTAATGCCGACAGATCCCACACAACTGGATACGTTCCTCGCGAAAATTAACAAATCTGTCTCGATGGAGTTGGCAATTCTAAAATCGACACCATTATCCGAGGAGGAATATTTAATCCGTTTTCAAAACCTTCAAGTTCAAGCCGCCTATCAGCTTTTGGGGGAATGCCTGATAGGGGAAGATATCCGCCAGATGGAAACTAACAAGGGGTTGAAAGAAAAGGGAAAATCTGCCGGCAAAACAACCAAAAAAGATGCTATTGCGGCTAAATATCCACGCCTTGGAGCCAGAAGGAGCCGAGACTTTCAGAAACTCATTATAGAGAACGTTTGGGAAGCCATCAAAACCGCCTTTGAACGAGGGGAACTTCCGACCAGAGCTTTGGCTTTATCTCATGGGATTGTCCAAAAAGCCCGTACAGGAGCGGAAAAAACTGGCTATGACTTAAAGAAATGGCGTGCCAAAGATGAGGATTTCGAAGCAACGTTTAAAAAATTTGAATCGACTGAAGAAATAAAAGCCTGTTCGCTTTTTTGTAACATCGGTGTCGGCACCTCTTTATTGGAAAAGTTTACCAATATTAAGATTGTAGTTGCCAATGAAAAAGATCCTCGGCGAGGAAAAGCTCACCGCAGATTATATCCCGATTGCGAAACGATTATTGGCGGAATCGATGAGCAAGACACCTTTGATAAAATCATTGAGGCCAACAAAAGACATGGCGCCAAGCTCCTTTTAGCCTCTCCTCCTTGTCAAGAAGCAAGTTTGATGAATACCTCAAAGGACAAAGGGAAAACGCACCGCGCGGCTTTGTTTGAGGACACGCTGGAAGTTATAAGAGTTATCGGTCATGATTATGTGTTTATCGAAAACGTGCCGCAATGGTTAGCTAGTCGACCGGAAGCAGCCCTGTCAATTTTGGGCGAGAAAACTATCGGAGAATATGTTGTCGGGGAGCTTGAAAATTTAGGCTATAATGTAACAGCTGGAATTTTGTCTGCCGCAGATTATGAAACTGCTGAAGACCGCGAGCGCGCTATTATCCTCGCCTGCAAAAAGGAATTGGGGACGTGGAAATTTGCGAAGAAGCATCAATTCCGTCCGACGGTTTTTGAGACTATCGGTTTCCTTCCTCCTCTTGAGGCCGGACAAGTTTGCTCAAGCCTGCCATGGCACTATGCGTTGGATTTGACGCCTCATGAAATTGAATTTTTGGCTCATACTCCAACTGGCTGTTCAGCTTGGGATAATTCGATTATGTTTCAACCTAAAAATAAAGATAAGTCAAATGCTAAGGGGCAATTTCAGAAAGGATACACTAGAATTAATCCGGCATATCCTTCCCCCACAATTACTAGCGATAGCGGTCAGATTGGAGGTTTGGCAACCGTTCACTTCGGACGTCCGTTAAGCGATGGTACTTATTCTGACAGCCGAGTTCTTTCTATTGCCGAAATATTAGCTCTGATCGGATGTGAGGCAGATTTTCTGGAGCCGTTGAATGCTCCTGAAGCCGATAAGGAAGATTTTGACGGTCTGACTTGGGAAAACGGTAAGCTAATCAGTACTGATGAACATTTTATCCGCGAGGTACTTGGCGAGCATGTATGTCCGAAATTTATGCTGAACATTGTGAGCACCTTACCCGTTCCTGCAAATGATAATACGGAAAGCGAGGAATAATTATTATAACATCACTTTAAGGGGTGGCTTCGGCTGCCTCTTTCTTTATATCTGGCCGAAATACCTTTCAATAAACCGTCGCAACGTGCTTCTCTGAACACCGAGGATTTTGGCAATTTGTGATTTGGAAATGCCTTTAGCTAGTAAATTACGTACTTTTTTAGCATTTTTTGAAAGTTTCAACTTTTTTGATTCTGCGGAGAATGGACGTCCGAGTTTCTTGCCTGAGGCTTTGAGATTTGCCAAAGATGATTTTGTGCGTTGGGATATTAAGTTTCTCTCTATCTCCGCCGCCAGACCAAAAGCGAACGCCAAGACTTTACTTTGTATGTCATTGCCGAGACGGTAATTTTCTTTCAATGTCCAGACCTGACAACTTTTACTTAAACAAATCTCCAAAATCCGCATAACTTCAAGCAACGAACGACCGAGCCGGGATATTTCACAAGAGATAAGAATGTCATTTTCCTGCAAATTCTCTAATAATTCACCAAGTTTTCTGTTTTTTAGTGCTTTTCTTGAAGATATTTTTTCCTCAACCCATTCATCAATACTCAATCCTTGCTTTCTTGCATATTCTTCAATCTCAAAGCGTTGGTGTTCAAGGGTTTGCTTGTTGGAACTTACCCGAATATAACCGATTACAGCCATTGTTTTCTCCTTAAAATTTCTTAAAAATACCGGTCAGTTTATTAGAACGATAAAATCAACCGCTTTTTGCAAGTTTCGCACTTTTTCTTTTTGTGAAAAAATCAAGGAAAAATAATAGCTTGTTTTCTTTTACTCTGGGATACATCTGTCTTTTAGACAACCGGCCACAATCGTTGGTTTGTGTATAGTGAAACAGTCTAGCTTGGCTAGATTACAAACTTTAATTGCAATTAAAGATAAGGAATTGAAACTTATGAAGAAAAAACTTTTATTTACAACGGCTTTAGTAGCTGCTTTTGCGTCAACTAATGCTTATGCAAAAATTATAGATACATTACCTGAAAATGGAAAAGATGGTTTTTAGGGGCATACATTTATTGAAGAGGATACAGGGAGAAATGTTGCTACTAACATCAATGCAGACTATTTGACTGATGATGAAATTGTCATAAAAAACATATATCTGCAAACTTTATATGGACAAGCAGAGGGAAATCCTAAGGGATTAGATGTTGGCGAAAAAGTTAATGAAGGTTCTGCCAATACACAAAAGCTTGTTGTAACCGATGGTGCCCGCTTAGATATTTATAGACATCAAGGACCCGATGATTCTCCTGAAAATGCAGAGCAAGCCCAAAACCTTTTCAACGTTAGTGGTGGTGAAGTTGAAGTTAGTAATGGTGAAATTCATGCAGACGGAATAGTCAATATTTCTGGAGGAAATATAACATTAAGCGGTGGTGAATTTATTGCTGAAGATGCCGGTGCTAAAATGAATATCTCTGGTGGCACAATTAATATCAGCAGTCATCCATCTCAGTTCAGCGGGTTTGGTGTTGAAATTTCCGATGACAATCCAACAGACGGCCTTGTTGAAACCTCATGGGGAGCTATTGAGATGACCGGAGGCACCATAAATGTTAGTGGAAAGACTGGGGACTTATTTTTTACTCCAGATTCTCCGGGGAATTACATCACAGGAACAGAGGTTAATATCAGTGGCGGTGAGCTAAATATTAATGAAAACAGTGGACTTTCCGTAATTAAAGGTTATAAAAGCGTTGATAATGATATAGCTTCTTTAGAAAAAGGCATTATAAACCTGACAGACGCAGGAACAATTAACCTCTCTGGCACGTTAGTTTCTGACGTTTCCGGCGACGGTAACTTAAATGTTAAATCCTCGGGCGCGTTGGTTGATGGTGATGTTTCCGGCTCTAACCTGACTTTTGAAGCCGACCATTCTTTAAGCAAGGCATTTTCCGGCACAATCGGCGACTTGGCTTCTTTGAATGTCAACAAAGGTACTTTGACTTATGACAAACAGACCGGTAAAATCGGCAATCTGAATATCGTCGGCGGTTTGGACATTGGCACAAATACCGTAAATGCCACGAATGTTGACTTCAAAGATAATTCTAACCTGGCTTTGCGCGTGGCTGCTACTGACAATTACGGCAAAATCAATGCCGATAACATCACAATCGGTAAAGATACCACAATGAAGGTAACGCTTGATAATGGCGTGGTCGGCAATGGCGAAAATACGGATTTGAAGTTTTTGAACGGTAAGGTAACCGGAAGTTTTACGAATAAAATTGCCGAGAACAGCCGGTATGACATCAAATGGAATGAAGACGGCTCCTTAAATATTACCGGAACTGCGACGGCTTCCGATGTTGTTGCCGAGGCTGGCGGTACGGCTTCTAATGCCGCAACTGCCGAAGCTTGGGACAGCGTAACATCTTCGACAACGGCAAGTGCCGGAGCCAAAGCCGTCGCTTCTGTTTTGGGTGATTTGTCTCAGAATGCTACAACGGCCGCCGGACAAAAAGCCTATGTCGATGCTTTGACAGCTGTAGCTCCGGAAGTTGCACCGATGGTTCAGAAGACACAGACTGAAACTGCTAACCAGGTATTCGGCGCTGTATCAACCCGTTTAACCGGCGGTTCAATCTCTACCGGTTCTGAGGGTATGTCTTCGGGTGATTCTAATCCTGACGCGGCTGTTTGGGTTCAGGGTATGTTCAACAAATCCAAGCTGGACGACACATCCAAAGCCAAGGGTTTTGACGCAGATTCTAACGGTGTTGCCCTCGGTATTGAAAAATTCATCAATAAAGATGTTAAAGTCGGTGCCGGTTATGCTTATACCAATACTGACATTGATGGCTTTATGCGTGATACAGACGTTGATACCCATACCGCGATTGTTTACGGAGAATATAAACCAAGCAACTGGTACGTTAACGGTATCGCAACCTATGGCTGGTCTGATTATTCCGAAGACAAAAACGTTGCAGGTGTTGGTGTTAAAGCTGACTACGATGTTGAAACCTTCGGTTTGCAGGCTATGACCGGTTACGATATGCAAGTTAAAGGCTTTGGCATTACGCCGGAAGCCGGATTGCGTTATGTTCATATTAAACAAGACGCTTATAAAGATTCTGCCGACCAGCGCGTTTCTGCCAACGACAGCGATATTTTGACCGGTGTCATCGGAGCTAAGGTTAGCAAGAACTTTGAATTGTCTAACGGTATGAACATCAAGCCGGAAGCCCGCATTGCCGCAACTTATGACCTGTTTAACGATGATGTTAATTCAGTCGTAACCTTGGCTAACGGTTCGGCTTATGCGGTTGAAGGTGAAGCTCTTGACCGTTTCGGAATGGAGTTTGGCGCCGGCGTAACTGCTGAGCTTAACTCTCAGGTTGAGTTGTCTCTTGGTTATGAAGGCAAATTCCGTGAGGATTACCAAGACCATACCGGTTTGATTAATGCTAAATATAAATTTTAGTCTTTAACATTCCTTTGCTTAAAAGCGCTTCGAGAGCAATTTCGGAGCGTTTTTTTTATTTTGCAAACAACTTAGTGTCACAACTGTCATTAAGTTAAGCGCTTGTTTTTGTTTTAAGTTTCCCAATCGAAACAAAATGTCATCAAAAAGTAGAAAAAAAAGGGCTCGCGGATGTGATTTTTCCCGACATAATGAAAATAGTTAATGAGTAAACAACTATTTTCGAGGAGGAAAATCTTATGTATCAAATCAAAGTCAATGGCGTGTTAATGCCGACAATTTATTACCATTTGAGTGAGGCAATAGAAGCTTGTGAAGCAGAAAAAGCTCGTGGTTGTGCTGTTTTTACCGAGATTGTTAAGTTATAAGGAGTTAGTGTTATGTTGAAAAATTTTGAAAACTGGCTTTTGGAACAGAATTATAAACCTTCTACCGCTTTTGATTATATGGGAAGAATTGAAAGACTTTGCCGAAACGAACAGTTCACACTCTCTCACTTGGTTGAAAATATTACTTCTATCTTGCCGCAATATGAAACTACCGGTGAAAAATCCAGTTATGGAAAGAGAAGTCATACATCCGTTCGTCAGGCTTTGAGACGTTTCAAAATGTTTTTGGCTTCTGAAAAACTGGCTTAGAGGTGTGTTATGCCTGACATAAAAACCTTAAACGATAATTTCAGAAAGACTTTTAGCGGAGGAAGAGTTATCTTGACCCAAGGTATCAATGTCGAAATGCCAAGAGATATTGCAAGGATTTTAGCAAAAGTTAGGAATTTTAACAATTTTACTAAAGCTAACGATTCGTATAACGAACACGACTTCGGAAGTTTTGATTATAAAGGCGAAAAAATCTTTTGGAAAATCGATTATTATGACAAGAATTATCAATACCTATCAGAGAATCCTGCAAATCCAGAAGTAACGAACAGAGTTTTAACAGTTATGCTTGCAGATGAGTATTAAAAGATAAAACGTCAAAATTCAGCCCGGTTTGATTGGTTTCAGGTCGGGCTTATGTTTTACTTCTTTTTTCAAATCCGCTTGTTTACGGGTTGTTTATGATGCAATGGGATAGGTTAAACTTAATTAAAATTGTAAATGAGATTTTGTTTATGCATTTATCAAGGTTGTTTGGCTCTATAAAATACTTGCAATTTATATCAAATATTTTCATAATTGTTTCTTAACGATAGAATAGGGGTATAAAATGGCTCATAGACCAGGATTAGAAGGACAACTTGACACTGTCGGTAAGGCAACATTTAAAAATTGTTATGATGTATATGCTCAAAACTATAATAGAGAGGATAAACGGAAGATTGTTGATGCTGTAATAAAAGAAGGATTATTACGTAATGGAAAAAAATATGCTGAGAGCTGTGTGAAAACAAAAGTTAATGCCGGATGTGCGATTTTCTTACAAGGACAGCAAAAAGAAGCTCTGGAATTATGCAATTCTTCTAGATGCAAATAATAAAAATCAGCTCAGTTTGATTAAGTTCAGACTGGGCTTATCCTTTACTTTTTTTCAAATCCGCTTGTTTCTGGGTTATTTATGACGCAATGGGAGATGTTTTTAGGCTAGTTTATCTCAATATCAACATCATAACTATCATCAATCAGGATATAACGACAATTATTTTGCTTGCATAATTCTAAGTTTTTTATGTTTTCTTCCAACGCTGTTTCTTTGGTAAACCAAGAATTATCAAGACGTTTTTCAATGATATTGGCGTAATTTTTTATATCTGAAAAATGATTTTGTATGTAATTTTGAGTCATAACCAAGCAATAAAACTGTATTTCTTGTAAATATGACGAATCAAAGTCTTTTTTCCAGTCAAAAGGAATATAAGCACCTTCAATAATCAAGTTTTGTTTATTTTCTATGGCTGTTTTTATCATTTCCTTAATAATCGGCCATAAATACTCTTCCAATTTTTCATCATCTTCCGGTGTCAATGATGTGTTGTTGCTACGTATTAAACCCATTTTTAGCAAATCTATTGATAAGATAGGATATTTATACTTTTCTAACAGCTTTTGTGCTAATAAGGTTTTGCCTGTATGTGACGCTCCGGAAATTAAAATAATCATTTTACCTCAAAGAAAGATTATTTATTGATATTATAAATACAACATACTGCCACACAAATATATTTTTCAAGCATTAAAAATCCGATCTCTGCTAAAATTTACATGAAACGCCTCCCTTTAAACATAATAATACCTATTCACAATGTTTTATAACTTCCTCAAAGAATTTGATATAATTTAAATGTCGTGATTTTTGGGATTTGTAAATGTTTAATTTTCCATTTCTAATGTAGAAATTTTATTAATTACATTATTTTGATAAAATGACATTAACGTCCCTTAATCATTATGATATTTTTTATTTTTCGGTTTGTCGTTTGTTTATTCAGATTTTAAGATTTATGTCAGTTTATTGTTTTCTAAATATATTTTTACTAGCATTTGTAGATTATCAATATTATTAAACTAAAAACGTAAATATTCTTACAAATCGTAAAGGATAATATCCTCCATATAACGAAAAGAGAAATAATATAACATTTAAGGGAACAAACTATTATTACTTTTTTATATTATTTCTCTTAATATCTTTATATCTACATTCTTAAATTTTTTAATACCTATTTTTCTAAATAAATTTTTCATTTTATATTTTCATTTTTTTATATTTATATTCTTACATTATTATATTTATATATAGGAAACAAAAGGTAAAACAAACGGTATTTCAAAAGCATACTAACGGTTTATAGTTTAATCATAGTAATGGTTTTTCTGTTTGGGCGGCAATTTGATAGTATAATGTTGTCTCCAGTCTTTATATTCAACATAAGGATTGTAGCCGATGTATCTTAAAATCTCCTGAGAAGCACTATCCAACAAATAATGCTTATTGTTGCTTACAACCCAATAGTAATATTCTCCAATACTTTTATGTTTAAATTGATTAATATATTCACATAACTGGCAAAATTTGACATCTGTATTATTTCGAAAACCATCATCCAATTTAATATTATTTTTGTAATCAAAACAATCCAATGGAAATTCTGACAAACATAATTCCGGATTTTTTAGCTGTTTCAATATTTTTTCTTTAGCTCTTTCATCAATATTCTTTTCATCTAAAATCTTTTTGATACGCTCCAATTTATGATTAACAACTTCTTCTGCATCATTGGAAAATTTAGCATTTAAATTATTTGGTTGTATATTTTTGTTTTCATTAAGATTATCCGTTGTATCAAGCTGTTGCGTATCGCTTTTTCTAGCATTTTGATTACCTTCTTTGGATTTGCTCTTTTTCATATTTGTTTCAAGTGTTTTTTGCAGTATTTCGCTTTGATGTTCTTCAAAATATTTAACCATAGTTTCTCCGAGTTCGGCTGGATTATCTATAGTATATAATTTTTTTTGATTTTTTTCGGTAATTGTTAAAGTGTTATTATCTACATTAAAAGAAAAAGTTGATTTTGACTTGCCATTCATTGAAATTTCAGTATCACCTCCTGAAATAAATAAATTGCAAATATCTATTGAATTCATTACTGGATATGCAAAATTATAGCCATGAATTTTATTTTTAAAATCCGGTGTCTTCATTATTCTGACATTATATTCCGAACATTTTTCAATCGTAATCATTTTTTATTCCTTGAAATATTAATATTTATCTTATTGTTTTTACATTTATTTTATAAAAAGGTTCGTTATATTCGTAAAGCCAATTATAATGACATTGTTGTTTGAGAAATAAGGATGTCCCAATATATTTTCTTTTGAGAATAAGACATTCGACTTCTGCAAAATTTTGGATAGGTTCACATTAAAAGACATTAATGTCACTTAATCGTCATAAGTTGCTTATCTCTACTGAAAAATGCCTGTTTGTCGCAATTAGCCTATATAAAGGGCGCCTTTTTTAGCTTATTTTATCAAAAATATTTTTTTCATAATTGGCTTTACGTCTTTATTTATTCCCGACATATAATTATTATGACGAATACGTTTAATAAAATGAAAGAAGAATTATCGCTTTATTATCCCGACGTTACGGATATTGAGCTAACCGAAATGGCAAACAATCTGATGGATTTTTATACAACGGCTGTAAAAGCTGTTTTGGAAGCTCCAAAAGCTGAAACTCCATTAAATGACATTGATGACAGTTAATCATCTGAAAACAACGTAAATATTAGCAAAAAAGTCGTCAAAAACTGAAAATAACCGCGTACATTCCCAAAATAACGCGACATAATATTATTATGCAGAAACAACGTTGTAGTATAGGGAATACTAAACAATGAAAAAGAAGTATAAGCAAGTTATAGAAATTGAGAAATGCGAACAAGCGGTTATGCTGGCTCGTGTCTCAAGCCGTAAACAAGAACGCGGTGCCAGTTTGGAGGCTCAGGAAAAAAGTATAAAAGAATATTGCAACAGAAATAACCTTATTATCATTGAGCCATATTCTAAAGCTTTTGTGTTTACGGAAAGTTCAACACGTGGCGGTCGTAAAAAATTTAATGAAATGATAGACTTTATCGAAAAACAGAAACATAAAACAGCCATTGTTGTGCATACGCTTGACCGTCTGCAACGTGGTTTTGGAGAATGCGAAAAAATAAAAGAATTACTGAAAGCCGATAAAATCGAAGTACATTTTATTGTAGAAAGTCTTATTCTTGATAAGTTTAGCTCTGATGATGACTTTACAAGATATGACTTTGGTATCTTATCTGCAAAATTATATTTAACATCTATGAACAAAAATGTTAAACGCAGCCAAAAATACAATCGTGAAGCCGGATTATGGCAAGGTCTGGCACCTATCGGATATTTAAATGCAAAAGACGAAAGAAGAAGAGCAACTCTTATCCTGGATCCTGAACGCGCGCCTATTATCAAGCAAATCTTTGAGGAATATGCCAGCGGGGTGCATTCCTTAAAAAGCGTTTGGTTGTCTGCAAAAGAAAAAGGCTTGATGTCTAAAGAACCGAATTATAATCCTAGATCCAAGAATTATGGTAAAATCTGTCCTATCAGCCGCAATAAAATACACGATATTCTGACTAATACATTTTACTATGGGGCTATGTATGTCGCGGATGAAGAAATTGATGAAAAAACAAAAAAGCCAGTCAAAACTTTTTATAAATTAATAAATCACGTATACGAACCGATTATCAGCAAAGAATTGTTTGATAAAGTACAAAAAGTTCTTAAAACCAGGAAAAAAGAAAGATTTTGCAAAGAACAAAAATATGCCGGTATTCCTTTTGTATTCAGGGGATTAATCACTTGCAAATGCGGCTGCGCCATCACGCCGGAACATCATAAAAAAGGCAATAAAGAATATGTGTATCTCCGCTGCAGCCATCAAAAAGGCGCTTGCAGTCAAAAATTAGTTAATGAAAACACTATTCTTGAACAACTGGAACAAGAGATATTTCATCAAATCCGTATATCTCCAACGATGCATGATCTGTTAAAAACATCTATTACCCAATCTCTAGAAGATGAAAAGAAAATCAACGCCAGCATCCGGAAAAAAATTGCTGAAGAAATAAGTCTTATTGATACCCGACTTGAAAGGCTATGGGAATGCTATCTTGACCAAGATATTGATAAAGCCAAATATGAACTTGAAAAGCAAAAATATCTTGAACAGAAGAAAGACTTAAACGCGAGAGTCGAAAAATATAGCGACATCAGCAACGGCTTAAAAGGAAACATTGGAAAAGCTATAGATTTTGCGGCTAATTTATCAAACTTAATGAAAGCCGCCTCTCCTGATGAGAAAAACATGTTATTAAAAAGGCTTTTGACTAATTGTGTTTTAGATGGCGAGGTTTTGAAATATGAGATTAAGGCACCTTTTGATAAACTGCTTGCCTGTTCCAACTATAAAAAATGGAAAGATATTACGATTGAAAATTTGGAAGAATTTGAGAACTTAAATTAGATTCTAAAAAATGTTATTTCAATAAAATTTTAGAAAATAATTTCTAATTTTTAACATTTCCATATGGTTTTAGCTTTACTTTTTAAATTTTAGCATTATTATGTATTTATGAAAGGATAAAGCCATGATTAAAAGAGAGGAATACCTTAACAAACTCATAAGCCTTAAAGATAAACAAATCATTAAGGTTATAACCGGTATCAGAAGATGCGGAAAATCAACATTATTTGATTTATATGAAGAATATTTATTAAATAATGGCGTTACTCCTGAACAGATTATTCATATTAATTTTGAAGAATCTGATGATGAAAAATATAAAGATATAAAAACGCATAGCGATCTGTATAACTATGTGAAAGATAGACTTATCAAAGATAAAATGACTTATGTGATTTTAGATGAAATTCAATTTATACCTGATTTTCAAAAAGCTGTTGACGCATTGTTTATCAAAAAAAATGTGGATTTATATATAACCGGCTCTAATTCATTCATTTTATCAGGCGAATTGGCTACGCTGCTTTCTGGAAGGTACATGGAAATAAAAGTTTATCCGTTCTCATTAAAAGAATATCAGCAAGCTTTTCCGACATTAAGCAAATCTGATTTATTTCAAAAATACATAACTGATAGTTCATTTCCTTTCACTTTAGCCTTAAATGACAATCGCCGTAATATTCTGGATTACTTAGACGCGCTCTTTAATACGATTATTGTTAAAGATATCGCAATCAGAAGAAATCTTATGGATACATCGGCCTTAAAACGTGTTACCAAATTTATAAGCGCAAACATTGGTAATCTGGTTTCTATCAAAAAAATTGCCGACACAATGTCATCTGATGGACAAGACATATCAACCCATACCGTAGAAAGTTATTTATCATCATTAAAAGATTGTTTCTTTTTGTATTCTGTTCCGCGTTATGACATTAAAGGCAAAGAATACCTGAAAACCGGAGAAAAATATTACATCTCAGATATTGCTATGCGAAATATGCTGATAGGTCAAAAACCCCAAGACTACGGCCATGTGTTGGAAAACATTGTTTATTTAGAACTTTTGCGACGCGGCTATCAGGTTTTTGTTGGTAAAGTTGGAGATTTGGAAGTTGATTTTACAGCTATCAAAGGACAAGACATTGAACATTATCAAGTCGCGTGGACGGCAATAGAAGAAAAAACACTTAAAAGAGAGTTGCAATCACTGGAACAAATAAATGATCATAATCCGAAGTTTTTATTAACAATGGATTATATTCCGGTTACTTCACACAATGGAATTAAACAAATCAATGTTTTGGATTGGTTACTGGCATAATCTTCAATTTTATCTGAATTAGGAATGTGCATTTTTTGCATATTTCTTTGGATTTGGCTAATTATAAAGTAGTTATAATTCTATTTTACAAAAAGTGCAATTTTGCTTTAAATGTAAAATGCAAGTATTGCATATAAATAAGGATGAAAGTTTATGTTGCTATTTTTACAACAAAATGCAGAATGGATATGTGCAATAGCTATTGTTATATTTACAGCAGCTCAATGTCTGATCAGTTATGCTCAATATAAACAAGAATTACGTCTCAGAAGATTTAACTTGGCACAACAAATGGATGAAGCTTGTATTATATATAAGTTTGATAAAGAAAGTGTCCAGAAAATTGTCGATTGGTTCAACAAAAATCAATCTCAGTTTATGTATCTACTAAATGAGAAAGACTTAAAACATTATGATATTTTTCAAGCTCTTTTAAAAGAATTATATAATACAAACCCTGCATTTAATGATGTTATTGAGTTATACCGTAAATGTTTGGTTCGTTTAGATGTAGCTTTACTTAACGCCAATTATGGAATTCGTAAACTAAAGAAAGTAAAAAAACATAAAATCCGTGTTCACACTTGGGATGAAATAAAAAACTCTTAACTACTTAAAGGTTCTTATAAATAAATTTATAAAAGTAGTGTAAAGAACAAATCACTAATAATGAAAATGATATCTTAAAATCATCCTTTCTTACAAAAAAGGATGTCTAAATAACTTGAAATTTTAATTAGCATATCTTTAACATCTTTATGCACCCAATAATGCTCCATAATAAACTTTAATTTCTTTTTACAATAAGCTAAATTTATTTTGTCCTTTGGAAGCTGTCCTATTCCAACACAAAACTGCAAACAATCTTGAACCGTTGATATTGTGACATCTTCCTGATTTTCAATTATTTTCACAAATCGCTCTTTATCTTTGGTGGAAAATGTAGGAAGCTTATTTTGGTTTATCATATCAATTTGTTTTTGGGGATAAGTTATATTTTCCTCACTTTTCAGCTTAGTTAAATATTCAACCACTGCTTTATATGAATTTCCTCCACTTTGAATAAAATAGAATAAAGGAGCCCACTTTCTTGGAGATAAAGCTAGTGATTTTATATATTCTCTTGGTTTCTCAGGTGGTGTGTTGTTTAGAAACGATGACACTATTTCTTTAATATCAATATTTACATTTGTTTCTATTTCCACCTTAGCTATTTCTGTTATAGGACGAACCTCCCCTATTAATTTTAATGCAGGAGCACCTTTCTTTTCAACAAATTCACCTTCTTTTAAGAATTGTATTTGAGGCAATAAATTTTCATCAATAACAAAATTACCAGCTTTTCCTTCAACTACTCCTGTTGCAATGTTCATAACTGCGGAATTCTCAATACCATTTCTGAATATAGTTTCAATTTGTTTCATTAAAGTAGTTTTCAATGTACTCTGCATACGCTCTTCTATAATCTTATCCAACTCAGATGGACAAATTTTTCTAGAGCTCCCTGGATAACGGAAAAAAATATCTCCTGTTGCAAATGTTTCTCCTCCTACATTAACATTATTTATATATATAACGGGTTTCTTTCTTGCTGGCTCCACTTTCAAAACAGCAATTTCAATACCATGCAAAGAAACTATATTTTTATTAACCTCTATACCACAGGACAAATAATTTAACACAACACTATCAAGGCTCTGCAAATCCCATTCTAAAAACTTTTGTTTACTTTTTTCTTTTATACCAACAACTTCCCATGTTGTATCTTTTACACCATACAAAATATATCCACCTTTATTATTAGCTAAAGCGCATAAGGGACGCAGTAAATTTTTTTCATCTTTCGAAAAGTTTTCTTTACATTCAAGCATATCTGTTTCTGATATATCTAAAATTAAAGGGTTTTGTGACTTTATAGGAAATAACTTGCTAATATTTTCAGTTTCAGAAATATCTTTTTTTTCATTTTCCGTATTTTCTTTTAAAAATTCTTCCAATTCTGCATCTGTAGCAGGTGTAATATCTAAGGCTCTTTTAGTTTTGCCATTTTTTATATCACTAATTCTTCCAAAATTTACATGTAGCTCAGGCTTTCCCCTTTTAATATTTATAATTCCCATAATTTCTTGGCTAGGTTTCCCTTGCTCTACCAGTTTTTTTATTATTGCTATTTCTTTATCATTTAATGTTTTTGACGTTTTGGCCATATTATTAACATCCCAATATTGTTTATTTGTGATTATGGTATAGTTTCTTTTTTACAAGCTCAACATTAATTTTTCTTATATACTCACAATAAACTGATAAATATACTCGAATTCTGCACGTCGTCTCCAGCCAAGTATATGAATAGCTCGTTGAAACAATGAGCTATTTTTTTAATTTTTACTAGTGATCTGCTAAATGATACAGCAAGGTGACACAGCAGATGACTCAAAATCATACTAGCTAAAAATTGAATTTCTTCATCTGATACTTTCTCTTTTCTTAAAGGCAACGATAATTAAGCTACCATAAATAATTAATGGTAAGAAAAAGAGTATTGCTCCAAGAATGGCATTTCCTAGACTGCCAAGTGTTAAGATAATATTTTTTTGTTTAAACAAAAAATACAAATAAACAAATATATATAATAACCATTCAGGAATTATTACTTGCCAAGATAAGGCTTGGTATAAATAATTTTTTCCATAAATTTTCAGCCCTGTGTAGAGAGGAACGGCTAAAATATAAAAACAGATGATTGTAAATGTTTCATAACGACATGGGGCTTGTTCATCTTTTCTAAACCAATGAAAATAGTTATTCCAACCAAATTCCAAATAGTTTTGAATTTGAGCCCCCCAAGCAGGAGTAATACAGATTTCGCCACTTTGATGGTCATTCGTCATCATTGTTCCCCATAATAGAGACAAAACAATAATCAGTAGCTCTAGTATAATGTATTTTGTTATTTTCATTGTTTTCTCTTTTTATTTGCTTTTTAATTTCATTATATGCATGTTACACCCAGATATTATAAATACAGAACACAGAATAAAAGGAACAAATAGCAGCAATACCCCGATTAAAGCATTTATGAAACTATAACTTGTTAACACTAGACCTGGCTGCAAAAATAACCATATCATAAATAAAGTAATGTAAAATATATATTCTGAAATAACAAATTTATATTTAAGTGTTATTGAAAGCTTAAACATTCCATACACCTTTAACAAAGCATATGCAGGAAAACAACTTAAAAAATATAAGCACCATGCCGCAAAAGTTATACGGCATGGCATTTGTTCTATATTTGAAAACCATTGAAAATAGTTATTCCAGCCTAATTCCAGATAGTCACCAATATTTATTCCATAATTTGCTGTTAGGCATGTTTCTCCAGGTTTGAGCATTGAGATAAAAAATAAAACTCCCCAAAACCAAGCGGCGATAATAAATATTAGTTCCAGAATGACATAAAATAAAATTTTCATTATTTTCCTTTTTTTGATTTAATTTTTGGCATTTCCAATGGGTTATTCCAAGATTTATTTTTATAATATTCTTTTGCCCGAGCACCATAATCATTTACTTCTTTTAATCCTGTACCATTCCATAAAGTAGCGATTTTGGCAATATCTTTATCAGGAACAGCATCATATATTGATTTAAGAACCCTTACACCTAGTTCTATGTTTTGCTCAGGATTATTAACATCATATTGTTTTCCTTGAAAATTACCCCACGTCTTTCCTTGAATATTCATAGGGCGTACACTGCTTGAAAGACCTACTAAATCAGCAATATGATCCATTCCAAAGCGATGATAATCTGATGCTTCACTATATAATATAGATTTTGCTATATCTGGGTCAAGATTATATTGTTTGGCATATTTTTCAATTTGAGATGTATATTTGTTAATATAATATTCTCCTAAACTATGACTATGATCTAACGTCCATTTTCCACTAGCATTAGGATTATCAGCAATATTAATATAGATTTTTTTGCCTGATTTAAGAGCATCTATTCTGTCTTTAGCACTCATTTCATTTCCATTTATTGATATTGGTGGATTTTTTATTTCCTGTTTTATGTCAATTTTGGGAGAGCTTTTAGCCCATGGTGTTGGAGTTTGAATTTCTGTTTTATCAGATATTTTCAAATCTTGAAATTTTATATTTACAGAAGAATATTTTTTATCAGATTTGATATTATTAAAAGTATTAGAAAGTCCATTCATAAAAGAACCCTCTTCTTTATTTTGTACAGATTTGTTTGACATTAGAGAATTAAAATTATTTTCCAACAAATGGCGAGAGTTAAATTTATAGTTTTTATCAGTATCTTGACGAGAAGAATGCTCTCTTGAAAGTAGAGTTTGAGATTGTTTCTTTCTCAGCTCTTCTTCGGGGTCGTCTTGAATTATGTATTGAATTAAATTAGACATGCATTTTTCCTTTTACAAATTTTTTAAAACGAAAAAATCCGAAGATTAAGTTCTTCGGATTTTGGATACACTTGTACCAAGTGGCTTTTATTTTATAGCAAAATTAAATACAATTTTCAAGATGTAAGTGAACACGCAGACAGCTTTTAGGAAAAATTTCTCATATCACCCTAATAATAAAAGCTATTGGCAGAACAAAATTTCTCACAAGGCTTGGTATTCTTGATTGACAGCGAAATTGTGTTTACGTATTTTATTTGCACTGCTAATAACTTTGAGGTTTATAAAAAATTTTAGCTTGCCAAATAATACTGCCTCTTAATTATACAATAGATTGATACGGTTTCAAATCTGATAATTTTAGGGGGGCTGTAATTTGCCATTAAGCTATTTGAGGAACCTCCCACTCTCTATTTTTGATTTTTCCTGTTTGATAAAATTCTGTAATTAAATTCACAAATTCTTTAAAATCAGGATTTTCTTTAGTAATTCTATCAATCATATCCCAATCAAGCTCTTTTTTCTCAATTGCCGGAATTAAGATTTGGCTTTCAGAAGGATTTTCACAATTTAATTGGATTAACCCAATATTATGGCCAGAACAGAGAATTCGCAATTCATCCATCGCTTTTTCATCAATAGTTTGAGCTACGAGATATGAGTAATTTGCCCAACTTGAATTTGATACTGTTTGAAAAAAGTATTCTCTTACATTAGATAGGTTAATTTTTATTTTTACTTCAAAGGACCATAAAGATGTTTTATTAAAGGCATGCTTTCCTGCGCAAGATATTACATCTTGATTCCACCCCTCAGAAAGATTCTTCAGGCCAACAATATCAGGATGCAACCATTTATTGCCATTACTACCTTTTGAATTAGATGATTTTTTTTCATCTATTCTTTTAGGATATATGTTTAATTCATTATAAAGATATTCACATAACAGAGGATATGAATCATGTTCCGGATGGCCATTAGTTTTTGAGACTTTTTCCGCATCTTTTATTTCTTGCACATCTGTTTTTTCAGAATAGTAATATTTTCTTGGACGTTCTGCCGTAATTTTAATATTAGGAGATAGTGCAAAAATGCGCTTTTTGTAAGCACCTATTTCTGCAACGAGCTGACTAAGCAAAGCTTCTTCCGTATTAATAGGAACAACCGTAGCTTTACTTCTTTCCATTTTAGCGAGACATTCGGCATTTTTATTAGCCCAAATCCATTCAGCTAATTGTCTTGCTGTAAAATATTTGCCTGGATTTCTTTTTAATATATCCACTACTGTTTTACTCAAATTCAGTGCCATAGTCATACTCTTTCAAATATAAGTTTAAGAGGATGTTATGACACCAATTAATAAAAATCAACCCTAAACATCAGATCTTCATACTCGCCTACGATTTATAAAATGGGTAATATAGGGTAAAAACCTTATGTTTAATAAATATTTACAACAGCCAAACCGGTAATACAGCAAAAGAAAAAAACAAAGCCGTATAAAAACATTAGGGAAAGTATTGACAAAGTTATTGACGTTGCGGAAGCAACTTTCATATCAGGTAAACAGCCGGCTTGAATACCAAAAACAACTTTAACTGCAAATTATCCGGTAAGAGGCCAGAGGGAATATTTCAAATCCATAAAAAAATTGACAAAAAGACTCTAAAAATATTGCGTCTTTGATGAAAATTTGTTATTTTTATTATATATATTCAAGCAGGTAAGGTTGGAGATTGGCGATGAGTTTGAAAACAAAAGCAGCGATTGCGTTAAGTGTTATGTCTTCATGGTTCGGGACATCCGCAGCGCAAAACAGCGGCGAGCCGGAAAAAACGGACAGCGTCAAACGTTCCGAGCTGATTGCCAAACCGGCTGCCGACAAAGCGGCAAAAACCTTTACCGAATTTCATTCCGTTCAGGAAAATCCGGACAGCATTCAACCGGAAAGCATTGCGGAAATTCCGGATAGTGTTCAGGCGAGGATTGAACAAGAGCGCAAAGCGTTTCAAGACAGCATCATTTTGGAAAAGAAGCATGCCAATTTAAAAGCTTCCGAGAAGCTTATGCTTTATGTTATTGCCCATTTTGAAGGAATGAAAAGCCGGGCCTATTATGACAAGGCCGCAAAAATCTGGACAATTAATCTCGGCAATACCATTCGACCTGACGGCAAGCCGGTGAGACCGGGCGATTGTATCCGTACGGAAGAGCAGGCTTTGGAATATGTAAGCGCCCACATTGACAACAAGATGTCGGAAGATATGGTCAAATACCTGCCGCTGGACCAGATGACACAAGCCGAAATCGCCATTATGGGAAGTTTGTTCTACAATTGCGGCACCGGTATTTTGCACGACAGGAAAGGCAATCCCAAACAATTTGCCCTGACGGCATCCGAATATTTTACGACACGCGGCGACAGCATCAGCAAAGAATTTGACAAGGCGTTTATGAATTACTGCCATGTAAAAGGTTCCGTCAACAAAGTGCTGCAGGAACGGCGCAAGAATGAACTGACTTTTCTGCACGGGGAAGTGCAGATTACGGTTGATGAGCAAACCAATATCGACGAGAATATCGTTAACTTGAAAAATGCCACACTTGGCAGTTTGTACGGCTGCCGCGGAGACCCGGAAACAATTATGGAACGTTTCAGTGAAGAATCGCGTTATCATTGTCCGACAGATTCTCTGAAAGTCGCAATTGACCGAGAACTGGCTCAAAAGACTTATGTTAAGCGGGCCCGGCCGACACCTCGTCCGAAAACGACCGCTCAAAAAAGGCCTTCCTCCCGGAGCCGCGGCGGCAGATAATATTACAAACCCCGGAAAATACCGGGGTTATTTTCATCCACAAAAAAACAGGCTTTGCACTTCAGAGTGCAAGGCCTGTTTTTCACATATTTAAATTTTTTCTTTGACAATAGCGGAAATTTTTCCGTCTTCCGCCGACCACAGAACCGTTCCGGCTTTTTTGGCAGAGACAAACCCTGCACGGCTCAGCCGTTTGATTCCCTGCCCGTCAACAGAGCAATAACCGGAAAAATCATCCGTTTTGACCAGCAGAATTATCTTCCCCTTATGGTTGATAATATGCATTTCCTGACATCCCGGCATAATCGGTTCGTCTTTGCCGGTTTCATCCAGCTGATACAGCTTATTCTGTTTGGTAATGCTGTATCCGCAGGCCATGGGCCAAATTCCGTCTTTGACTCCTTCGGTAGCCGAGCGAATTGTCAGGCTGTCCAAATCAAATGCGCGGTGAGCACCGTCAACGATTGTCTCCAGATAGCGCCGTTCTCTCTCATCAGCCGTTACCGGATAGTAGCGGTGGATGGCAAAAGAATCACAACGCGTCAAAGACTGGCCGTTGTTGCGGTAAAGCGCGATGTTGTCTCCGGTTCGGGCTATGATAAAGAAGGCGTTTCCGTCAATTTCATCATAGTCTTCAATTGCCAGAGAAGACCCGAGACTGTCACACAGCTGAAACTTTCCGGCTTCTGTTTTTTTAATGATTAAACCTTGACCGATCGGGGTTCCCTCAACAGTCTTTCCACTCTCTCCACGGCAGCTTGCAAAAAGTGCCACACCAGCCAGAACGCATCCGACCCAAAAGATTTTTTTCATAATTAAATAAAGTTTAGGTGAAACAAAAAAATATCTTAATACTAAATTTTATTGAACACACAATAACATAAACGAAACAGAATGTCGACAAAATTTTCACAATTTTTCTAAAATTTCACATTTACTCGGCAGCAAAAAACTTGATCGGCCGCCGGTTTTATTTTATGTTCGGAACAAAGCAACTGATTGAGGTTTATGATGGACGACAAATATATTCAACTTTCGCAAAAGCAGACGGAAAAAGCCCGGATGGTCATTTCCTCACTGAACCTTATTGAGATTTGGGAGAAAGCCGGAGCAACGATCAATCCGGTCGGTTCTTTCAGAATCGGTGTTTTGGCCAAGCACCGCGACATTGATTTTCATATTTACACCGACAGTTTGGACATTGGCCGGAGCTTTGCGATTATAGCCGAGCTTTGCCGTCACAAAGGCATAAAGAAATGCACTTTTGCCAATTTGGCGGAAACCGACGAATGCTGTTTTGAGTGGCATCTTTATTATGAAGACGATGAAGCGCAAACCTGGCAGATTGACCTGATTCAAATAAAAAAAGGCTCTTTCTATGACGGCTATTTTGAAAAAACGGCCGAAAAAATAATCGCCGCCATGACCGAAGAACAGCGCAAAACAATCCTGCGCTTGAAATTTGAAACGCCGGACGAACTTAAAATAAGCGGCATTGAATATTACAAAGCGGTTATTCAGGACGGCGTGCAAACCCCGGAAGATTTGCTGCGCTGGCGGCAGACACACCGCTTTGACGGCATCATTGAATGGTAACCTCCCTTTAAAAAGTTACCCTCAGGCCGGCATTAAACATATATGAGGTTGACGTATGGCCCGCTTCAAGCGTCATTGCACTGTACAAATAAGAATCTTCGGATATTGCGGCATTAAAACCGAGCGATGTTTCAACACCCAATCCGCTGAGGTCTGAGGTCGTCAGATCGGTTCCGGCAAAATTCACTTTGGTTTTGCCGATCCATTCGTTAAACACGCCCAATTCGACAAACAGTTTCCAGGTTGATTTTTTTCCCTGCGGAAGGTATGAGGTCTGTACATTAAAGCGGGAAACCAGCGAACGAGTTTTATCGACATAGCCGGTACCGCCGGTATCCGTTTTGAATTTTTTGCCGTTTCCTTCCGCATAGCGCAATTCCAATTTTGGCTCTACGGCAATCCTGGCGGTGCCGTTATTCATAATCTCGGGAGCAGGCAAATCAAACTGCCGTCCGGTTTCTGCCGTAAAGGCCCAGAAATTACGCTTAACGTCATAACCGTTGAGGGCATTATTGTCGCGGATATTATCCAAATCGCTGTGAACCCAGAAATGGCGGGCCGTTAAATCAACAAACCATTTTTTATCTTTTCCAAGCCAGGAAGCATACAGACCGGCAACCGGCGTGCGGGTATGCCCTTTGGCATCAGAAGCATTGTTTTGAAAGACCCTGATATTGCCTGAACTCAGGTAACCGCCCAGAATACCGAAATATGTTTTTCCGCCGAGCAGATTTGCGGCAATGTCAAAACCGCCTTCCATTCCCAGCAACCCCATTCTGGCTCCCATTTTTTCATGAACGCGCAAATGTTTTCCATAACCGCGCATCCAGACACCGGCCGACGTATCGGGGTTATCGCTGCGCAAATCGCCCAAACGTTTACGCAGTTCATTCATTCCGGCATTGACAATCGACAAATGCAGCGACGGAATCCCTTCAACCGATTTTGCCGTCCGGGTCAGGCTCCCTTCGGTTTCAAGATACCAGTTCGTGTCCGTATCCTGAATCAGGCCATATTCATAAGCGCCGATATCCACCTTGTTTCCGACCAATTTAAATTCGGCTTTGCTGTCGGCCTCTTCGACATTTACGACCTCAAGCTTTTTTTGTGTCGGTGCCGAACCGACGGCATTGATATCCAAGGTAATCTTTCCCTCGGCAGAATCTTTAATTTTCAGCAAATCGGACGTTGTTCCGTCGGTTTGAAGCGACACCACCGCCGAGCCGTCAGAAATTAATTCATTGATTGTCAAAGTGTTGGCCGCAAAAGGTCCGGAACGGCGCAAATCCAGATGTCCGCCGGTTTTCAGCTGTAAATTATTTACTTCTGCCTCCCGCATAAAATGCAAAACGGCGCCATCCGTGACAGTATTGTTCCCGGCAAAGAAGTTATCGGCATAAATTTCGGTTGTTCCCGCTGATTGGATAAATTCACCGTGGAAAAGGGAATTGTCGGCATTTTCGCCGAATATCAGGGTGTTCGCTCCGGTTTTATTGATAAGTCCCGTGCCGGCAAAACCACCGTCCATTAACAAAACATTAGCATCGCCCCGAATGTTTACCTCCACGTTTCCGCCGGTATTAAGATAGATATCGGCCCCGCCTTCACTGACGTCGGATGCCTCGTTTCCCCGAAAGAGAATATTACCTTCGGCCGTATCAAGCGTAAGTGTGCCCAAAGTAAAGACGGCTCCGCCCGCCGAAGCTTTATTATTGGTAAACGAGGAATTTCCTCCGATGACCATATTATTAAAGTTCATAATGCCGCCGCCGTAAACCGCGCTGTTGCCGTCAAAGTTCACATTTTTAAGCACGGTATCGCCGGAAGCATACAAAGCGCCGCCATAGCCATTGTCCGCATGATTTTGAGAAAAGACCGCCCCGTTGACGCTCAGTCCGGCTCCGGAAGCGGCATAAACGGCGCCGCCGTTGCCTGACAGAGAACTATTCCCGTTAAAGGCTGCACCTTCAACGGTTATCCGGGCGGCAGAACCCGCACTGACGGCGCCTCCGTTTGCGGCAGCGATATTCTCCGTAAATTCGCTGTTTCCGGTAATATTCAGGACGGATTCTGTATAAATGGCTCCTCCGTCATCAATTTCAGATTTATTTTGAGTAAATTTTGTTTGGTCAATGGACAGGATTCCGTCATTATGCGCAATGGCGCCGCCAACACCCTTAACGGCTGAATTGTTTTTAAATTCACTTGAGCTGATAACATTTTCCGTACTGTCCCGCCGCAATTTTACCGCACCGCCGCCGGTGGCATAATTGCCGTCAAACAATGAGCCGGTGATTTGGAGTTTTCCGACACTGTTGATAGCTCCGCCGAAATCAGATACCCCCTGGGAATTAATTGAGGTATAATTGCCGACAAAGCTGCTGTTCTCAATTACCAGTTCGGTTTTGTTCCCTGACGTAAAAACGGCTCCGCCTTCGGAAGCTTTATTTCCCGTAAAGGAACTTCCGTTTATCAGCGTTTTGCCGGTATTATAAACGGCGCCGCCATAGTAGGCGCTTGAGCGGTTGGCATCAAAAACCGAGTTATTAATTTCCAGCGTTCCGCCGTTATTAATTGCTCCGCCGGATGACGAAGATGTATTCTGCGAAAAACGGGAATCGTAAATTTTAAGCGTTTTGGACGTACCTGCATTATAAATTGCCCCGCCATAATCTGCCTTATTGTTTTCAAAAACGCTGTTTTGGCCGATGGTCATATTGCCGATGTTAAAGACGGCTCCGCCAAATCCGCCGGTAACCCTTTGACTGAAAGTTACACCGTTTAATGCCAGATTTTGCGCGTTTCCTTCCGGCATTATGCCGTTGGTAATCGCCGATCCCTGACCGGCACCGAATTTCATATTATTAATTTCCGAATCCATATCGCTGCCGCTAAAGGTCAGATTTCCGGTGAGTTCTGCCGTCGTGTCGCCGGTAATCGACGTCTTTTTGCTGATCGTGCCGGAATCGCCGTGGGCTCCCGACACGCTGATTTCAAAAGTGTCTCCGTCCGTGTTCCGATTGGCGGCGGCAATGGCGTCCGCAAAAGAATCCGATGCCGAAACGTCATAATCGGAAGAAAAAGCCAAAGAAGGGCCGAAAGCGACAATCAAGCCCCCGACAATACCGAGACGCATAAACTATCTCCACTTTGCTATTGACCAAACAAGCTTCTATATGGCCCTGAGACAATCCGTTTCAATGTTGCCTCACCTAAAGTCTGGCTTCAGAAAAGATGATTTTCCCCAATAAAAATTATGGGCCCGACGTTTTTGATTAATGACTTATAAAACCTTTTCGGATATAATAATTTCGTTATTAATCAGGAGAGGATGATACTATGAAGAAATTGTTTTTCAGTATGCTATTCTCTGTCTTAGCGATTAATTCGGCAATGGCAGCAGCGGGGACTCCTGCGGCGCCTGCGACTACCGGCTTCTGGAGTCATTTTGAAGGGATGAATGCCCTGACCGTGGTTTTTGCAAGCTTGTGTATTTTTGCGATTGCTTATCGCTTTTACGGAGTATTTATTGCAAATAAAGTCTTACGCCTGGATGCCAACCGCACCACACCGGCGGTAAAATATGCCGACGGGCATGACTATGTCAAAACCAACAAAAACGTTTTATTCGGACATCACTTTGCCGCAATTGCCGCCGCCGGACCGCTGGTCGGACCGGTTTTGGCCGCTCAGTTCGGTTTTATGCCCGGAGCCTTGTGGATTCTCATCGGCTGCGTTTTAGGCGGCGCCGTTCACGACATGGTGGTTATTTTCGCCTCCGTCCGCCACAAAGGCGAGAGTCTGGCAACCATTGCCGAAAGGGAAATTGACCCGTTTACCGGAACAATCGCCGGGTTTGCGGTTTTGTTTATTCTTATTCTGACACTGGCCGGTTTGTCTCTGGCCTGCGTCAGCGCCATGCATAATGCGCCGTGGTCGCTGTTCATTGTTGCGATTACCATGCCGATTGCCATTCTGATGGGTCTGATTATGCGCTATAAAGAAAACGGCGTTATGCTGGCCAGCATCATCGGCATCACCCTGCTGGTTATCGGTATTATCTCGGGGCATGGCCTGATGCAGGAAGATGTTTTGGGCTGGATGTTCAACTGGGACAAAGACACCGTTTCAATCGCCATTCCTCTGTACGGCTTTATTGCTTCGGTTCTGCCGGTCTGGCTGCTTCTGGTTCCGCGGGATTATCTGTCCACCTACCTTAAAATCGGTACAATTCTGATGCTGGCTCTGGGCATTATTTTCGTTCAGCCGGACATCATGATGCATATGTTTACCCCGTTTGACCAAGGCGGCGGCCCGGTTATCAACGGTCCGGTTCTGCCGTTTATTTTCATTACCATTGCCTGCGGCGCAATCTCCGGTTTCCATGCAATTATCGGCACCGGAACGACACCGAAAATGATCGGCAACGAAAGAGAAATTCTGTTTGTCGGTTACGGTGCAATGCTGACCGAAGGCTTTGTGGCGATTATGGCTTTGATTGCCGCCTGCACTATGATGCCGGGCGACTATTTTGCGATTAACGCCTCCCATGACGCTTATCAGGCTTTGCTGGCTGCGCACCCGAATTTTGCAGTAACCGATCTGCCCTATTATGAAGAGCATATCGGCCTTGACCTGCACGGACGCACCGGCGGTGCCGTTTCTCTGGCTGTCGGCATGGCTCACATCTTCCGCAATCTGCCGTATATGGACCATTTGGTTGCCTATTGGTATAACTTTGCAGTGATGTTTGAAGCCGTGTTTATTCTGACCGCTGTTGACGCCGGAACCCGCGTCGGCCGCTTTTTCCTGCAGGAAATGCTGGGCAAGGCTATGCCGAAATTCAACGATAAGGAATGGATGCCGGGCATTGTCATTACCAGTGCCGTTTTCACTTTCCTGTGGGGATATCTGGTTTACACCGGAAACATCAGCACCATCTGGCCGCTGTTCGGCTTAAGCAATCAGCTGCTGGCCGCCTGTGCTTTGATTGTCTGCACTACCATGCTGCTCCGCCTGAATCGCGGCAAATACACGCTGGCCGTTGCCATTCCGGGTATTTTCATGGTGGTTGTAACCTTCTGGGCCGGATATTTGCAGGTATTTGAACAATATCTGCCGAAAGACCAGAATCTGTTGGCTATCTTAGGCTGCATCGTCATGTTCCTGATGATTGTCGTTTTGGCCGGCGCTTTCCGCAAGTGGATTCAGCTTATGCGGATTAAGACGACGGTTAAAGACGCCTACGGCGAAGAAGTCAAGGCTCTGGCCGTTGAATAACGGTTCCGTCTGCAGATAAAAGCAAACCCCCGGCACAATCCGGGGGTTTGTTGTTTAATGACAATCAATAACCGACGGCAAACCAGCTGACATAACCTTGACGACGACCTGTATCATTAGAATCCACATAGCGAATTTTAAAGGAAGAAGTTGATATTCCGACAGCCATAGCAACATAGTTCGTATCATTAGAATGGTTAGTCGGCTGTTCATAAGGTGTAAGAATCACAGTTGCCGGGACAGAAGAGAAAGATTTATTGAAATACACCGTCATATCACTATTTGTCGTAACGTTTACTTTCCCGCCCTGAAAGATTAAGCCGGTACCTTTGTCTTT
>ERZ1673697.1226-NODE-1226-length-31075-cov-4.885042_pt1 | contig 31075 bp, 23 predicted proteins | sample MGYA00580227_ERZ1673697 | MGnify/ENA primary metagenome ERZ1673697 (study PRJEB41218, sample SAMN15661759) | gut metagenome | host: Homo sapiens | place: Canada: London | collected 2015-08-20/2019-03-30 | study: EMG produced TPA metagenomics assembly of...
TGTAGGGTGTGGACCATTTAAATACGTAAAGGATACGGCAGGAGAGATGCTGGAAATGGAGGCTTTTGCAGATTATTATCAGGGATGTCCTGATTTTAAAACACTTGTTGTGCGTGTCGTTCCAGCGGCAAATCTGACAGCGGGTCTGCTGAATGGAGATATTGACGTAGTGGGAATGGGAAGTATTCCTCTTTCTGATTGGGAGACAATCAAGAATTCTGATGAAGTAGTAGCTGCGTCTATAGAAGATTATTCATATCAGTATATGCAGTTTAATCTTTCAGATGAAAAACATGACTTCCAGGATCCTAGGGTGAGAACTGCCTTTGATATGGCCATTAATAAGCAGGTAATGGTAGATCAGCTGATGCTAGGAGAAGGACAGGTAGCAGTAGGTCCGATGCCTAAGTACCATCCATATTATAACGAAAAGCTTGTGGCAAATTCCTATGCTCCTGATAAGGCAAAGGAAATGCTAGAGGAAGCGGGATTTGATTTTGGAAAGGAATATTTGATGCTGGTTCCTAAGGGAAACCAAGTAAGAGAGCAGTCAGCTCTTTTAATTCAGCAGGATTTAAAAAAAATTGGAGTGAATATTAAAATTGAGACCTACGATTTTACTACATTGTTGGAAATGTTGAGAAATGGAGAGGAAGATCTGGCACTGTTAGGAGGAGGAAGCAATATTGACCCGAATGAAAGCAGTGTGATTGTAAAACCACATGATGCTAGAAATTATTCGCTTCTTACAGATCCAAAATGGTTTGATTTGGCTGATGAAGGAGCCTCTAAGGTGACAAAGGAAGAAAGAAAAGAATGGTATGATAAGTATCAGGAGGCCTTAGTAGCCGATCAGCCATATATCTGGCTGTATCATCAGAACAATTTATGGGCTTACTCTAAAAGATTTGCAGAGATACCGATTGAAGATTTTGTATGGTTTAACTTTGAGTCTTGGAAATGGAAACTGGCTGATTAATATAGGAATAAAATTAAAAATGAAAATTCCATAGTTTAGGGAACAGGGGCGTCTGCCGGAGTAAGGGGTAGAAGTCTGCATCTGACAGACGTTCCGTGGATTCCCGGATGCTATATAACTGATACGTATAGGCTTTGATAGGCAGTCAGAACCTATACGTATCAGTTAAATGGAAAAAATATGGAATAAGATAACTAATGGCGTATAAGGAGGACAAGATGAAAACAGAAGATATAAAAGATGTATTAGATTTTTTGGAACAGAATTTTTCGGAAGATTTAAAAGAAGTACAAAAGTTTATGAGACTTAAATCTATTTCCGCTACAGGTGAAGGAATCCGAGAGACAGCAGAAACGGTTAGAGATTTAATCATACAGGAAGGTGGAGTAGCAGAGTTATTAGAAACTCCGGGAAATCCAATCGTGTATGGAAGAATGGATGAGGGAGCGGAGTATACGCTTTTAATTTACAGCATGTATGACGTACTTCCAGCAGAGGAACCAGATTGGCTTTCAGACCCGTGGGAAGCGGAAATTCATTCGTTTAGAGATTATGGGGAGTGCATTATCGGAAGAGGAGCAGTTAATACCAAGGGACCTACTATTGCTTTTTTTAGAGCTCTTCATGCATATAGACAGATAAAAGAAAAACTTCCTGTTAATCTTGTGTTTTTGATTGAAGGGGAAGAGGAGCTGTCTTCAGAGTCCCTGCAGAACTTTTTGGAAGAGAATAAAGAAAAATTTTCGGACTGTGATGCTATGTTTTTTCCATCATTTGGAGAGGAAAATAGAGTTGCATCCATCTTTATGGGAGTAAAAGGGATTATCAGTTTGGAACTAACAGCCAGAGGTGGAGAATGGGGAGGTCCTACAGAGCGAGGAATCCACAGTGCATTTGCCGCCTGGGTGGCCAATCCTGTCTGGAGATTAGTAAAGGCTCTTTCTACTATGATAGGAGAAAATGAAAACGAAATTTTGATTGATGGATTTTATGACGGCATACTTCCTTTGACTCAGGAAAAGGAAGAAGCTCTTAGGGAATCTTGTGATTTAATGGATGAGAATGAGTGGAAGACATCTTATGCTGTGAAAAAATTCAAATGGGATTTAGAAGGTCTAGAACTTTGGAAAAAGATGCTGACCGTACCAACTTTAAATATAGACGGAATTAAAGGTGGCTATATTGGAGAAGGCTCTAAAACGCTTCTTCCTCATGAGGCTAGTGTAAAAATGGATATCCGTCTTGTGCCGGGAATGGAGCCAGAGGATATGATTAGTAAGTTGAGACGCCACCTGGACAGCCATGGTTTTTCTGATATAGAAATTCAGGAATTTGGTAAAGCGTATTATCCATCCAGCGTTCCGTACTATTCTTCTTCTGTTCAAACTCTAAAAAGAATGTATGAAATGATGGGAGCCAGACCACAAATATGGCCATGGAATCCGGGTTCAGCTCCGTATTATTTATTTGAACGTATTTTGGGAATTCCGTATGTAACAGGAGGAATGGGGCATGGTTCCAGACAGCATTCCAGCAATGAGTATTGTACAGTAAAGGGTGTGTTGGATTTTGAAAAATCAATGATTTACTATCTGTCCCTGTTCCCTGAAATTGCAGATGAAACAAAGAAGAGATCTTGAACTGAGAAATGGGGGACAAGATGAAGGAAGATACAATTTTAAAGGTTAAGGGATTAAAAACATATTTTTATGATAGAAAGGGAAAAGTTCCAGCAGTTGACGGAGTAGATTTTATTGTTAGAAAAGGAGAAACGCTGGGAATTGTAGGAGAATCCGGCTGTGGGAAAAGTGTTACTTCCATGTCTATTTTAAAATTGCTTCCCCCAGAGGGAAAAGTAATTGAGGGAGAGATTTTATTTAAAGGAAGAGATTTAACGAAATGCTCGGCATCAGAGATGGAAAAAGTTAGGGGAAAGGAAATCTCTATGATTTTTCAGGAACCGATGACTTCTTTAAATCCTGTATACACAGTGGGGCAGCAAATAGGGGAAATGATAAAAACTCACGAACATCTGACTAAAAAGTATCTGCGCGAAAAGGCTATTGAAATGTTAAAGCTGGTAGGCATTCCTTCACCAGAAAAAAGAGTAGATGAATACCCTCATGAACTGAGCGGAGGTATGAGGCAGAGAGTTATGATTGCAATGGCTTTGTCTTGTAACCCAGAGCTTCTGATAGCAGATGAACCTACCACAGCGCTTGATGTGACAATTCAGGCTCAGATTTTGGAGCTGATGCGAGAATTGAAAAATAGGCTGGGAACTTCGATCATGATGATTACACATGATTTAGGAGTTATTGCAGAGATGGCTGATTATGTGTTGGTAATGTATGCGGGAATGGTCATGGAATACTGTAGCGTGCGAGATTTATTTAAAAAGCCTCTTCACCCGTATACTCAAGGGCTGATAAACGCACTTCCCAGAATTGATGATGTAAAAGATAAGCTGTATATAATAGAGGGTTCTGTTCCAAGTCTCTATGATATGCCTGAAGGATGCCGATTCTGGCCTAGATGCCCTTACGCAAAGGAAATATGCAAAAGCAGAATACCAGAGCTTTATGACTGTGGTGGAAGGAAAGTTCGATGCTTCCTTTACGATGAGAAGAAAAAATAAGATTAGAAATTTGATAAGGAGCGCGGAAGGTAGGTGGGGCGGATGGCAGAAGTACTACTGGAAGTTAAAAATTTAAAAAAATATTATGTGTTAAAAGCAGGTTTTTTTGGAAGAGGAAAAAGGACGGTAAAAGCTGTTGACGGAATTAATTTAAAGGTAACAGAAGGAGAAATTTTAGGAATTGTCGGCGAGAGTGGATGTGGTAAATCGACCTTGGGAAGAAGCATTTTAAGGCTGATAGAGCCAACAGATGGTCAGATTATTTTTGAAGGCGAAAATATCAGGGAATTAAAAAAAGAAGAAATGCGTTTAAAGCGCAAGGAAATGCAGATTATTTTTCAGGATCCAGGCGCGTCTTTAAATCCTAGAATGACAGTAGGGGAAATTATTGGGGAACCAATCGATATTTTTAACACGGCTCAAGGAGAGAGCAGGGAGGAGATGGTTTATCGTTTAATGGACTTAGTAGGCTTAAACCGTTCCTATATCCAAAGATTTCCCCATGAATTTTCTGGTGGCCAGAGACAGAGGATTGGAATAGCCAGAGCTTTGGCAATTAAACCGAAATTTGTCATTTGCGATGAGCCTGTGTCGGCGCTGGATGTTTCAGTACGAGCGCAGGTATTAAATTTGATGAGAGACTTAAAAGAGAGAATGAATTTAACATATTTGTTTATTTCTCATGATTTAAGCGTAGTCCATCATATTTGTGACAGAGTAGCAGTTATGTATCTGGGACGGATAGTAGAGATTGCCAATAAAGAACAGTTATATAAAAATCCGATTCATCCTTATACAAAGGCCCTCCTGTCTGCTATTCCGATACCAGAACCGGATTTGAAGCGTGATCGTATTATTATACAGGGAGATGTACCGAATCCTTCAGATCCCCCGCCAGGATGTCATTTTCATAAACGGTGTCCTTACGCTAAGCCGGAGTGCTCCGAAGTGATGCCAGAATATGTGGAGGTAGAAAAAGGTCATATGGTGCTTTGCCATCTGGCAGGTGGGGAAACGGAGGAGAAATGAGAAGCGATAAACAGATAAGAGAATCTATTGACGAAAAGAGACAGACATATATTGATGTAGCTGAGTTCATATGGGAACATCCGGAACCTATTTTTAAGGAATACCGTTCTTCTGAACGGCTGAGAGAGATGATACGGGCAGAAGGCTTTCAAATTCAGGAGCAGGCAGCAGGCCTGGAAACTGCTTTTATTGCAGAATGGGGAAAAGGTACACCAATTATTGGCTTTATGGGCGAATTTGATGCTTTGCCTGGAATCAGCCAAGAAGCGGACGAGATAGAGAGAAAGCCTATTGTACCGGGAGGATATGGTCATGGATGCGGTCACCATATTCTGGGAACGGCCGCAGCCGCAGCCGCGATAGCGGTAAAGGACATGTTGGAAGAAGCTCATATGACTGGAACTGTGAGATTTTATGGCTGTCCTGCTGAAGAGGGTGGAGCAGGAAAAGTATTAATGCTCCAGAAGGGAGTATTTGACGACTGCGATGCAGCTATCAGCTGGCATCCTACAGATGACAATGGTATTTGGTCCATTAATTTTCATGCCCAACAAAAGGTGGAGTACACCTTTATAGGAGACAAGGAAAAAGGAATTAGTGCAAAAGAAGCGCTACAGCTTTTCTATATGGGAGCGCAGAATTTAAGGAATCATCTGGATAAATGCTTTGTTGTCCGTTCAACGATTTTGAAAACAGGAGATGAAGGGGATTATCCGGAAGAATCAAAAGTGCTTTATGCTTACCGAGCGCACGTGCGTACTCAGATCGAGGAAGCTATGGAGCATCTCCATCAGGTGGCGCAGGGAGCTGCTTTAATCAGCGGCTGTATTTTGAAGGCAGATTATCATACAGGAACCACAGAGCTTCTTCCCAATCGGACGATGGAACGTCTTATGTATGAGAAATACAGAGAAACAGGAACAGTGGTCATGACAGAGGAGGATTGGAAGTATGCCGAAAGGATGCATACAGCTCTGCCGGAAAACGGAGAGCTGGCTACTTTTGATTTGATGCGTCTGCTTTATGAAGAGCAGGCAGAGGATATTATAGAGCAAGTGAAGGGGAAAACCTATAATGACATTCTGTATCCTTTCCGGGAAATCGATATTCATAAGCCTGGTTCTACGGATATCTGTGATGTTAGCTGGACGACCCCTACTGTACAGTGCGTGTCAGCCTGTTATGTTAAGGATACGCTGGGACATTCTTGGCAAGAGACGGCGCAGGGAAAGAGCAGCATTTGCATGAAAGGTATGATCGTTGCCGCAAAAGTTATGGCTCTGACCGGAGCTCAGTTGTTTAAAAGTCCAGAGGTTTTACAACGGGTCAGAAGAGAATTTCTTGAGAAAAGAAAAAAACAGGAATATTGTCCCTTAAAAGCGAGGAGTATTACAGAAAAGGCAGAGGAGATTGAAAGCAGGTGTAAATAGATGGAGAGCATGAGAATCCAGTTTATTGGAATCGAAGATGACGGCCTGGCGTCTAGGCATTCGGGAACCAGAGGAAATCTGGGAGGGAATGCTTTGGAAGCTATGCAGATGTTTGAACTGGCTCTGTATATAGAAGAAAAACATTTTCCGGAAGGGAATCTCGTAAAAGAAACGATTCTGCACACAGACGATGAAGATATGGTGCGTGTTCCACAAAATACAGAAGTAAAAATTACAGTAACTGGGAATGAAGCGCAGAAAATATTGGAATCTGTTAAGCGAACGGCAAGGGGAGCAGCCCTTATGGCTGGCTGCCGGGCAGCATTTTCATAAAATATGAGGTGACACTATGAGCATAATGATAGGCGTAGATGTGGGGGGCACATTTACTGATTTTTCTACCTTCGACACAGAGACAGGACGGTTAAAGCACTTCAAGCACAGCTCCACTCCGGAGGATCCGTCCAAGGCGATTGTAAGCGGAATTCTTCATGTATTGGAGGAGGACGTCATTGGGCCGGAACAGGTAAGTTATCTGGCCCACGGAACGACAGTAGCGACGAACGCTCTGATTGAGAAAAAGGGAGCAAGGCTTGGACTGATCACGACAAAGGGGTTTAAGGATCTGATGGAAATTGGCTGGCAGAAGCGGCCATCCCTCTACGATTTGTCCAAGCAGAAACCGGAAAGTCTGATTCCTGACGGAATGAAGTGCGAGGTAGAGGAGAGAATTCTCTACGACGGCACGGTAAAAACGGCGCTGAATGAGGACAGCGTCCGAGAGGCAGTGCGGTATTTAAAAGATATGAAGGCAGAGACCATAGCTGTCTGCACGCTGTTTTCCTTCTTAAATCCAGTGCATGAGGACAGAATTAAGGAAATTATCAGGGAAGAATACCCGGAAGTCTATGTATCGGTGTCCCATGAGCTGGTGCCGGAGTTCAGGGAATATTCCAGAATGAGCACTACAGTGCTGAATGCCTATCTGGGCCCGGTTATGGAGAAATACGTCCACAATTTCGAGCGTTCCATTCTGGACGCTGGAATCACGGTTGCTCCTTATGTAACACAGTCTAACGGCTCTGTCATTTCCATTGCAGAGACCATTGACTGCCCGATTAAGACGGCTGTCTCAGGACCCAGCGCCGGTGTGATTGGGGCCGCCTGTATTGGAAAGCAGTGCGGAATTGATAAAATTATTACGTTTGATATGGGCGGAACAAGTATAGATGTGAGCCTGATAGAGAATGGCAAGGCCTCTCTTTCAAATGAGCGTCTGGTGGAGGGCTATCCGGCCAGAATTCCAATGATTGACATCGTAACGGTAGGAGCGGGAGGCGGTTCCATTGCCAGAATTGATGCGGGAGGCGCTCTTAAAGTAGGACCAGACAGTGCGGGCGCGACTCCTGGCCCGGCCTGCTATATGAGGGGAGGCACGAATCCCTGCGTGACGGATGCCAATATTGTCCTGGGAAAACTGAACCGTGAAAAGATTTTAGGCGGGCGGATGGATGTAGACGCAGGTCTTGCGGAGAAGGCAATTAAAGAGAATATCTGCGATAAATCAGAGCTTACCCTGGATCAGGCGGCAGCAGGAATTATTTCTGTTGTTAATTCCAACATGACGAGAGCTATCCGTGTAGTTTCTGTGGAGAGAGGCTATGACGCCAGAGAGTTTACGCTGATGGCTTTCGGTGGAGCGGGCCCGCTTCACGCCTGCGAGGTAGCCAGAGATATGGGAATTACCTCGGTTCTTCTGCCGCCGTCTCCTGGAACGCTGTGTTCTCTGGGGCTTTTGATGGCCGATACGAAGTTTGATATCAGCCGCTCTAATGTGATGATTGCGGAGGAGGAAAATCTGAACCGTGTGCAGGATATTTTCGATACTCTGACAAGAGAAGGAAACGAGCTTCTCAGCCGAGAAGGAGTAAAAGAGAAAGACAGAAGCTTTACTTATCTGATTGAGTGCCGGTATGAGAGACAGAATTATGAGATTGGAATTGAGGTCAGCGGACATTTTACCAGAGAGGCCATGGAAGAGATGATCGAAAAGTTCCATAAAGAGCACAACCGCTCCTATGGATATTTTAACCGTTCTATGCGGATTCAGATGGTCAATTACAGAGTCAGCGCAGTGGGAGATATCGTGAAGCCGGATCTGAAGGAAGAAAAGATTCAGGAAAATGCTCCGGCGCCTGAGCCGTTTGATGTGAGAAATGTTCTGTTCGACAGGGAAAAAGATTATATTTCCACAAATATTTACCATAGAGAAGATTTTGTTCCGGGCTGTGTCATCGAAGGTCCCGCTATCATTGAGCAGATGGATTCTACCTCTGTCATTCCGCCGGGATGGAAGGCATACACGGATGGCTATAGGAATCTTCGCGTAACCTACGAGGGAGGTGGAAAGTAATGGGAAAACGAGTTGACGCAGTTACAGTGGAGATAGTGGGGAACCTCCTGCTCTCCATTGCCGAGGAGATGGGAGTAGCGCTGATTAAGAGCGCGTATTCAACGAATATCAAGGAAAGACGGGATATTTCTACTGCTGTCTTTGATCCGGAGGGAAATATGGTGGCTCAGGCAGAGCACGTGGCTATGCACCTGGGTTCTCTTCTGGGAATCATCAAGGAAGTTTACAGAAAGCACCCATTATCTGATATCCGCCCGGGCGATATGTTCATGGGAAACGACCCTTACAACGGCGGAGGAACTCATCTGCCCGACATTACAGTAGCCCAGCCTGTTTTTGTGGGAAAAACTCTTATTGGATGGGTGGCTAATCTGGCCCATCACAGCGATGTGGGAGGCAAGGTAGCCGGATCTACTTCGGGAGACGCAGTCAGCATTTTCCAGGAAGGGCTTAAGATTCCTCTGGTACGCGTGTGTGAAAACGGAGAGATCAATGAAGATATTATAGGATTTCTCATGGCCAACAGCCGGATTCCAGGAGAGAGGTACGGGGATCTTCAGGCTCAGATTGCATCGAACCGGGTAGGAGCGAAACGCCTTACAGAGGCATTTGACCGGTATGATATGCTTCTGGTGGACAGTATGCACGAGCTCCAGGACTACGCGGAGCGGAGACTCCGGGCCGGCATTGAGGCTCTTCCTGACGGCGATTATGAATTTACAGATTATATGGACGACGCAGGAGTGAATCATCCGGATCCAATTAAAATACAGGTAAAAATCACTATTAAGGGAGATACTATGCACCTGGACTTTGCAGGCACAGATCCCCAGGTAAGCGGTCCGAATAATGTGACGAAAAATGGTCTTCTGGCTACAGTATTCTATTCGTTAAAGGCTTTGATTGATCCTGGAATTCCGTCCAACGCAGGCATTTACCGGGCTTTCACAGTAGATGCAGAGGAGGGAACCATTGTCAACGCATCCAATCCGGCTCCTGTGGGAGCTAGGATCGATACCTGTATGAGAGTGGCGGACGTCATTTTTGGAGCTCTGGGTCCGGCGGTGCCGGAGCGGGCTTTGGCAGGCTGCAATTCCTCCTGTACTTCTGCGATTTTCAGCGGAACCGCTCCAGAAGATCCGTCCCATTTTTACGTGTATTTAGAGACGATTGCAGGCGGTTCAGGAGCCCAGAAACACAATGACGGTTTAAGCGGCGTTCAGGTCCATATGACGAATACCTCGAATCTTCCTATCGAGGCTTTAGAGATGGAATTTCCGCTTCTGATGGTTCACAAATACGGTCTGATTGAAAACAGCGGAGGAGCTGGCGAGTACAGAGGCGGTTTGGGCATTGAGAGAATTTTTGAGGCCCGATACGACAACATTAATTATACGGGGCTGGGGGATCGTCAGATTTATAAGCCATGGGGACTTTATGGCGGACTTCCTGGATCAGGAGGCGAGTATTTCATCACCAGAACAGATGGAACAGTAGAAAAGCTGATGTCCAAGTGTACAGACGTGCCTTTGCATAAAGGAGATATTGTGACAGTCCGCACACCGGGCGCAGGCGGATATGGAGATCCCAGGAAGAGAGCTCCAAAGGCAGTGCTGTCCGATTGCATTGAGCACAAAATTTCTATTTCTGAGGCAGAAAAGACGTATGGAGTAAAGGTAGTAAAGGAAGGAAACCATTACCGTCTGGCGTAGGAACATACAGCAGATTTAGTGAGATACAGACGGAATGGAATGAGGAGGTTTATATATGGACATCAGGAAAATGGTAAGTGAAATCAAAGAAAAGATGGATCGGGCCGGAGGGCTGAAGCATGTATATTTTGTGGCCTGCGGAGGTTCCAAGGCAGCTATTTTCCCAGGCCTTTATCTGCTTCAGAGTGAGGCAAAAGGGTTTGGCGCGTCTACCTATACCAGCAATGAGTTTGTTCATGTGAAGCCGAAGGAACTGGATAACAGGTGTATTGCTGTCATCTGTTCTCTGAAGGCTACGCCGGAAACTGTGGAAGCGGTAAGAATGGCGAATGGGAAGGGAGCGGTTACGATTGCTATGACTGGCTCTATGGAGACGGGCATGGCCAAGGTGGGACAGTATGTTGTTACCTATTCAAATGGAGACGACCAGATTTACAGCCAGTCTAACCAGGCAAACGTGCTTCGGCTGGGGTTTGAAATCCTGAATCAGTTCGAGGGATATCAGTATTATGACGAAGCGATGGAAGCGTTCTCTTATATTGATGAAATTGTAGATGAGGGAAAAAAAGAGCATCTGGCCCGGGCAAAAGAATGGGCATCAAAAAATCAGGATGAGCCGGTATTTTACGCCCTGGCATCTGGACCCAGCTACGGAGTAGCATATTCTATGTGCTGCTGCCACTTTATGGAAATGCAGTGGAAACATGCAGTCTGCCTGCATACAGGCGAATATTTCCACGGCCCATTTGAGACAACAGATAAAAAGCTTCCGATGATTCTTCTGATGAGCGAGGGGCGCACCCGGGAGCTGGACGAAAGATGCCTGAAGTTCCTGAAAACCTATGCAGAAAATTATATTATCATCGATTTTAAGGAACTGAATAAGGGGCGGATTGGCAGCCATGTATCGGAGTTTTTCAATCCGGTGGTTCTGATTCCCATTGAGCGGTATTATGTATCACAGATGGCAGAACTTCGAGGCCATTCTATGGATGAGAGAAGATATATGTGGAAGGTAGAGTATTAGAACGAAAGGCAGAGATTTAAAAGCAGCCGGATGAGCAGGAATTGAGGTGACAGGATGACGCTGAATGGAAATGCAGTTTCTCCGCTATATGTACAGTTAATGGAGGATTTAGAAGCTAAGATCTGCGATGGAACATTTGCCCCAGGAGAACGGCTTTTATCAGAAAATGAGATGGCAAAGCGTTATGGCGTCAGCATCATCACAGTCAGAAAAGCTGCTCTGGCTTTAGAGGAAAAAGGGCTGGTAGAAAAGAGACAGGGCAAAGGAACCTTTGTAGCCAGAAGAAAGTATACCCGGGATATGAAAAATCTTCAAAGCTTTACAGAGCTGTGCGCCAGATATGGTGTGAAAGCAGGCGGAAAAATGCTGGAAAACAGGATTGTAACGCCAGATGACAAAACGGCAAGACTTCTCGGCATAGACAAAGGCGGGCAGGCTGTTTTTATCTCCAGACTGAGATTTGCTGACGAGGAGCCGGTAGTGATAGAAAATAATTATTTTCCTCTGTCCTACTCGTTTCTTCTGGAGCAGCAGTTTGATGACAGTTCCCTGTTTGACTACCTGAAAAAACAGAAAAATATTACAGTGGACGGTTCGGAGAAATGGTTTGAAATCTGCCGTGCGCGTCCAGAGGAAGCGGAGCTTCTCCATGTAAAGCGCAGAGATCCGCTGCTCCGAATCAGAAGCGTCACTTATAGCGCGGGAGGAAGCCCGCTCTATGTAGGGACTCAGCTGGCTAATGGAGAGTGTTTTTCCTTCTATGTATATGAGTCTGGAAGAGGATAGAATATAAGGCAATAGGAGAGAGGGAGAATCTTTCCAGCACTAAGCTTTCAGCGAAGCGCAGAAAATTTTCTCCCTCTCCCTATCTTTACCTAATTCATCTCATCCTCTATCATACGATATCCAATCCCGATCTCCGTAAAAATGTACTCCGGCTCTGCCGGATTTTTTTCGATCTTGCGCCGGATATGAGCCATATTGACGCGGAGAATGCTGTTGTCTCCGTCTGCGTAGGGCCCCCAGATATTCTCGATAATGGAGTCGTAGGTCATGACGCGGCCGGAATTTTTGGCCAGCAGAGCGATAATTTTAAATTCGTTCTGAGTCAGATGAGTTTCCTGACCGCCCACAGTAACCAGATGCTTGTCGAAATCTATGACCAGATCCTTGGCCTGGAACGGCCGTTTGTACAGAAGTGAATCTGTGTTCAGCCGGTTGCTGTGGCGCATGGCAGTGCGGATGCGGGCCAGAAGCTCCGACGTGCCGATAGGCTTTGTCAGGTAGTCGTCTGCGCCCAGATCCAGAGCTTTCACCTTTTCCTGCTCCTGGATTCGGGCGGAAATGACGATAATCGGGATGCTGGCCCAGGTTCTCACCTGCCGGATAATTTCCATGCCGTCCATATCCGGAAGTCCCAGATCTAAGAGAATCAAATCCGGGCATTGGGAGGTGATGATGGACAGGGCGTCCTTTCCCGTATGGGCCTGGGAAACTCTGTAGTCATGGGCAGAGAGTGTGGCCGTGATAAAGTTGCAGATATTTGGTTCATCTTCTACCAGAAGAATAGATATTTTATGAGACAATGCTTGAGTCCTCCTTTGGAAGCTTAAAATAAAATTCCGCCCCGTCGGGGTGGTTGAAGGCAGCCAGGGTGCCGCCGTGGGCGTTTATAATGGTTTTACAGATAGAAAGACCGATTCCCATGCCTTTTCGTCCGTCGGTGGAGGAGCTGGCAGTGGAGGAGGAGCCGTCAAAGATGGTGTTCAGCTTCTCCGCAGGGATGCCGACTCCGTAATCCCGCACATGGAAGGTGACGAAATCAGGCGACGAATCGGCAAAGCATTCAATCGGCTTTGTGCTCTTGGAATGCACCACCGCGTTTTCCATTAGGTTAATGAGCACCTGCTCAATTAAGATGGCGTCCATGGGAATAATTAAAATTTCATCTGGTACCCGGACATGGATGGGCGCGTCCGGAATCCGCTTTTTCAAGCGGCTGACAGCCTCTCCCATTACCTCCTCCACCGGTTCCATAGAGGTATTGACCCTGGCAGTTTCATTGTTAATGCGTGTGACAGAGAGGAGATTTTCCACCATGTTCAGCAGCCAGTTGGAATCCTCTAAAATATGGCTCACCAGAGCTTTTTTCTCTATATCCGTCAGGTGGGCTTCATTTTCCAGATAGACGGTGCTGGAGCCGATAATGCTGGTGAGAGGGGTCCTGAGGTCGTGGGAAATGGCCCGCAGCAGGTTAGCTCTCATCTTTTCCTTTTCCGCGTCCATCAGCAGTTTTTCCCGCTCTGAGATAATCCGGGCCTGCTCCTTGATATTTGTCGTCAGGGCACTGGTAATAATGGAAATGGTAAACATGGCGATAAAGCTCATGGGGTAGCCGGTCAGTGTGAAATTCAGCTCGAAGTAGGGGTAGGTGAAGAGAAAATTCACGCATCCCACGCTGATCAACGCCGACAGCACCCCGTAAAAATAGCCGGTGGTGTACCGGGCCGTCAAAAAGAGAGCAAGAATGTAGCACAGACTGATACTGGAGGAAGGTTCCTCCATTTTTGTAAAAAAGAAAAACGAGACAGCGGTAGCGGTAAAGAGAAACGCCAGCGTAACCGCCATATTGGCCGCCCTGGTTTTAGGGGCCGGAAAATGCCGCAGCCTGTCCTCGTGTTTGTTCATAACGCGCACGCTCCTGTCATAAATATTGGTAATTTATTTATTATACCTGACTTTGCGGGAAAATTCAGTAAAAAAGATGTTAAGAGAGGGAGAGAAGGAAAATTTCTTTCGCCTCCTTCCCCTGAATTTGCTTTTTATCTTTTCCTGTGATAGACTTCAAGTGTTGGATTATTTTATAAAATTAATAAAAGCGTCCGTGTACGCTGACGCTGAAGAATAAAGAAAAGAAGGGAAGCGCTGAACCATGAAGAAACTTGGAAGAAACGACGCCTGCTGGTGCGGCAGCCAGAAGAAATACAAGCACTGTCACGAGGCCTTTGACGAAAAGCTGGAGGAGGCGGCCAGAGCGGGCCATTTTATTCCGTCTCACGATATGATCAAGACGCCGGAGCAGTTAGAGGGAATCAGGGAGAGCTGCAAGATTAACATAGCGGTTCTGGACTATGTAGCGGAGCATATTCATGCAGGAGTGACTACAGAGGAGATTGACAAGTGGGTTTACGACGAGACCACAAAGAGAGGCGGAATCCCGGCTCCTCTGGGATACCAGGGCTTTCCCAAAAGCGTCTGCACCTCCATTGACGATCAGGTGTGCCACGGGATTCCTTCAGAGGATGTGGTATTAAAGGACGGAGATATTATCAATGTGGACGTTTCCACAATTTACAAGGGATATTACTCTGATTCTTCCCGCATGTTCTGCATCGGGGAGGTGAGCCCGGAGAAGAAAAAGCTGGTGGATGTGGTGAAGGAGTGCGTGGAGCTGGGCCTTGAGCAGGTAAAGCCCTGGGGCTTTCTGGGAGATATGGCCCATGCGGTCAATGAACACGCGGTAAAGAACGGCTGCAGCGTAGTGCGGGAGATCGGCGGCCACGGCGTGGGACTGGAATTCCACGAGGAACCGTGGGTGGGATACATAGGAGAGCCTGGAGCGGGCATGATGATGGCCCCTGGCATGGTATTTACCATTGAACCTATGGTCAATATGGGCGGCTGCGAGGTTTATGTGGATGACAGCGACGGCTGGGGCGTGTATACAGAGGACGGTAAACCGTCCGCCCAGTGGGAGATCATGGTGCTGGTGACAGAGACAGGCCATGAGGTACTGTGCTGGTAGAAAAACGCGGCAGATCCGATGCCGGTCCTGGCGTCAGCGGACAGGGAACCGCGCAGCTTCCTGCACAGAGATGCTGAAAGGTGACATAAAACAATATAAAAATATAAAAAAGAGGAGCACTGCCCGGCGCTTACGCCGCTGTCTGCAGTGCTCCCGTTTTTTTCTGAAACATAAAAGGGGGAAAGGAAAAAGGGGTTCCAGAAAATCTATATAAAGGAAATAGTTGTTAGGCGAGTCCAATGAAACGATGCGCGCTGTTTCTGTACTCATTGGCCTCTTGTTGTTTACATGATTATAATAACCGATAAATGTGTCTAATATTTGTCCAGTCTCTAAAAAACTTCTAAACCAATCTTACGGAATCATAAAGAAATTATAACGAAACCTATACCATGGCCTGTTTGATGGCGTTTAACAGTTCGTCAAAGGTGTCGAAGGCAGGTATTTCCGGTACAGAGGCGCGGATGCTTTCAGGGCTTTTGAAGAGAAAACCGGCCTTGCTGGCCTGGATCATGCCCAGATCATTATAACTGTCTCCGCTGGCAATGGTCTCAAAGCCGATGGACTGCAGGGCCTTCACTGTGGTCAGCTTGGAGTTTTCCACCCGCATATGGAAATCTGTGATCGTTCCGTCCGGATCGACGCTGAGCGAGTTGCAGAACAGGGCCGGGTATCCCAGCTTTTTCATCAGGGGCATGGCGAACTCCTCGAACGTGTCGCTGAGCACGATGACCTGGGTGAAGGAGCGCAGCTCGTCTAAGAATTCCTTCGCGCCGGGCAGCGGATCAATCTGGGCAATGGTTTTCTGGATTTCAGGCAGCCCCAGTCCGTGTTCTTTTAATACGTCAAGTCTCCAGCGCATCAGCTTATTGTAATCTGGCTCGTCTCTGGTGGTGCGTTTCAGCTCCGGGATGCCGCTGGCCTCGGCAAAGGCGATCCATATCTCAGGAACCAGAACTCCTTCCATATCAAGACATACAATATACATACTTATGATCCTCCTCTAAATTATTTTTTTCATACTATCACCCAGCCTGCGAGGTGTCAAGAAAAGGACAGGGCGGGCCGGCAGACAAACGCTGCGTTACGATTTCAGAAGCCGCCACAGAGTCGTCCGGCTGATGCCCAGACGTTTCGCCGCAGCCGTCTGATTTCCCTTGGTCTCCTCCAGAACCGCGTGGATAATATCCTGGTTGATTTCATCCAGCGGGCGTTTCAGATCGAGAATCACAGAGGAGCTGTGGGAAACGCCGCTTTCGCCTTCAATTCCGGAGGGAGAAGCGCCGGGGCCTACGCGCCGGAAGGTAGTTTTTTTCTCCATTTCCAGCAGGCCAGACAGGGTTTCCTCCGTGATGTAGGAGGAGGTGGTGATCACGGTCAGCTCGCTTAAAATCCGTTTAAACTGCGTATAATTTTCCGGCCAGTCGAAGGACTTTAAAAGCTCCATAGCGCCGGGCGTCAGCCCCAGGATTTCCTTGGCCAGAGAGACGTTCAGATTGCTCAGATAGAGGTTGGCCAGGGTGGGAATGTCCTCCGTCCGCTCCCGGAGCGGCTTTAAGCGGATGGTCAGGCAGGTGAGAAGATTCACAAATTCCATGCAGGTCTTGGGAATTTCTCCGCTGCGGCTGCACACGCAGGAGAAGATCAGGCGGTTTCGATGGCACAGATTCATGTCCACGATAATGGACAGGAGTTTTCTGGCCCGTTCCTCGTCCAGAACGTGGAGGTTTTTCAGGTAGATTGTGTTGTTATTATCATTAAACGGTGAATTGTAGTGGTTGGTGAGAAAATTCCAGCTCTTATCGTTCATCAGGGCAAAATTGACGGTGATAAACGGGTTGTTCCGCAGAGGACTTTCATTGTAGACTGCGGCGGCAGCCTGCTCTTTTCCCGTGCCCTCCTCCCCGAAAATCATAATGGGATGCTGGGTCTGGGCCATCTGGACAATGGTGTTTCTCAGCGGCCCGATGGCCCCTGTGACGCTGAAAAAGCTGTTGAAAAAGCTGTTTTCCACGTCGATGCGGTTCAGGTATTGGACACCGTATTTGCTGGTGGCGAAGGGAACCTTGCTGTCCGTAAACTGGAACACAGGATAATTGTCCCCGCAGAAGGAAACAAGGCGGCTGGTAATAGAATACAGAGTTCCGTCAATGTTTTTAAAGCTTTTATGAGGCGTTTCGGAGGCGGAGGGCAGATCCTTTTTCAGCGCCTGAATCACAGGATTTTCTTCGTTTTCAGGGAGAGAGGAGTAAAAAATCTGCCCCTGGCTGTCAAAGATAACGGTGGACTGGCTGCTGGTGCGGATGACCTCGCGGAGAAACCGGTTTTCTTCCCGCACATTGGCGTAGCTGGAGCACAGCTTCACCGCCTGATCGAAGGCGCTGCTGATACTCTCATTGCCGGACGTGATCAGAATCGCGTTCAGGCCCAGGCGCTTCGCAGTGGTGCTGGCAATCATATCGCACAGGATCATGCGGTAGCCCCTCTTTTTCAGCATCTGAAGCGTTTCCTCCACCTGTCTGGAATTGTGGATTGTAAAGGTCTCCACCTTATACTGGAGCAGATCGCAGAGCAGCTTGGCGCTGCTGATAATGCCTGGAAAGCCTACGATGGCATAGCGGGAGGCAAAATTTTCCGCCATTTTGATGGCACGGAGAATATCGTAGACAGACAGGGGAATCTCCACCACAGGAATGGGGGTGATTTGTCCGATCAGCTCCGCAGTACCGCCGCGGGAAATGATAATATCGTAATTGTCGTGAAAGCTTCTCTTGGCAATTTCTGCTCCCTCCTGCAGGTCGCCCACATAGACGGTCAGATCAATGTCGTTCCGGGCCTCGGCCGCCTTCAGCATAATCGAACGCATCCCCTCGTAGGGTGCGATCCCCAGAATCCGTACTTTTTTATCGCTCATGTCTCATTCCTCCCCGATTGGCGCTGTCAGCGTTTGTTATATTTGTTTCAATGTGAAACAAGTTCATTATAACACGTTTAAAAAAGGAAGGAAAGACGTTTTAAAATGAAAAAACAGAAAGAATAAGTTTACATAAATTTACTGAAACATCTAAGAATGTGACTGGACGAGGACGGATTTTTACGATATGATTAAAAAAACAGAGGAAAAAAGGGGGGATTTTGCGGTGCAGAGCAGAAAGAATATCTTATCTGTCTATATGCTGGGCCGGTTTTCTGTGGAGTATGGAGGGCAGATCCTGTCGCTTGGAAGAAACAGCTTCTCGAAGCTGATTCAGCTGCTTCAGATTGTGTGGCTGGCCGGGGAAAAGGGCGTGACCAAGGACGATCTGGCGGGAATGCTTTACGACCGCGATTCGCTTTCCAGTCTGAGCAACAGCCTCAATAACCTGGTTTACCGCCTGCGGAAAATTCTGGCGGAGAACGGTTTTCCAAAATCCCTCTATGTGATTAATCAGGACGGTGTTTATTTCTGGGACAGAAAAATTCCAGTCTGGGTGGACGCCAGAGAATTTGAACGTCTGGTGGAACTGGGAGACAGAAAACGGCAGCAGGAGAAGGAGACCTTTCAATATTATAAGAAGGCGGAGGAGCTTTACCAGGGCGAGCTCCTGAGCACAATTTCCACGGAAAACTGGGTCATCGTGGAGAGCCTGCGCTTTAAGCGGATGTATGAGAAGGCGGTTTCATGGCTGGGCGACTATATGAAGCGGCAGAAGGATTACCCCGGCATGTACCAGCTGTACCACCAGGCAGCCCAGGTGTACCCCTTCGACAACTGGCAGGTGGGGCAGATGGAGAGCATGGCCTACATGGGAAGATACAAGGAGGCGTTTCTTCTCTATGACAATACGGCCAAGCGGTATTCGGAGGAGATGGGGCTTCCGCCTTCTGACAAAATGCTGGAGTGCTATAAAACCATGAGCCGCCAGTTTGTCAGCCGCCCGGACGTCCTGAAGAATATCAGGGCGGAGCTGCGGGAGCAGGAGGATGAAAAGATTAACGCCTACTACTGTTCCCTGCCCAGCTTTATCGACATTTACCGCCTGTCAGCCCGGCGCAGCGAGCGAAATGGCCAGCCCTTCTGCCTGATGCTGTGTACGATTACAGATTACGAGGGGAAGGTAATCCAGAATCAGGAGAAGCTAAAAGCCCGCTCAGAGATTCTGAGAAAGACCATTGGACGCGCGCTCAGAAGGAGCGATGTCTACGCCAAGTACAGCGCGTCCCAGTATTTGGTTCTCCTCACAGGAGTGGGGGAAGAGAACTGTACGGTAGTGGGAAAGAGAATCAGCCGGAATTTTCGGGAACTCTCGGGAAAACAGGCGGAGGTAGCCATTTCGACAGATGTCACATACGCGGGGGGGGTATGGGCTCAATTTTGGATTTTTAAATGTGCATAAGAAAAATAGGTTCAGCCTATCCTGTCGAAAGACGGGGTAGGCGTTTTTTTACGCAATTTTTACAGAATCCGGGGAAAACAGCCAGCCGATAAGCCTGAAAATCCGGCGGAAGACCTGGCTTTGACACTAAAAAACAGAAAAAATAAAAATGAGACTTTTTGTGATTGGTTTTATGATTGGCAATCGAATAAAATGAAGGGGAATTCAGAAAAAGTTAAGAATTTTGACAAAAAAAAGACAAGAAAAAATCGGAAAAAAGACGAATTTGCGATAGAAAAAAGAGGAGGTTGAGTTGGAGTGATGGAAGGAAAAGCGGGGGTAAGTATGGAGTCCAAAAAGAAAATGTCGCGTGCAAAAAGCAACAGCCCCATGAAGAGAAGCTTCAGACGAGCAGTTGCGTGGCTTCTTGTTTTCTGTATGTGCATGGCAAACATGAATTCAGCCGTGTACGCAGCAGAGATTGCCACGTCCAGTGATGCGCTGATGGCGGCAACTCCCAGCGATGCGACAGCGACAGACAGTAATGCATCTGAGATTCTGATGCCGGAGGAGACAATCAGCGGCGAAGAATTGAAGGAAGAGGCAATCCGTGTGATTTCAGCAGGATATGAGTTTGATTTCGATTCAGAAATCCGGCTGATGAAGGATGCTGAGGGGAAAAACGAGAGCTACAGCGATCTGTTTAAGGGTTACAGAAGCTTTACTCTTTTTGGTGATAACGGAAACGGCGGACGCCTGACAGGCGGAAGCGATAAGGCTTACGGCTATATTATCGTCCGGGTAGAAAAGGAAGCCTATGAGGCATTTGAGAAGGAAGAGGGAACAGTTAAAGCAACTGATTCTGACGCTACTGATTCCGATGCGGCAGAGAGAAACTACGTTCTGACAGGAAATGAGGAATTAGTATTCCTGTATGTCAACGCAGATGATGGAAGCGTAACCTTCACTCTGAATATTGAAAATCTGAATGCAGACGACATTGTCGTTCCAAGCCATACAGAGCTTTACGCAGAGACTGAGGAAGAGACAGAAGGCCCGGCAGAGCAGCCAGCAGAGGATGCCAACGAGGCAGGTTCTCCTGACGCTGGCGGCGGCTCAGGAAGCGGTTCCGGAGACAGCAGCAGCGACTCTGAGGACGACCCGACAGACGAGGGCGCTTCTGATGACAGCCAGACAGAAGACGGTCAGACAGAGGGCGGAAACGGCGGCAGCGCAGATACAGAAGCTCCGGCAGAAAAGCCGGAAGGCGGCCAGACAGGCGGCGGTTCTGACAGCCAGCAGGAGAATAACGGCTCCTCTGATACAGACACAGAGAACGGAAATACAGATTCTGGAAATGATGGAAATACAGGAAACTCCGAAGATAATGGTTCTGATTCTGACAGCGGCAATGACAATCATGGAAACGCTGACAGCGGAAACACAGGAAACAGCGGAAATTCCGGTTCCGGCAGCGGCTCAGAAAGCGGCAATGACGAGGGCAGTTCCTCTGATAAGGGAGACAGCTCCGACAAGGGCGATTCCCACCAGGGCGGTTCTGATTCCGGCAGCGGCAGCAGCAACTCCGGAAACAGCGGAAATTCCGGAAGCAGCAATTCCGGCAGCAGTTCCGACAAGGGCGGTTCTGATTCCGACAGCGCGAAGCTTTCCAAATCCAGCCTGAACCTTCCTATAGTAATGGGACCAAACCCGAACGCAGAGTTCGAGGAGGACGAGTTCGGTGATATGAGCTTCGATGAGTGGCAGGAAATGATGGAGGAAGAAGAGGAAGAGGCTGAAGAAGAGGAGGACTACACAGACGAAGTATCCGTAGCCTACGACAGCGAGGACGATGGAATCTCCTACCTCAACATGACTATGCTTCCAGCAGTAGGAGCAACCGTAAAGAAGGCACAGCCGAAGAGAGCGTTCAAGCTGTTCAAGAGCAGCAGAAGCGATGAGGCGGAAGCTGTGGTGATGGCGGGAAGTATATCACTGAAGGCACTGGATGGAATTACAGTAAAGAGCGCATACAAGCAGATAGAGGAGCTTAAGGACGGAAATTACAGACTTCATTTAGGATTATCTGGTGGAGGAGACAGCAAAGGCTTTGATGTTGTACTGGTAGTGGATGAGTCTACGAGTATGAATCAGGATGCTGATGGAAATAAACCAGGGTGGTATGAATCAAGCCGTTTAGATATGCTGAAGACAGCATTGAATGGAACCTCAAGTTTTGGAAAACATCAGTCAGGATTTGTTGAGAATATTGCTTCTAAATATCCAGGAAGCCGTTTTACAGTAGTTCCTTATGGAAGTGGTGCAGGAGCAGATGACTTAAAGGGAAGCTGTGACTGGACACAAAATGTAAGTAGCGTTACGAGTGCAGTTAGCCAGTTAAAAGCAAGTGCAAGGGATACAAACTATGAAGAAGGCTTGTGGTCTGCGAAAGAGGCGATTGAAAAACGTTCAGAATCCTCAAATGCGTTGGTAGTGGTATTTTTAACCGATGGAGTTCCTACAAATTATACAAATCAGAGAGATGTATTTGATACTGGCCAAGTGAGTGACGAATATGGTGAGGGATTAGGATATCCAAACAAAAATACAGCTTTAGGAACTATGGCAGCTGCTTATGAATTTAAAAGCTATCTTGAGCAGGGCAATGGCAGTATGTTCGTAGTAGGGTTTGGGGTACCAGATAAAATAGGAGATAATGATACAGAGTATAGTAAATATCAGTCCTATAAGGATTTCACACCTGAACAGTATTTATATGCCTTATCTGGAAGTGTAGAGAGAATTAAAGAAGGCAATGATTACCGGGATCCAGAGTATAAAGTTGATACAACAGATCATGGGAATGTGATTTCAGTTGATTCAGGCAGTTTGGCAAATGGAGGTTTAACAGATGCGTTAAACAAGATTTCCGAAAGCCTGAAGATGACCAATGTAGTAATCAACGACAGACTTAGCAAATATGTTAATTTCTTAGGTACAGACGGGGATCCGAAAACTGCTACTGATGCAGAAGTTGTCAAGATTAAAAATGGTGCTGCAACACCAGCGGAGTATGAAAGTCTTAGCTTTCTTCCGCCAGATGAGAAGAACCCCACATGGGGAATTGAACTTCGTTTTGGTAAAGATGTAGAACTAGATCCAGAAGCAACTTATGAACTGCAGTTTACTGTAAAAAAGAATGTTGAGGCATTTGCAGGAGAAATTCCGGCAGAGGATATTGTACCGGGAGATGCAGATACAAACTATAAAGGTACAGACATCAGCTCTCCAGATAAGACGGGTGTACGTACTAATAGTAAAGCTACATATTCCTATGGAACGATTAGACCTCAGGAGTATCCGCATCCGATTATTCCGGTGCCGGAAAAGCTGGAAATTCCAGATTTAGCTTATCAGAAAGCGATTGAGAAAAACGAGTCCGGTAATTACACTCTGACGTTAGATGTAACATCTCCGGTAGAGGAGACGATTACAGAGCCTAAGAAAATTCCGGCAGAGATCGTATTTCTGATTGATCGATCAGGAAGCATGGCTGATCCTGTAGGAGGGTATAGCGGTACAAGTAGACAAGAAGTCGTAAACGATGCGCTGGATGGGATTATTCCTGAATTATGCAGGGATGATTATGATTTGCACATTGCAGGATATCAATTTGCGGCAAAGAAAATTGTTAGTTTGGAGTGGCCGCTTTATAAAAGGGTTCCTGACTATAAACAGACATGTTCATGGACAGGCGATGCAGACACAGCGCTTAACGGTCTGAAAATTACTACTGCAGGCGGAGGAACTATGCCGGCAGAACCATTAGAGACCGCTCTTAATACATTGAAAAATGGATATAATGGAAATTCCGGTAAGGACAATGTGAAAAAATATTTTGTATTTTTGACAGACGGAAAACCAGATGGAGAAAGCAACGATGCTTCATATGATAAAATTAAAGCAATGGATTTAACTGGCATTACTTTCTATGCAGTCGGAATTTCAAAAGATGCTTCTATTGATTATTTGAAAGACCTTGTAAAGTACGCACAGAATAAGGGCGCAGATATAAAGGGAGGAGTGCAGAAAGGCTCTACAGAGGAAGAGGTAAAAGCAGTCTTTAATAAAATTAAAGAAGAGATCGCAGCAGAAATAGGAAGTGTCACATATGGATTTAAGGGTATTTGTATTCAGGATACTTTAAGCGAGTATGCAGATTTAGTTTCTACTGTAGATGAGATCAAGATATTAAAAGATGGAAAGCCATTGACAACTGAAGAAATGGCTGTTGCCAAGCCAAAGAAAGAAATTATCGAAAAAACTATTAAGGTGACATTTGATGCTAATTATGAGCTGGAGAAAGATGCAAAATATAGTATTTCTTTTGAAGTAAAACCATCAAATTTTGCACTAGAGCAGTATAAGAAAAATGCACAGGAGAATCCAGAAAAGCCATATGGCGATTCGATTGGAGAAGATGGAACTGGAAGTGCCAGTGCTGGACAGCCAGGTTTCCGCTCTAATAAAGAGGCTACTTTAACCTATATATACGGCTCTTATACAAATACGGATGATCCGATTTACTATCAGCACCCGGTTCTCCAGGTACCGCAGACAGGACAGTTCGTAGTCCAGAAGCTGGTTGAGATTGATAATAATGAAACGCCTCTCGCAGGCAGCCCAGGTCAGGAATTCATCATTCAGATTCAGGAGCAGACTGAAGAGGGAACAAACGGCTTTAAGTCTTCAGTAGCCTTAAAAGATGGAGAGATGACGGGTACAGTTATCACAGAAGGCGAGAAGACGTTCAATGTTCACGAGATTGTGCCGATGGAATATGAGCAGAGTTCTATCGTTGTATATGAAAACGATGGAAATGGAAATCCGAAGCCGAAGACAGCCAGAGTAGTGGCAGAGGACGGAAACTTTAAAGTTCTTCCAGGACAGAATCTGATTGTCCGTGTGACCAACACTCCGGTACACAAGGACTTCTTCCATGACGCTTTTTCTGTAACGAATAAGACAAAGGGAGATGCAAGCACACCGTTTCGCAATGATTTAGCCGAACAGGCTGCCAAGACAGCTTCCAGGCTGGGACTGACCAAGAAGAAAACAGAACTTGAACAGGAGGAGGGTGATTTAATTGCTTAAAAGTAGAAAAAAGGCAAATGCAGTAAAACTGTCAGGAATCGCTCTCCTGACAGTGGCGGTAGCCGGAATCGGAGGAACAGGGGCTGTTATCCAGCACAGGCTGGCAGTGAAGAATACTCTGAAAACCCCAACTGTTGAAGTAAGTATTGACGATATAGTTGGAAAGATTGAAGGTTCTAAGAAACAAAAGGTGGTATCTTTTGAAAATCAGGGAACCGCAGACGTATTTATCAGAGTAGCTTATGCAGAGCAGTGGGAGAAGGAGAACGAGCTGTTATCCAGCCAGAATTCTGATGGACATGACGTTGCTAAAAAGTTTAAAGATACGCAGCTGAAAAATTCAATGGAAAATATGTTTCCTGAAGATGAATGGACGCTGGGAAACGACGGCTGGTACTATTACAGATATGTATTAGAAGCGGCCAATGACAGCGATACAGATCAAACGAAGCCATTGCTTACGGCAGTAGACTTCAGTAATGTGTCTTCTCAGGAGTCGGAGTATAACGGTGCAGATTACGAACTTCACTTTCAGGTGGAAGCAGTACAGGCCAGCGATGATTATGAGCTGAATGTAGAAGCTGTAGATACTGTTTTTGGAAGTGAAGTAAGGCTTAATGCAACACAGCCAGATAACTGGAAAACAAATAAGTATACTTCTCAGCTTGAGTGGGTGGAAGGGGGTAACTAATTTATGAAATTATATAAAAGATTAGGTATCGCCCTGATTGGAGGAATTTGCGCAGTGTCCGTCAGCACCACATGGGCTGTGTACACAGATACAAATACCATTAAAAATCAGCTTTCCACAAAACATACGGCAGTTATGCTGAAAGAAGATTTTGTACAGTTTAGTTCGTTCCTGCCAGGTGAAACGGTGACGAAGAAGCCATATTTCGAGAATACGGGAGCGAGGGACATGCTGATCCGCGTTCCGATAGAACTGGCTGAAACATGGCAGGAGCCGGAAGAAGGTTCTGAAGAACAGCTGGACAAAGAGAAAGTAATAAAAAATTGGAGCCAGTATTGGTTTAACGGGAAGACTTCAGAGTGGTTTCAAGGTGAAAAGTATTATTACTATAAAAAGATTTTAACAAAAAAAGGGACAGAAGGTTCAACGACAAACCCAATTATGGATTCGTTAACTCTCTCTAAAGACGTTTCAAATGACGGCCACGAGGCTGATTACAGTAACGCAGAGTACGAGATAACCATTGAAGCAGAGGCTGTTCCGGCAGATAAAACTTCAGCCGCATTATGGGCGGAAGACCTGAAAGACGCAGATTTATCTGGATGCGAATGGAGCGGACTGCTTAATACAACAGAGTAAAGGTTGATCAATCCCCCGCCTTTGAAAAGGGCGGGGGGAGTGACAGGAGGATGTGAATCATGAAAAAGAAACATATAGCTGCCCTGGCAGGACTCGCTGCAGTATTTGCAGTTGGCGGCTCCCTGGCATACTTCAACCAGAATCTGGAAGCAGTCAACGTCCTTTCAGTAGGAAAGTTTGATACGACAGTACATGAAGATTTCAAACCAATTACTGACTGGGAGCCAGGAGCAGAAGTAAAAAAAGAGGTTCGGGTTGTCAACGACGGAAACGTTCCGGCAGTTGCCCGCGTCTGGTTTGTAGAGACATGGACAGCGGCAGACGGCCAAGAAAATTCTGTTACGAACAGAAAGACTGATGAGAACAATGAACTTCTCTCAGGAGAGGATCTTGAAGATGAAGGAAATGATTTAACCGATATTTATCAGAAAAACGATTTAGATGGAAAGATCGTAGGAGATCAGACGGTTGTAGAAAAAACATTTAATCTGGGAAAGGGCTGGGAATATAACCAGAAGGACGGGTGCTATTATTACACCAGTATCTTAGAGGGAGACTCAGAAACTCCTCCGCTTTTGGAAAAAATACGTCTGACTGAAAATGCCGATATGGGCTGTATGGTAGAGAAAAAGTTTTACGCTACCACGGAAGAGCAGCCAGAGGAAAACAGCAGAGATTGGATTCAGTTTTCTCCGGATGCAGATGGACAGGAAGTTTCTGAGGCTGATTTACCAGACGAAGTAAGAAAAGAAATTAAATATTTCCGTTCTACAATCGGATTAGAAACGGATGACAATGGAAATCCGATAGACAGCGGATACGCCAAAGCAGAATATACCTTATCTGTCATTGCCCAGACAGTGCAGGCAACAGAGGACGCCGTCGAAGCAGAGTTCGGCCCTATGGCTGTTCGGGCGGCAAAAGAAGGAAAATGGGCTTGGAATTTTTTAGGAACACTTTCAGCAGAATAAATGTTGACAGCGAATAAAGGGAGATATTTTAGGAGGTAGAAACATGAATAAGAAATTAACAGCAATCGGTGGACTTGCAGCTTTAGCAGTAGTTGGAGGAACTTGGGCATTCTTTACACAGGATACAACCATTCATAACAAACTGACAACAGAGGGTGAGTATGGATTAAATACAACAGAGAAGTTCAACCCTGGTTCTGAGTGGGCTCCTGGTATAGAGGTAGAGAAGAAGATCACTGTAAAGAATACAGGAAAAGGCGCAGTTTTAGTACGTGTTAAGATGGATGAGAACTGGGCGTATAAAGGAACTGAGACTCTTTTTGGAAAGTGGAATTCTAAACAGGATGCATTTACTGAGATTAAGTTAGAAGAGCCGGCTGATGGAAATCCAGCAAATGATCCAAGTTCAGTAGTACACAAAAATTTGGATAATAACTTTATTCAGACAATTCCTTTAGCAAAACAGAATAAATGGTATCTTGCAGACGATGGTTACTGGTATTTCTGCAATAAGCTGGAGGGCGGAGAAGAAACAGCTAATTTACTGAACTCCATTAAGTTAGATGATAATACAGATATGGGTCGGATGAAAAATACTTACTACTATAAGGTAGTAAATAAGGGTGACGAAGAGCCAGACTTTGATGCCAACACATGGAAAAAAATGAATGCTAAAACTGAAGAGGAAGCTCAGACGGAGTTAGCAAAGATCGCAGAAAGTGAGGAAAATCAGGGTAAGGACATTTATATGACTCTTGAAACAAAGACAGACGAGAGCAAAAAGGGCTATTCTGATGCAGGATATACTTTAAATATCACAACAGAGGCTGTTCAGGCTACACCAGATGCTGTTAAAACAGAGTGGACAACCGCTCCAACAGAGTTAATGGAGAATATCCTGAAATAGAGTCTGGCTTTTAAGTAAAATTATACATAACGGGACATAACATATGCGGCTAATCAAAGGATTTGTAAATATTCTGACCTGGATTGTATACGCCTGCATTGCCTGCTATCTTCTGATAGCAGCGCCGATGCTGGCGGGATATCATCCGGTCGTGGTTCTCAGCGGAAGTATGGAGCCTACCTACCATGTGGGAAGCATTATCTACTACAAAGAAGCAGATTTTGCTGATATTAATGTAGGAGACGCTATTACCTTCCAGGCAGGCGAGGACGGCATGGTGACTCACCGCGTGGTAGAAAAGAGCGAGCTTTCCCAAAATTTTGTTACAAAGGGAGATGCCAACGAGACGGAAGATCCGAGTCCAGTGGACTACAATGAGGTTATCGGAAAGGTGTGGAAGGTGAGTATTCCATACGCAGGTTATTTTGTAAATTACAGTAAAAATATGGGCGTCATTATTGTGATGGCAGCCATTATCGTACTGGGAATTGCCCTGGATATGTTTTTCCCGGATAAGAAGAAAGAGGAAAAGACAGAGGCCTAGGCATTAACGGAAAGGGAAGAGGAACAGGAAATGAAAAAGAGAGCGGCATTAGGACTGGCAGGACTGGCAGCAGTAGCAGCTATTGGCGGAACATGGGCATACTGGAACCAGAATTTATCTGTAGACAATGAGTTTAAGGCAGGAAACTTCGATTCTGATATCGTAGAGGAGTTTAAGCCGGAGGAAGACTGGCTTCCAGGCGAGACAGTGGAGAAGGTTGTATCTGTAAAGAACTCCGGAAATGTAGATATGGCCGTAATGACTAAGATCACCCAGAAGTGGGACGGCGAGAGAATGATCTTTGAAGATCCAGAGGGCAATGAGGTATATGCGGCAGAGGTTCATTGGGGAGAGAATGTAGCGGTTTATGAAGTAAGCGAGGCCTGGCCGAAACGTGAAGAACTGGGTATTACTAAGTCTGTAGGTTCTTTTGATGCAGCAGACGATATGTGGGTTTTAACAGGAGTTCAGGAACAGGAAGATGATTCTCTGGATCTGTACTTTGTTTACAGCGATATTGTAGAAGAAGGCGAAGAGACTCCGGCGCTTCTGACATCTGTAACCATGAGTCCGTTAATTAAGTCTGATGCAACAGATAAGGTTTATGAGGCAGATGAGAATGGAGAGCTGAAAGTAGTGGATGCAGTTTCATCAGGCTTCCACTATGAGGACGCTCAGTACACCATGACTATCAATGCTAAGACAGTTCAGGCAACCTTTGATGCTGTTAAAGAAGTATTTGGTTCAGCTCTTGAGATTGCAGAGAATGATAAAGACTGGGTAATTGATGATTTCTTAAGAGCCAACAGTATTGATAAGCCAGCAGCATTAGAGGCAGAATAAAAACGGTCTGGCTCTGCCGGGCAGGGGAAAAACTGATCATCAGTTCAGTGCTTCCCCCGCCTGGCAGAAACAGGCAAGGACAGGAGATAGAACGATATGAGGAAAGGCAAACATGCAGTATTAGGTCTGGCGGCTCTGATTTCGGCGGCTGCCATCGGCGGGACATGGGCGAGCTGGACTCAGGAACTGAAGGCCGGAAATGAATTTATGACTGGCAGTTATAACACTTCTCTGGACGAAACCTTCGAGTCTCCGAAAAACTGGAAGCCAGGGGAAAAAACAGAGAAAGCAGTGCAGATCACGAATAAAGGCGCTGTGGACGCCATGGCAAAGGTTGTCATCAGTCAGAGCTGGGAGTCCTTTCCTCTGACGTTCCAGGCCCAGAACGGCGAAACAGAATATGCCGCGGTTCCTGAATTCAACAAAAACAACGTAGTGCTCTTAGCCTCCGGCGACGCCGACGGAAAGACGGAGGAAAACCGCTGGGGCCTTCAGGCAGTGACGCAGTACAGTCAGGCAGAGGGAAAATGGCTTCTCTTAAATGAGATTCCGGAGGGGGAGAAAGGAATTTTTACCCTCTACTATATGGGAATTGTGAAAGCAGGAACCAGCTCCCCGCAGTTTTTGGACGGCGTGACGATGAATCCCCGGATTACATCCGGCGTGGTAGATAAGGAATACGAGCCGGAGTATGACAGCGAAGGCAGCCCGACAGGCGGTATTATTCAGATTGCAATCTCCAGCAGTTCCAATGGCACAGGCTATGAGAATGGAACCTACACCATGACCATTGATGCCACAACGGTTCAGGCTACCCAGGCGGCGGCAGAGGAGATTTTCAGCGCAGGAGCCGAGGACGGAGACGAAGCGCAGACCTTAGACTATCTGGTAAAGAACATCGCGGATGACGGCGTATTTGAAGCCGCAGAGGCGAAAACGCTGAAATTTGCAGAAACTGACGGAACTATGACCTACATTCCTTACCGGGACGGCGACGGCCAGGCAGAGGAAGGCAACTGGTTCATGAGCTTTACCAATATGGTTCCAGGCGGAATTTACCGGGATCGGTTAAACATTGAAAACGACAGCGACAAGACATGGAAGCTTTATATGAAGGCTCTTCCGAGAGAGCAGAGCGATCTTCAGGACGAACTTCTGGAGAAAATTTCCATGAAGGTGTGGTATACCAATGCCGACGGCGAGGAGAAGCTTCTCTACACCGGCAATGCGACAGGTTCCACGCTTCTGACACAGGGCGATACGGCTGGCGGCACAGAAGGCGAGAGAGCCGTATATCTGGGCGGCTATAAGGGCGGCCAGACAGGTTCCATCCAGGTAGAGCTTCAGCTGGATCCGACTCTTACATTAACCGAGGATCCGTCCATCACCCCAGAGCCGGGAGAGAGCAATCTGGTAAATAAATATGCAGGCGCTCTTTCTAAGATTGACTGGCAGTTTATGGTGACAGAGGTCAAGGACGATGGAGGCAATGGAGGAAACGGCGGCGGAAATGGAGGAGGAGGCCATAGCGGCGGAAGCGGCGGTGGCGGCGGCTCCACAGTTACGATTGGAGATAATGAGGTTCCATTAGCTCCAGAGGCGCCTCTCACAGACGAGACTATCATCGAGGACGGCCCGGTACCGTTGGCAGTACTTCCAAAGACAGGAGACGAAACTCCAATTATTCCGGCAGTTGTCACACTCCTCGGCAGCGGAGTGATTCTCCTCTGGATGGGAGCTTCCCTTCGAAGAAAAAAAGAAGAGCAGTAGGTTTTAAATGTCCTTTTCCATAAGAAGGGGAACATAAGAGTAGAAAAAGCAGTAATATAAATAGGAGCCGCAGTTCCAAAAGGGAACTGCGGCTCCTTTCTTATAAGGTCAGCTTATTGCTGTGTTTCTGTTACAGGGGAGTATCCCAAAGTTTGTGTAAACCTTCAA
>ERZ1673697.1233-NODE-1233-length-30829-cov-6.027848_pt1 | contig 30829 bp, 23 predicted proteins | sample MGYA00580227_ERZ1673697 | MGnify/ENA primary metagenome ERZ1673697 (study PRJEB41218, sample SAMN15661759) | gut metagenome | host: Homo sapiens | place: Canada: London | collected 2015-08-20/2019-03-30 | study: EMG produced TPA metagenomics assembly of...
GTTAACGAGACCGTCAACATTCTCTGCAAGAGAAGCAACGGGAATCATTGCGAAAACCATGATGAGTGCAAGCGCAAGAGAAAGGAACTTACGGGTTTTCATTTCTTTTCCTCCTGAAAAATTCTTCAACATAATTCTCAATCAAAACCAAGAACTATGTCAAGTCGCCCATTTAGGCGCATTTTATTATATCATTTTTCGTGCGGAAAGTCAATATCCGAATAAAAGCCAAGAAAAGAACAAAAAAATACAACTTGGATGATTAAAAATAAACAGATTTAACAAAAAAACGACCGAGAAACAATTCCCGCAATAAACAGAAATTATTCCTCGGCCGCACCGGTTCCGATTTATTTAACCGAAATCGGGTAATCCGGAATCAAAGAAACATTAAAGACCCATTGCGATTCTTGCAATAAGGATTGCATCGGGAAGGCCGATGACGCCGTCGCCGTTCACATCGGCTGCTTCAAGAGATGCACCGTCAAGGGTAAGCACTTCGATTGCATGACGCATTACTTCGAGTGCGTCCGCAATGGTAACGCTGCCGTCAAGGTTGACATCGCCAAGGCGGGGCGCAACTTCGAAAACGGAGTTGTTCACGGAAACCGGAACCTCATAGTTTTCGCCGTTTTCAATATAGGTCAAGCTGCTGCTGTAAATCGTGAGTTCAACTTCAAACGGGAAAGTCTCGCTTCCGAAAGTATTGCTGACGGTTGCGGTATAGTTGAACAGATTGCCGCTCATTTCAACGCCTGCTGCGCATTCGAATTCAACAAAGATGCTTTCGGGGTATCGACCGTGGCCCGTGCTTTCAATGGGCTCAAGCTCATTGATTCCGAGAGTGTAGGTGCCGCCGGTAGCTTCAATGCGCTCAAGGAGTTCGCCGGGTATAAGTTCAGCATAAATACCCAAACCTCCGGCAACGAATGCAGCAGGGAAGTTGATTTCAATCCTGCCGCGATGTGCGATCTGAGGCGCGGTCACGGGTGCGCAGTCAACGGAAACCGTTGCGACATCGCCGAAACGAACGCCGTCAGCGGAGATGGTGAAAGCAACCTCGTTGAGCTCGGGTGCGGGAGGTTCAATCGTGCCGGAGAATGCAACGTTGTCGAGCTTGACGCAGTCATTGCCGCCGTTTACACTGCTGTCCTTGCTGTAGGACCATTCAAAGGTGTATGCGCCGTCGGAAGCTGCGGTGTAGGTATAGGATGCGAAATCGGATATGCCCGTGCCGGAGAGCTTCTGAACTTCGGTGCCGTTTGCTTTGAAGCGATACCAGTCATAATTGTTTTCACTGCTGTAGTAGTAGTCGAATGTGAGAGTGTCGCCTGCTGCCATCTGAACAGTGGTGGTGAGGGTTGCGGTGGAGTTGCCGATGCTTGCATTGTTGGACTTTGCAAGGAATCTGTCGCCTTCGGTAACGGCCTCAAAACCGTAGGGTTCGCTTGTTCCGAACTGAAGCGCACCGCCTTCAACGTTCAGTGCTTCCATGAGAGTGGTGTCAACGTTAACGGTGACTGCAACGTTTGCACTGCCGAAAACTTCGCCGTTTACCATAACGGTGCAGGTGATGGTTGCGGTGCCCGCGCTGATACCGGTGACGGTTGCTCTGCGCTTGTTGCCGGTAACGGTTGCAACGGATTCGTTGGAGCTGGTCCAAACGATTTCGTAGTTGTTGGCATTGTCGGGAACGCGGTTGAACATAACGGCAGCGGATTTTCCGACGTAGATTTCGACATTTTCGGTGTCAAGGCTGAAGCCGGTGATGTCAACGGGTTCAGCATTGCCGAAGAGAGTCCATTCGCAGTAAACGGTCTGTTCACTGTCGGGATTTGCGGGGTAGGGGTCAACGGGGCTTACGATGATGGGGTAAGCATCGCCTCTGGGATCGGGTACGCCGTATTCATCCTTCATGGTCTGGAATGCATCCGCAATGGTTGCGCCTTCCATAAGGGAGCCGGTGAAGGAGGGGAGGTACATGGTGAGGTCGGCAACAAAGGTTACGCTCTGGGAGTAACCGTAAACTGCACCGCAGCCTGCTTCAACGAGTGCGTTAGCCGTGACGCCGTGACCGCTGAGCTTCATGCTTTCGCAGATGCCGAGCCATACGAACGGGTTGCTGATATGCGCACCGTTGAGATGATGCTGAATGTAGCGGCCGTCGATGTATGCTGCGCTGCCGGAGTTGACTGCCCAACCGTTGTTGTAGTCTTCCTGAGTGATGCCTTCGTTGGTGGTGAGGCAGATATAGGTGGAAGAACCGCTTGCGGTGCCGTGGCTGTCAACAAAAACGGAGCCGTAATCGGGGAATGCTTCAACGATTGCGGGGCCGGTTGCGGCGTGACCCTGGATGAGTTCCCAATCGCCGCCGGTTGCTTCCGCAATGGGCTGAGTTGCGTTCTTGTAGGAATCGTCAAAGTTGGAGTCATAGCCGTAGTACGGTCCGAGAAGCAGAACGTTGGGGGACTCGGCGTCCTTCATTGCTGCATTGCTGCCGCTGCCCTTGATGGTGAAAATACCGTCGTTTGCGGGTTCGGTAACTTTGCCGAGTTCGTTGCGGAGCCTGTAATTGTATGCACAATACATGCCGTCAACGGTGAAGTAGAAGCCGTCCTTCGTGAAGTCGGAGAAGCTGTCCTTATCAACGGTGTTGAGGTTCAGTGCAGCGTTGTAAACTGCATTGATGACCTCGGTGCGGCTCATGCCCTGAGCAAGAGCGTCTGCTTCGGCTGCATCGAGTGCTGCCCAAGCGTTGTCGAGTTTGCGCATTGCTGCTGCTTCGTTAACGAGACCGTCAACATTCTCTGCAAGAGAAGCAACGGGAATCATTGCGAAAGCCATGATGAGCGCAAGCGCAAGTGCCAGAAATTTGCGGGTTTTCATTTCTTTTCCTCCTGAAAAACTGTGCGCGGGACAACCGAACAAGCCGGTTGTCTCAACAGGGTTTATTATATCATCTTCGGTTGAAATGTCAATGTTTGAAATGTCAATACAATGAGACGGAAAGATGAAAGAATACGCCCGGACGGAAAAGCCGAAGGGAAACCGGGCTTAACATTATAGCGTGCAGGAGAAAATCAGTATAGAGACAAAATAAAATACGTCCGCCGGAAAATGCTGCCCGGCAGACGTATAACAAATGCAGCCGCGTTGCGCCGCATCATTTTAAATTCAATTCATTCATTGCTGTGCTGACTGTTACAGTCCCATTGCACGCCTTGCAATAAGAATTGCATCGGGAAGGCCGATGACGCCGTCGCCGTTCATGTCAGCGGCATCAAGGGATGCGCCTTCAAGAGTAAGCACTTCGATTGCATGACGCATTACCTGCAATGCGTCCGCAATGGTAACGCTGCCGTCAAGGTTCACATCGCCCATTGCGGGAAGAATGTTGAACGGACAGTTGGTAAGCACTGTCGGAACTTCGTAATCACGGCCGTTGGCGTGATGGAAGATCTCTGCGGAGTGAATGCCGGCATGATTTACGGCAGGCAGCGAACCGTGCCAGGTTTCGGGCATGTCTGCGCTGACGGTAAGAAGATTTCCGGTCATTTCAACGCCGGCTTCACATTCGAAGGATATGTAATAACCCTGAATCAAGGCGAAACGGTCAACATAAATAATATCGGCTTCAATTTCGTAATGTCCGCCGGCGGCTTCGATCCGCTCAAGAATATCACCGGGGATAACGGCGTGTTCGAGTTCCTCCATAACAGCGGGGGTGGTGACGGCGATCGTGCCGCTGTGAACTACCTGCGTGCCGCCGCATGCAACGGGTGCGCAGTCGAAAGAAACTTCAATGCGTTCACCGATGCGGACATCATTGGCTGTTGCCGTGATGCCGATAAGACTCAGCTGAGGTTCTTCGGGTTCGCCCGTTCCGGAGAAGGCAACATTGTCGATTTTGACGCAGTCGCTGCCGCCGTCGGTCAGTTCGTCCTTAACGTAGCTCCATTCAAAGTGATACAGCCCCGCTTCGGGTGCGGTGAAGGTATAGCTGCTGAATCCGGTCATATTCGTGTCGGCATATTTCTGGTATTCAACGTCGTTAACTTTGAAGTAATAGTAGTCGTAATCGGTTTCGCTGCTGTAGAAATAGTCAAACGAAAGCGTGTCGCCTTCCGCCATGCGGATGGTTGTGAGCAGCACGGCGGTGGTGTTGCCCATGCCGGCGTTGTTGGTCTTTGCAATCAGTCGGTCTCCCTCGGCAACGGGAACGAAGCTGTATTCCGCGCTCGTACCGAATTCAAGACTGCCGCCTTCAACGTTGACGGCTTCGGCAAGGGTTTCATCGGGAGTTACGGAAACGGAAACCGTTTCGGTTCCGATAATGCTGCCGTTCACGCTGACGGAGCAGGTGATTTCGGTTTCGCCGCGGCCCATACCGGTGATGACGGCTCTGCATCTGCTGCCTGCATAAGGTTCAACGATCGCAACAGACTCGTCCGCACTCGTCCATGTTGTGACATAGTTATTTGCATTTTCGGGAACAAGGGACATATTGACGTTCACGGTTTGCGCCATTTTAATATCCGCGCTTGTGATGTCAAGGCTGAATCCGGTAAGATCAACAAGGGGGAAGCTGCCCCAGAGTTTCCATGTGCTGTTGACGGTCTGCGCACTGTCGGGATTTGCGGGGAAAGCGTCAACATCACTCATAACAATAGGGTATGCATTGCCGTAAGGGTCGCATATGCCGTGTTCTTCAACCATTTGAGCAAAGGCTTCCGCAACGGTGGCGGGGTTTTCAAAATCCTTCATAAGGTTCCAGAAAGTCTCTTCGTATACATAATCGCCTGCGAAAGTGACGCTCTGAGAATAGCCGTAAACAACACCTGCACCTGCGCGGAGCAGTGCTGCACCGGTGGTGCCTTGGCCGCTGCGCTTCATACCTTCGCAAATTGCCATCCAAACGAGACAGTTTGAAAGGGGTGCAGGGGTATGGTGTTCAATATAACGACCGTCGATATATGCGGCGCTGCCGGCATAAACCGCCCAACCGTTGTTGTAATCTTCCTGAGTGATGCCGGAACTTGTTGTCAGGCAGAGATAGGAAGACGTGCCGTCCTGGGTGCCGTGACTGTCAAAAAATACAACGCCTTTATTCGGGAAATTTTCTGCGATTGCGGGACCGGTCGCTGCCGTGCTCTGGATAAGCAGGTAGTCGCCGCCGGTTGCGTCCGCGACGGACTGCGCTTCACGCTTGTACTGATCGGTGAAGCTGCTGTCGTGACCGTAGTAAGGTGCAATCAGAAATACGTCGGCGGATTCGGCGTCTTTGAGGTTTTCGGTTTTTCCGCTGCCCTTTGAAAGAACAACGCCTTCCTTAACGGGTGCGCAGTCGGTGTTGAGTTCGTTGCGGAGTCTGTAGTTGTATGCACAATACATGCCGTCAACGGTGAAGTAGAAGCCGTCCTTCGTGAAGGCGGAAAAGCTGTCCTTATCAACGGTGTTGAGGCTCAGTGCAGCGGTGTAAACCGCATTGATGACCTCGGTGCGGCTCATGCCTTGAGCAAGAGCGTCTGCTTCGGCTGCATCGAGTGCCGCCCAAGCGTTGTCGAGTTTGCGCATGGCTGCTGCTTCGCCTGCAATGCCTTCGATGCTTTCCGCAAAAGCGGCAGCGGGAAGAACTGCAAACGCCATGATGAGCGCGAGCAGAACAGCCGTCAGTTTACGAGTTTTCATGTGTTCCTCCTGAGTTTTGCTTTGCGGCGGAAAACGATGAATGCCAATTCTCTGCCGCATATTGTATTTTAGCATCTGACCGCAGAATGTCAAGAAAAAATATCGCTCCTGACGAAGTTTATATTTACGTTTAAAAGCTGTTTCAAATTTAAAACGCGTTTTGAATGAATATACCGATTTCGGCTCTTTTCACATCCGCGTTTCTGTGGTATAATAAATTGATTTGGAGCAGGTATTGCTCCGCATTTCGGAGGTACAAAAGTGGCACGAAGCATGACAGGGTTCGGTCATGCGGTCGTTTCAAAAGACGGCCGCGAATTGTCGATTGAACTGAAATCGGTCAATCATCGCTTTTTGGATCTTGCGCTCAGAATGCCGCGCTCGCTTGCCTTCCTTGAGGACACGGCGCGGAACACGCTCGGCACGATGCTTGCGCGCGGCCATGTTGACATTTTTGCCAATTACCACAACACGCGGAACGATTCAAAAAAAGTTGAAATAAACATGCCGATGCTCTCGGCATATATGACTGCCGCCCGGCAGGCGGCGGAGGAACTCGGCATTGAAAACGATCTGACACTGTCGCGTGCGCTGAGGCTTACGGATATCGTTTCCGTGACAGAGGCCGACGACGACAGGCCCGCGCTTGCGGAACTGATGAAAGATGCCTTGACCCGCGCCGCAAATGAGCTTATCGCAATGCGTATGCGCGAGGGTGAAAGGCTTTCATCCGACATGAAAACACGACTCGGCGTGATTGCGGATATTCGCGAAAAAATCTCGGAGCGCGCCCCGCTTGTCGTTGAAGAACAGCGAAAAAAGCTTAACGAACGCATTGAAAGCCTGCTCTCCGAAACGGAAATCGACAGGGCGCGCCTTGCAACGGAAATTGCATTATTCGCGGATAAAGTCAGCATCGATGAGGAGCTTGTCCGTCTTTCGAGCCATATTGCCGCGGCAGGCGAACTGCTTGAAAACAACGGCTCTATCGGCAGAAAACTGGATTTCATCGTTCAGGAGATGAATCGCGAGTTCAACACCATCGGTTCAAAAGCGAACGATAAAACAATTGCGTCTCTTGTTATCGACGGCAAAGCCGAGCTTGAGAAGATGCGCGAACAGGTGCAGAATTTCGAATAAACCTAAAACCGAGTTTCGGCATTCGTTCCGCAATTCGGCAGCAGTGCTGTGTGCGGTTTGCACAAGGGCATCAAAAGAAATAAAGAGGGTACAAACACTATGATGAAAAAACGCGGCATGCTGATCGTCATTTCCGGCCCGTCCGGCGTCGGCAAAGGCACTGTTGCAAACAGATTGCTTGAAAAGCACGACAACATCTGCTTCTCCGTTTCCGCAACGACCCGCGCAATGCGTGAGGGTGAGGCGGAAGGCGTGAATTATTTTTATAAAACAACCGAGGAATTCGATACAATGATAGAACAGGGAGAATTCCTTGAATACATGCGTGTGTTCGGCAAAAATTACTACGGCACGCCGAAAAGCTACGTTGAATCAAAGCGCAGCGAAGGCATAAGCGTTTTGCTTGATATCGATGTCAAAGGTGCAATGCACGTTAAAAACAATTGCCCCGACGCAATAACGATTTTCATTGCGCCCCCTTCACTGGCGGAGCTGCACAGGCGGCTTGTGGGCAGAGGGACGGAGACTCCCGAAGCGGTTGCCCGAAGGTTCGAAGAGGCAAGAACGGAACTTGAATACATTCCGAAATACGACTATGTTGTTGTGAACGATGAAATTGAGTCGGCCGTTCAAAATATCGAATGCATACTCAATGCCGTCGGATGCACTCCCGAATATAACCGCGAGCTTTTGCCCGCGCTGCTCGGCGAAACTTTCTCCGAGTGACGAACGGTGCTGCGGAGGGCGGGCCGCATGATAATCGTATAATAGTTTTAAATTGAGCGTTAAATTTATTGAATACTTACTGTTGGAGGTAACATAATGAGTCACCAAATGAACCATCCGCCGGTTGTTGAACTGGAAAACATCGCGGGCTGTCGCTATATGCTTGTAACAGCCGTTGCAAAGCGCGCAAGGCAGCTGCTTGTTTCAAAGGACGAATCATCCGACAAAAAGCCTGTTGCAAAGGCTGTTGACGAACTGTACAACGGCGAGCTCTGCGTCAGGTATCCTGCCGAATACTATCAGACTTCCGAAAAATAATCCGTAACTGCGGAACATTCAAATCAAGCTTTATATGTTATGCGCCGAAAGGCGGGGGTGAACAGCATGTTTGCAAGGGTAATAGTTGATATTTCAAATGCCAATGTAAACAGGCTGTTTACTTATGCCGTTCCGGAAGAAATCAGTCTGTGCGAAGGGCAGCGCGTTATCGTTCCGTTCGGGCGGGGGAACCGACCGATTGAGGGCTTTGTGCTTGAACTTGTCGATGAACCGGGAACGGAGCGTGAGCTTAAATCCATCGTGCGAACGATTGAGCCGTACTCGGCGCTGCTGCCCGATCAGCTCAAGCTTGCGGATTGGATGTGCAAAGCGTACCATTGCACAACCGCCGATGCACTTCGGGTCATGATTCCCGCCGCGCTGCGCGGTTCAAAAGTTAAAGAAAAAAAAGTGCGCACTCTGCACATTGCGGACAATCTTGATATTGAAGCAGTGCGCGCTTCAATGCTGAAAAAAGACGGAACGCCGCGTGCGCCGAAGCAGTTTGAAGTTTTTTCTCTGCTTTTATCGGGCAGAGCGGAGCTTTCCGCAAGCGATATAAATGCGTTCGTGCCCGGTGCGGGCGCAGCTGTTGCCGCACTTGTTAAAAAGGGCATTCTTGTTGAACAAGGGCGCGAAACCTATCGAAATCCTTTTGCAAACAGAGATATTCAGTCGACGGAGCCGCTGCCGCTTCTTCCGGCGCAGCAAAACGCACTTGAAAAAATCAAATCCGCCGATGCCGGAAGCTGTCTGCTTCTTCACGGTGTCACGGGGAGCGGAAAGACCGAAGTTTATATGCAGGCAATTGCGAACGTGCTTGAAAACGGCGGCGGCGCAATTGTCCTTGTCCCGGAAATATCACTGACACCGCAGACGACGGACAGATTCAGGAGCAGATTCGGAAACAATGTTGCCGTTCTGCACAGCCATTTGAGCGACGGTGAACGTTTTGACGAATGGCGGCGGATACGCTTCGGCAAGGCAAGAGTCGTTGTCGGCGCAAGGTCGGCGGTGTTTGCGCCGGTGGAAAATCTGCGTATTATCATAATCGATGAAGAACATGAGCCGAGCTATTATTCCGAAATTACTCCAAAGTATTCCGCTGCCGAGGTTGCGCTGCGTCGGGTCAAACTCTGCGGTGCAAAACTTGTCCTCGGCAGTGCAACTCCGTCGCTCACAACATATTATCGTGCAAAGCGGGGCAGGTACATACTGCTTGAGATGCCGAACAGAATAAACGGCGTTCCGATGCCGAAAGTTGATATTGTTGACATGCGCGAGGAGTTTTTGAGCGGGAACAACAGCATTTTTTCAAGCTTTATGATAAAACGGCTGAAAGAATGCCTTGAAAAGCACGAACAGGCGATTCTGTTTCTCAACAGGCGCGGTTATTCATCCCATGCCGAATGCCGCGCGTGCGGATTTGTGTTCACCTGCCCGAACTGCGACGTTGCATTGACCTATCACAGGTTTGATGAGTCACTCCGCTGCCACTATTGCGGGGCGAATTATAAAATGCCGAAAACCTGTCCGTCCTGCGGCAGGGAGTACATCAAATACACGGGAATCGGAACTCAGCAGGTTGAGGAACAGCTGAAACTTGTGTTTCCGAATGTGCGCTGTTTAAGAATGGATATGGACACGACAAGCGGCAAAACCGCACATCGGGATATACTTGATGCATTCACGCGGCGCGAGGCTGATGTGCTTATCGGCACGCAAATGGTGGCAAAGGGGCTTGATATCCCGAATGTGACGCTTGTCGGCGTCGTGTTTGCTGATTCAACACTTTTCCATTCGGATTTTCGCAGCAGCGAACGTACGTTTCAGCTTTTGACCCAGGTCGCGGGTCGTGCCGGCCGTGCCGATAAAGAAGGACGCGTCGTGATTCAGACCAATGCGCCGGGACACCGCGCAATACGGCTCTGCACGAAGCATGATTATAAAACATTCTATAATCTCGAAATCGGAGACCGACTGCGGACGCTGTTCCCTCCGTTTGCGGTATTTGTGCGGGCGCAATTCGCCTGTGCCGATGAAAACGCGGCGGCGGATGCGGCGGAAAGGTTTGCAAACGGCGTGACAAAAACCATTTTAACTGCATTAAAACCCGCAAACGCGGAAAATGAGCTTGTTTTCGCACTCGCGGGTGCCGCGCCGATTCGCCGCAGGGAGGGGCTGTTCCGCTATGCGGTTATAATTAAGCTGGTTCGCACCGCAAATACGGCCGCAGCAATCAATGCAATATACGCTTTCAGCGACGGCTGCGCGGATGAATGCTATCGCGGCATTGAAGTCAACCCGCAGGATATGCTTTGACAGAATAACAAACCCGCAGCGGAAAGCGGAAAAAGATACGAACTATGAACGGATTGAATGCATTAAACATGCGGCAGGAGCCGAAGCGCGGCGCAAAACTTGCCGAAAAACTTAAATGTGAAAAGAGCAGTATACACTATCTCAGCATTTTGAACGGAAATACGCGGGGACTTGTTTGGACGGATGATCCGACGGCACCGCGGCTTGCGGTCGTATACAGTTATCTTTTGGGCGGGTTCCAGATAATGGGAACTCCGCTGCAAACGGCGGAGGAATATGCCGCTTTCCGTCTGTTTTTTGAGAACAAAGTATTTCCGTTGGCAAAAGATGAATTCGAACTGAGTGAATTTGCATATTCCGCCGACACGGAAGAGCTTTCGGATATGATGCGCGTTGTTTTTTTCGACAAAGAGCTGTTCGAACAGAAACAGCTTGTTTATCGCACGGCAGAAGAATACAGCGCGGCGGAAATGCCGTTCGTTCATGCGGCGGAGGGGCGGCTGATGCGCATTCGGCGTGCCTCGGAAAGCTTCTTGCGCGAAAATGCCGAGTTTGCAGGGGCTTATCTTCCCGAAATTTTGGAAAGCTACAAAAGCTTTGCCGATTTTTTGAAACATGGTTTTGCCTTTTTTGTGCTTGAGGGCGAAAACATCTGCGGAAACATAATTTCAAACGGAGAGTACAACGGCTGCTTCATCGTCGGGGCGGATACAAAAGCGGAATATCGACGGCGCGGCATTGCATCGGCGCTGCTGCGCACCGCAATTGAATCTGCACGGGAGCGCGGGAATGAAATAATATGGGAGTGCGCGGAAGAAAACATACCTTCGGTGCGCACTGCCGAAAGCTGCGGAATGCATCGCTGCGGAGAGTTTTTCGTCCGCTGGTTTGAATTCGAACCGAAAACTCCGCAAGATTAATCAAATCGTTTCAACAGCTTGCGAAATTGAATTTTCGAAAACGAACATCGGCGCGGTCGTGAGGGCCGCGCTTTTAATATATTTTTAGAAATGAGATTTAATGCTTGACACGGCATAAATCGGTGGTATAATAATAACAGGAATCATTCCTAAGGAGGCGTGAATGACAAGGCAGCGACAGTTGATTTACAACATCATACAACGGGCGGACGATCACCCGACAGCCGAAATGATTTATGCAAGGGCAAAGGCCGAAATGCCGTCCATTGCATTCGGAACTGTCTATCGAAATCTGAAACTCATGGTCGATGCCGGAGAGATCCTTCACATTCCCGTTGCCGGTGAGCCGGACAGATACGACAAGACCATTCGCCCGCATGAACACATGCAGTGTATCGAATGCGGCAGGGTTGCCGACTGTGACCCGGGCGATCTGAAATCATATTTCAGCAGCAAAATCGGCGAAGAAATTGTTTCCTACACACTCAACTTTTTCTATATCTGCAATGAATGCAGACAGAAGCGGAAAAGGGAGAATAATCAAAAACGAGCATAAAATGCTGACCGGCGGCGCGTGCCGCAAAAAATAAAAATCTTTGGAGGATAAAAGTATGAAAAAGTTTGTATGTTCAGTATGCGGTTACGTTCATGAGGGCGATTCCGCTCCCGAAGTATGTCCCGTTTGCGGTGCACCCGCAGAAAAGTTCATTGAGCAGTCCGAAACCATGAGTTGGGCGGCAGAGCATGTTGTCGGCGTTGCACAGGGCGCACCCGAGGATATCATGGCGGATCTGCGTGCAAATTTCGCAGGCGAATGCACCGAAGTCGGTATGTACCTTGCAATGGCAAGGGTTGCACACCGCGAAGGTTATCCCGAAATCGGTCTCTATTGGGAAAAAGCAGCCTATGAAGAGGCTGAGCATGCTGCAAAGTTTGCAGAACTTCTCGGCGAAGTTGTAACTTCCAGCACCAAAAAGAACCTTCAAATGCGTGTTGAAGCCGAAAACGGCGCAACCGCAGGCAAGACCGATCTGGCAAAGCGTGCAAAGGCTCTTAACCTTGATGCAATTCACGACACCGTTCATGAAATGGCGCGTGACGAAGCCCGTCACGGCAAGGCTTTTGCAGGCCTTCTGAACAGGTATTTCGGCGAATAAACATACATTCGGTGATTATCCGAACGGCGGATAATAACGATATGCTGAATACATATTCCGCATGACAAAACTCGGCACAGAATAAAGATATCGCGGCCTCGTTTACGGAAGCCGCGATATTTTTATTTTATTTTAAATCAAAAGGCGAAAAGTAAACAGTGCTGTTTCATTCAGATCTCAGCGCGGCAACGGGATCCTTCTTCGCCGCAATTCGCGAGGGTATGATGCCCGCAATAAGTGTCAAAACCATGCTTATCAGAACCAGTATTATGCCGGCACGCCACGGAAGGACGGCCGTCAGCGTGTCGATGCCTGTGAGCGACCGAACGATAAGGTTCAGCGGGATGCACAACAGCATTGATGCAATTATTCCGATCGCACCCGCACAAAAACCGATAATCAGCGTTTCGGCATTGAACACGGATGAAATATCGCGTTTTGATGCGCCGATGGAGCGCAGAATACCGATTTCCTTCGTGCGTTCAAGCACCGAGATATAGGTAATTATGCCTATCATAATTGAGGATACAACCAGAGAGATTGCGACAAACGCGATAAGTCCGTATGAAACGGCATCGATCATTGTTGTAACTCCGGACATAAGCAGCGCAACATAATCGGTGTACTCAATAGCCTTATCCTCGTCTGCATTCCGGTTGTATTCCGCAATGTTGTCAGCGATAGCTTCCTTATCCTCAAATGTTGCGGCATACAAATTAACGGTTTTGGGCGAATCGGGATCAACTGCACCGAGTTTTTCGAGTGCTTCGTCAAGCGTTGTTCCGGAAACCTTTGACGGCATGAATTTATCATAGTATTCCGCAAGCTTGTCAACACTCGTGTCGTTTGCAATGGTTTTATCAAAAATATCCGCAACTGCGGCATATCCGGCCGTGCCGAAAAGATCGTTCGGTGCGGAATGTTCGAAAATAATCTGCATGATTTCGGCTTCGGCTTTGTCGGCATATTTCTTTTTTACTGCGGAAACAAGCTGTTCACGCATCAAAGTCCGAAGCTCTTCGTCTGTATAGTCGGAAAGATATTCCTCCGCAGTGGCAACATCAAACCCGTATGTTGCCGCCGCAAGCTGAACCATTGATTCACGCGTCGGATACATTGCCATGTATTCCTCAACAACTGCATCAAGCTCCGCCTGCTCGGGTTCGGCAATGATTTTTTTGTAGATTTCCGTTTTCTGCATGTCCGTAAGGGATGCAAAATAAGCGGTAACTTCTTCCGCCTTTTTGTCTGCCGACAGTTCGTTTTCGGAGTCCAAAGTGAAAGGAAGTCCGGTTAAAACATCAAGATTCACGTTTTCCTGGGATTTCTGTTCGCGGACAATTTCACTTTCGTTCGTTTTCTGAATTATATAGTCGGAAAGGGCGGAAGTGTAGCCGAAAACTCCGTTTACTGAAGCAGCCTTGTTGTCGTTCGGGCGAATAATACCTGCAAGCCGCAGATCGAGTCCGTTTTTGATAACAAGCTCCATTGCGGCGGCGTCATCGCCGATATATTCCCATGAACCGCCGTTTTCGTCGGTCGAATACGATTTTGAGTAATAATCTGAATTCAATATCAGCTTGAATTTGGTGCCGATAAGCTCTTCAAACTTTGCGGAGCGTGTATCCGTCACGATTTCCTCGCCTTTAAGAACGGAGTTAAAAATCCTTGTGATTTCGGCGGTGTCCATAAGCCCGAGAGCATAGAAAGCAACGTCGGATATTTCGTTGTTTTTATCAATAACAAGCACAATATCGTTGGCACTCTTCGGCCATTCGCCCGCAACAAGCTCATATTGATTCAAAACAAGCTCGGAAACGAGTGCGCCGTCCGCTCCGGAAAGGATTTCGTCCCAAAGATTCATGTTTCCCATGCGGGAGGTCATCATGTTAATCATACTGACGCCCTTGTCGCCTTCGGATGTTTCATCATCGGCGAACAATGCGGAGGTCATATCCGTACTGTGATATTTCCCGTCCGTGCCGATGACATACGCGTTGACGGTAAGCCCGTAGCCGTACCGCACGGAGCTTACATATTCTCGAAGATCGGTCTTTGCGGTTGAAGCATCAAGCTCCGAATCAATATACTTTTTAAACGATGCAAGGTCATTTACTTCGTCTCCGTCCGAAACGGTTGCGTTCAGCATTTTGTAGAGCCGAGGATCGGAGTAAACTGAATCCGCATCACGGTTTTTCAGTGTTTCATCGTCCGTCTTTTCGTTTGCTGCCGTCAGCATACTCATGAAATCGTTCGGTTCGCGTTCGACTGTGATCGGATAGGATGTCAAAGTATCTTTCTGGATTGCATTGACATAGTTCTGAATGCCGGTTGAAAGCGCAAGAATCAATGCAATGCCGATAATGCCTATCGAACCCGCAAAAGAGGTCAAAAAAGTCCTGCCCTTTTTCGTTGAAAGGTTGTTTAAACTCAGCGAGAGCGCGGTAAAAAAGGACATGGAAGTCCGTTTTTTCTTTTGTTTTTTATCAAAAGTGCTGCCCGCCCCGCGTTCTTTTTCTTTCGTCAAAGTTCGTTCGTCATTGCTCACGGGGTTTGTATCGCTCGAAATCTGCCCGTCATGAAGCTTCACAATTCGCGTTGCATACTGCTCCGCAAGTTCGGCATTGTGTGTAACCATTATAACAAGGCGGTCTTTTGCGACTTTTTTCAGCAGCTCCATAACTTGGGTTCCGGTTTCGCTGTCAAGTGCACCGGTGGGCTCATCCGCAAGTAAAATATCGGGATTATTAACAAGCGCACGTGCAATGGCAACGCGCTGCATCTGTCCGCCGGACATTTGGTTCGGCCGCTTATGCTCCTGTCCTTTGAGCCCGACTTGTTCCAACGCTTCACATGCGCGTCTGCGCCGCTCCTGCTTTGACACGCCGGAAAGTGTCAGTGCAAGCTCAACGTTTGAAAGCACGGATTGGTGCGGAATCAAATTGTAACTCTGAAAAACGAACCCGACGGTATGGTTTCTGTAAGTATCCCAGTCGCGGCTTGTGTATTGTTTTGTGGAAACACCGTTGATAACAAGGTCGCCGCTGTCATAGCGGTCAAGCCCTCCGATGATGTTGAGCAGAGTTGTTTTGCCCGAACCGCTCGGGCCCAAAACCGCAACAAACTCATTGCTGCGGAATTCAAGGCTCACGCTGCTCAGTGCGTTTTGAACAAGATCGCCGGTTTTATATTGTTTGGAAACTTTTTTTATTTCAAGCACTTTTCGTTGCCTCCGGACAGAAATTTGCGGACCGGATCCCGTCGATCCGCCTGCATACAGTATAACGCAGAATCATTAAAAAAACATTAACTCAAGTTAAAACAATGGAGAATTTCTGCGGCAAAAAAAGGCAGAATTCAGTCATTGCTCATCATGTTCGTACATCGGAAATGCTTTCGGGGCCGCGCTGCCGTGCCGCAGTCTGTTCCGAATGTGCTGAACGACGGTGGCGATGAATTCGGCATTTGTCGGCTTACCCTTTGCGGAATCCGTTGTGTTGCCGAAAAGTTCATATTGCATATAGAGATTTCCGCCCTCCCATGCACACTCGATGGAATAGCGAATTGCTCTTTCAACCGCGGCCGGAGTGGAGTGATAATACATTGCAACGTATTCATACATGCGTTTGAGATCCGCATCGACTCCGAATATGCGCATACAGACAAGCAGCCGCAGAAATTCCGTGCCGCGATGCTCGTTTTGCAGCCCGAGCGGCAGCAATATGGAATCGGTCACCATTGCATATTGACGCTTCTGTTCGTCCATCTCGCTGAAAAACGCAGGGTTATTTATTGCCTGTTCAAGTGCTTCAAGATCCGATTTGCCGCGCTTTTTCTCATAGTCAAGACATTTTTCGATTATAGCTGCGGCCGTTTGTTCGACAGGGGCAGAAAATGAAAGCAGTCCGTCAATCTTTTCATTGCGGCTGATTCCGATAAGTGATTTCGTCATCTTAGGTGCACAAACAAAAAAACGTGCATTGCGGCACAGCTTGCTCTGCCGAAGGGTGTTTATCAGTGCGAACGCATCGATATCGGGAAGAGAAACGCTGACAACAAAAACCGAAGGAATCTCATCAAACAGCATTTTCCAAACATCATTGCCGCTGCGAACGGGCGGAAGCATATGCAGTGTGCCTCCCAAAAGCTCGGTAAGCCTGTTTGCGTATTCGCGCTTCTTATTCAAAGGACGTTCCTCACAAACAACAATCCCGCGAAGTCTGTCGATATCCGACAGGTTACCTGTCTCCATCAATTCCTCAACGGAACGTCTGCCGTTCAGGCAGACTGCCGAAAGCGGATCGTAAGGCGAGGCGTCTTCACTGTCCTCGGGTTCACGGAGGCAATCCGTTTCATACAATTCGACAGGTTCCGGTATCTCAATAATTTCAGCGTCATCGGCCGTGATCGCGCTTTGCTCAGCCTGCTTTTTTATGTCTTTTGCAGTTTTGCCGTCGGTGTAAACACTGCCGCACACGGTTGCAATGTGTGCAATCGAAGTTTTTTTGCGTCTGCTGCGCGGTTTTTCGGCTGTCAATCCGCCCTCTGTATCCGCTGTTTCGGCAGGTTGTTCCGCATTATCGGTTTTATTCGGTTTGTCCATGTTTGGGATTCCTCCTCCGCAGATTACTGCTGTTAGTTTAGCACAGTCGGAATGCGGCGGCAAGTCCGTTTTGCCGCTTTTTTTGCCGCATCCTGTCGCGGAGGGCGAAACGATGTGTTCAAATCCGAATAAATCGGATCCCTTTGGGATATTATAAATATATTGAGTCGGCGGAGATATTGCATTTGTCCGAATGCCGAAAAAATTACCGCATAAATACCGAAAAATTTTTTTTAAAAAATGCGCAAAGCCGTTGACAAATGAATATTGTGCGTTATAATGAAGTTGATGATAGCTCATATATCTCAAATTTGGATGTTGTAGGGAGGCAAATAAACATGAAACCGTTCAAAACGCTGTGTGTTGTGCTTCTGGCGGCAATGTTAGTTTTAACAACGGTTGCCTGCGGTTCAAAAGGGAAAACAAACGACAACCTGCAAACAGGCGGCAGTGCTTCACAGAAACAGGATAAAAAAACGATTGTCTGTTCCGCAGATTATCCGGAATATACGTCAGTTGATGATCTTTCGGCTCACGCAGAATATGTCGTATACGGAACGGTGCTGTCCGAGCGATATGAATCGATGTCTCTTCGTATTCCGGAAAGCGGCGCAGAATCCGCAGAAGCAGGGCAGGACAACGAGCAGACTGTTGTGACAGTCTATGAGGTTCGCGTGAAGGAAAGCTACTCCGGTGCAGCAAGCAGCGGAGATGTGCTTAAAGTAATGCTTTTGGGAGGAGAAACTGAGGATACCGTTTACCAATATGAAGACAGTCCCGAAATTGAAATCGGTTCGGAATATGTTTTCTTCCTCAGCGGAAGCCAAATTGTTGAAAACGGGGCTTGGCTTTTGAACAATACACAGGCATTGTATGCAGCCAACGGCGAAACTGTTTCGAAAACGGCAGAACAGGGATTTGCACTGTCTTTCGAACGGCTTGAAGCAATCAAAGCTCAGTGAACATAAAACCCGGCAGTGAGATTAGCTGTAAAGTTTTCCTACACTTGCAGAAAAGGGCAGGCGGCAGAGTGCCGCCCGCTCTTTATTTTCAGCTGCGGAACTTACAATGCCGCTTATACGGAAAATTTAAAAATTTGCCGCGTTATGTCCAAAAAATAATTGCTATTGCCGCACTGCAGTGATATAATTTATGCGGCATGGCTGCCTGCAAAGACAAACATGCACAAAACGAAACAGGAGCAAGTACCATGAAAAAGCTTTTCGCTGCACTGCTGGCGTTTCTGATGGTTTTCACCGTTATGCCCGCAGCATTTTCCGCCGCAGCGACGGAAACACCCACAGAGAACGGACAGCAGCCGACAGACAACGCCGGCGTGACGCTGTTCGGTTTTGCCGATTGGAAACTTACAAACGGCGTGGCAGAACCTTCAAAGCCCTATAATTTTATCGGTTTCAATTCCGAAAATCCTTCTGCAGTTCAGTCAAAACTGAACCTTGGCAGCAAGATTTCCTTTGCAGCCGAGATTATCGGAACAACGATTTATGCTTTTGCACACACCTACACCGATGATGCAGATGTTCCCACTGCCGATGATCTTTACACCATCGACACCAATGCATCAACGTGGAGCGCGACAAAAGTCGGCGGCAACCACATGGATTACAGCGTTGTCGACCTGACTTACGCAGCCGATACCGACACCCTCTATGCAATGGTGCAGGAGGATGAAACGGCGGATCAGCTCATCATGACCGTAAATCGCAGCACCGGCGCACTGACCGAAGTTGCAAACCTTTCCGAACTTGAAGTTGCCTGCATCAACAAGTTTGCATATATCGGCGGCGGACAGTTCTACACCACTGCACATAACGGCGGACACGGCCTCATCATCAACACAAGCGGCAGCATCGTTCGCGAACTCGGGCAGAGCGTTTTCCCCGGAGTCGAACAGCTCACCGCCGTGACGTATTATCCGCAGGGCAATTGTCTTTTCGGTGTTGCTTTCCGCAACATTCCCGCAGGCAATTTCGGCATCCTGCTCAGAATCGATCCCCAAACGGGTGAATCCGAAGAAATCGGCGCAATCGGCGGCGGGTTCGGATATTCGCTCACGAGCATTTTCCCGGTGCCCAATGTTCAGATAAGCCTTCCCGAAGTGCCTGATACGGAGGCAATGAATGCCGCACTGAATGCCCAGGGCAGCAATTTGACCTTCATGAACGACGGCAACACTCCGTGGGTCGTTCGCAGCGACAACGGCAGAACTTATATGCAGTCCGCAACGCAGGAAGCAAATAACAGCTCCACAACCATAAAGGCTGTGTTTAACGGCCTTACCGCCGGGCAGGTGCTTTCCTTCGACTGGATGGTTTCAAGCGAAAACAATTACGATTGGCTCAGCTTCTATGCCAACGAGAACCGCGTTGACAGAATCAGCGGCACCGCAAATTGGACAACAAAGACCTACACCGTTCCCGCAAACGGAGATTATACCTTCCGCTGGGTTTATTCAAAGGACAGCAGTATGTCAAGCGGCAGCGACTGCGGTTCGATCGATAACATCTCCATCACGGGAACTCAGCCCGCACCCTATGATCCCGGCGCACAGGCCGACGAGTTGGATGCAGCTGTTAATGCAGTCGGCAGCACGCTGCATTTCATGAACGATCCCCTCAATCCGTGGGCGATTGACACAAGCGAAAACGGCAGGTTGAGCGTAAAATCAACAGTCGGAAGGTCAGAGCGTCATCAGGTGCTCTATACCATCATTCGCAACGCAAAGGCGGGCGATGCAGTCTGCTTTGATTGGAAGGTTGTAACGCAGGGGCTTCCCGTCGGCGGCGAATACGGCTCGATCAGCATTGATAAGCTTGTTTTCCGCATCAATCAGGCGATTGTTGAACAGATCAGCGGAACAACCAATTGGGAGAACTGCGCGTATATAATCCCGCAAGACGGTGATTATTACTTCTCTTGGGATTTCATTGCCTGTGATGAAAGCGAAGTTGTGAATGCTGTTACCTCATGGGTCGATAATGTTTCCTATGTTGAAGATTATGTTCCTCCCGTTGCGCCGGGCGACCCCGCTCAGTTCAATGCGGCAGTCAACGCACCCGGCGAAAACAGGAGCTTTGTCAACGACTATGCTCATCCTTGGGTTGTTGTCACCGACAGCGGCCGCAACTGCGTGCGCAGCGATATTGCAGGTATGCGCCTGACTGAAACCGAATTCACGATTGACATGGGATATCTTGAAGCAGGCTCGGTGATTTCATTTGATTGGAAAACAAGCAGCGAAATGTACGGAGACAGAGTTTGCCTCACACTCAATGGGCTTACGCAAAAAGTTGCTTCGGGTCAAACGCCCTGGAGCTCTGTACGATTCGAAGTTCCCGTTTCAGATTATTACACTGTTGGCTGGAAATATGAAAAAGACGACATGTGCGATGAATATGACGACTGCGTTTATGTTGACAACGTAAAGATCGAACCGGTATATAACGGAGAGTATTACACGGTCACTTTCATTGACGGGGTTGACGGCAGCGTCATTTCCGAAGTTTCCGTTCCCGAAGGCGGCTCTGCGAATTTGCCCACTCCGCCCGTGCATGAGGGCTACACCTTCAGCCATTGGGAAGGAACCTATCAAAACGTATCCGCCGACAGCACCGTAACCGCTGTTTACACTGCAAACGGTATCATGGGCGATGTTGACGGTGACGGCAGAGTTACCATTGCGGACGCAGTCGCAATCATGCGCCACGCGCTTGATTTGACTCACATTCCCGAACAGTACATGCCTTTTGCCGATGTCAACGGTGACGGCACCGTAAACCTTTCGGATGCCGTAACGGTAATGCGCATGGCAATCGGTGTTATGTAATCTGAATTCCGCAAGCATGAATTAAAACAGATTGATTTTACACTGTTCAGCTGACGAAAAATCAATCAAATAACAAAAAGCACCCCGCTTGTTAACATTATAATGTTTAACAAATGGGGTGCTTTTCAATTAGCAGAGCGGGTGATTCTTTTGCTTTTTAAGCAGGCAATGCGTGAAGCGTTCAGCCCGTGAGCAATCCGTATTTTTTCTTGATTCTGCGCAGTTTATTGAGTATCGGGCGCGTCAGCACCAAAAGAAAAACCACCGTTGCACCGGCAAAAATAAGGTTGAACGGCAGCCCTGAAGCATATGCTGCAAGCAATGCCGCCAACGTCGGTTCCGAACCCGCCATAAGGACATATGCCGAATCCATGATGCCGCCGTAGATGAAAAAGGTTGATAATGCACCGTAAAGGCACAGTAGTGCACGCTGAGTTTTTGTTCTGATATCCTTGCGGAAGACCAGCCCGGAGATGAATCCCAGCAGCCCGAGTGCAAACATCTGCCACGGTGTCCACGGACCTTGCCCGAAAAACATGTTGGATACAAATGCGGTTAATGCACCCGTAATGAAACCGGCCTCGCACCCGAGTGAAACGCCTGTGATGATTACTGTTGCAGCAATGGGCTTGAATTGCGGAAGCATATAGAATGCGGCGCGTCCTGCAACACCGAGTGCGGTCATTACGGCAATCACAACAAGCTCACGCGCACGCGGGCGGCGCTTTTCAAATATCATAAGGAACGGAATAAATGAACATATGATTATGAGTGATGCGGTGATATAATAATACCGATCGTTAAATTCAAGCATTCCGACTGCAATAACGGCGGGAACAAACACAAGCAGCAGCACGATCGAAACAATACGCCGGCGAAGCTCGGCCTTTTCAGTCTTATACCGCTTTGCAGTGTTCGGCTTTGATTCCGATTGTTCGTTTTTTGTTTCCAAGGCAGCAGGCTGCTTCTCAGTCATCGTTTTTCTTCCTTTCGCAGCGGTTTGCGTAATCAATGACCTGTTCCGGAGTCAACGCATCGGGGATTATTCCGCGGGAAATGCGGCAGGCGGATGTTGTGTAAAAACTGTTGCCGAGAAAAACATCCTGCGGCGTGCCTTCCGCAATAACGGTTCCGTTGAAAAACATTGCGCATCTGTCTGCAAATTCGGCACAGAATTCAATATCATGCGAAACAAGAACAATTGCCGTTCCGCGCGCCGCAAGCCGACGCAGCAATGCGCCGAATTCAGCCTTAAAGAAGGCATCCATGCCTTTGGTCGCTTCGTCAAGAAAGATGACTTCGGGTTCGGGCAGGAGCAGCTTTGCAATTGCAGCACGCTGCAATTCACCCCCGCTTATGTCATACGGATTGCTGCCAAGGACGCTTTGAAGCTGCATAATGTCGATAACCTCTTCGATTACGGAGCGCGGAAGCTTATATGCTTTGGCAGTCGCTTCCAACTCTTCGGCAACGGAATCCATAACAAAGCAGCAGAGCGGGTTTTGAACAAGAACTCCGATTTTTCCTGCTGAGCCTTTATCCTTCCGAAATGTTGAAATCGGCTTTCCGCGGTATTTGACTTTTCCGCGATACGGGCTAAAAACGCCTGCTGCGGTCAAAAGCGCGGTGGTTTTGCCGGCGCCGTTTCCGCCGACGATGCAGGTAAGCTCGCCTGCATGAACATCGAAATTCATACCGCACAGTATGTCTTTGGAATCTTTTTCATATCGAAACCATGCTTCCCGAACGGATATAACTGTTTCGGTGTTTTTTCTGTTTTTGCTTGATTCAGCCTTTGCGGAAGCCCGGATCTGGTTTTCCGAAGCTTTGTGTCGGCAGGAATCCAACGAAAAATTATTCAAAAGGTAATCACGGGCACTGCGAACTTCAAGCGGTGCGCCGCGAAGATTTTGCCCGTTTTGGCGTGTTTTTGCAAAAATGCGAACGGAGGAAGGCAGAACGCTGAAAAACTCATCATCACCCCGCAGTTTTTCGGCGGCATCGGCGGGAGAACAGTTCGAAACAATGCTCCCGCTCCGCATGAAGACAACGCGATCAACCATGGGAAAAAGGTTTTCAAGTCGGTGTTCGGTGATGATGACGGTTGTTCCGAGTTCGGAATTAATGCGCTTAAGCGTGTTGAAAAACTCGCCCGCCGCAATAGGGTCAAGCTGAGAAGTCGGTTCATCCAAAAGCAGAAGCTGCGGCTGCATAACCGTGACCGCAGCAAGACAGAGCAGCTGCTTCTGTCCGCCGGACAAAGCGGAAACAGGGCTGTCGAACCAATCTCTGATGCCGAAAAAACTTGCCATCTCCGCAATGCGCACACGCATTTTTCGGTTATCCGTGCCGAGACTTTCAAGTCCGAAAGCCAATTCGTGCCGAACTTTATCCGTCACGATCTGCATCTCCGGATCCTGCATAACAAATCCGATCTTTTCGGACTGTTCGCGAAACGACAATTCTTCAATGGCTTTTCCGTTAAAATAAATTGCACCGCTCTTTTCGCCGTGCTGACTCAATGCCGGTTTACACTGCCGCAAAAGCGTGCTCTTGCCGCAGCCGGATGCACCGCATATAAGAACAAACTCGCCGGGCTGTATTTCAAGATTAATGTCGCTGAGTGCGGGCTGCGCCGCTTCAGGGTATGTAAAATTCAGATTTTTGATTTCGAGTAATGCCATGCAACGGACTCCTTGATGTTCATAATTACGGGTATCAGCAGCGTGAGTGCATATGCAATACATGCGGCGATAAACAGCGGTGAGGCGGGGTTCATGCGAAATTTCGGAAAATATGTGACGGTGATTTTGCCGCAGCCCGCCGCTGTTCCGAAAATTGCAATGCCTGCCGCAAGAAAAAGCGAAACAACCGTGTCCCGCCCGTCAAAGCGAAAGTCGGTATAAAAACTGCGCGGATGAAGCCCGAATCCCCGCGCCCGCATTGAATCTGCGGTTGTCACTGCGCTTTCAAAAGCCCATGTGATAAGCGCGGAGAAGATAAAAAGGCCGTTTTTGGCGCGTTTAACAATGCTTTTTGATGCAGGATCCCCATCCGAACAACGCTGCGCAAGTGCGATTTTTTTCGCTTGTTTTGTAAACAGCGGAACAAAGCGCAGCGCCATGGAAAGCACAACAGCAAGCGACGGAATGATTCTGCCGAACAGATAAAGGATTTTATCATCGGTTATTATGCGATTGAAGCATGAAAAAATAAGCAGAACAGAACCAAGCATAACTCCGGATGCCGCGCCGTATGCAACGGATTCAAGCGTCACCGGATTGCGCTTAAGGTAAAAAAGCACCGTAAGCCCCTTGTGGTTGAAAATCGGGTTCAGAATTGCCGTCAGAAGCATCAGCGGCAGAATGAACCTGCAAAAAAACCGAAGTGCATCCCGCATGCCATTAAGCTGCACAGTCCATGCAAGGGCGGATAAAAACGAGATTCCGAGCAGCATGGGGTGCAGCAAAAGCATCGGCATTGCAAGAGCAAACCCGAAATAGATGATTGCCGCCGTCGGATGTATTGTGTCAAAACAATCTCTTTTCATCTGTAAAAAAACGCACTGCCGTGTCAGCCGGTAACTTCGGCGCCGACGTCTTTGCCGTAGTTGCAGGTGTAATGCCACTCAATGCTGTCTCCGGGCTGAACTTTATAATTGCTGCAGCCGTAATTCGGATAAACTCCGTTCACACTGTACACCCAGCCGCTGCCCTCACCGCAGTCAAATTCGTAAAGGTTGTTGATTCCTTCAATGTATGCGCTGTTGAAAACAGGGGTATAGCTGGATTCCATATGGATTTGCCTGTTTCGTGTTTCGCGGCAGAGAATATCGAAAACAGTCTCGCCGTCGTTAAAGGACACGGATGTTTTTTTTAGTATTATTCCGTCGGACGGAAGCACGGAAAGTTTATCGGGGTCGAGCATCTCGATGTTTTGCAGTATCGTGCCGCACTCGATGAGCATTGTGCAGGTCTGCCCGTTTTCGGCGGAGGGAATATCCGAACACCCGGGGAATACGACTGTGCAGATAAACGCAAGCATTGCAAGCAGCAAAGCGGAAATACGCCGGCTGCCGCACGAATTTTTCCGTTTAATAAAGGATAAAGATTTACTCATTGATATCACCGTTTTTGTTTCAAAATTGATTATTGCCGCCTGTTTCGCTTTTTGATAACGAAATATGCAGCGGTTCCGAGGAGGCAAACTGCTGCGGCAGCGATAAAAACGTCAAAAACACGACTGCCTGATTTTGTTCGGTCGCTGCCCTGTGCGGAGGCCGATTCACGCGGTGAAACAGCGTCGGCTGTTTCGATTTCAGCAGTTGCATCAGGTTCAAAAGAGGGAAGGTTCGGCGAGGTTGACGCGGCAGAGGTGTCTGTCGGCACTGCATCGGTTGCAGGCGCATCAGTGTATGCCGCATCGGTTGCTGCCGTGTCGGTTGCCGGTGCAGTTGAATATGCTGCATCCGAAGGTGCTGCATCCGAAGGTGCTGCATCCGAAGGTGCTGCATCCGAAGGTGCTGCATCGGTCGGTGCCGCCGTTGGCTTGCCCGTCGGCTTCGGCGTGGGTTTATCGGTTGGCTCGGCAGGAGAGACGGGGGAGACATCGTTCATGTTGTAAAGCGAGCTTCGCCCGGAAAGAAATCTGTCGTACGCGCAAAGTGCATATGCAGCCTGTTCGGTTGCCATTGAATTTGCGCCGCCGTTTGCCATGTGTGCAAATCCGCCGCCGACATAAAAAGCACAGAGTGCGTCAAGTGCCGAGTTTCCGTTTTTGATAAAGCGCGAATCCTTATGTGCATTGATTCCGACCGTGCTGAGCGCAACGAGCACTTGGGAGCAGCTTTCGGAGGTTTCAACACCGCCGGAGGAAAAACTTCCGTTTGCGTTTTGCAGTGCGGAAAGCTTTTCAACACCGCGTTCGATTGCGGCAGCCGCCTTTCTATACGGTGCAAGTGCGGTTATCGCCATTGCGGTAATATCCGCTTCCGCTGCCCCGAGTCCGAGTGCCCAACCTCCGCCGTCACATTCGCGTGAGAGCAAAAGGTCAACGCACTGGGATTTTATATCGCTCATGCCGTAATCCTTATTGCAGTCCAATGCGATAAGTGCAAAAATGACGCCGTTCAGGCCCTGTTTTTTTACATAGTTGAAATCGCCGAGAGGCGCGGTAAGATCAAACCCTGCGACAGAGCGTGCATCCCGCCCGATTGAAGAAAGAGCGATAATAAGGCGCGAGTTTTCGGTTGATTTTTGAGGGTGCAGTTTCGGCGAGCCGTTTGCGGCGACAAGCTTTTCGATTTTTGCATAGTATTCGGAAAAATAGCCGCTCTGTGTCGGATAGAACCCGCTGCGTGCAAGTGCAAGCACCTTCCATTCGCCGCCGACCGAACCGAATTCGGGCTTTGCGCCGCCTGCAAGGGTTCTCAAAACGGCGGAGTACTGCGCCGCATATCCGCTCCTGTAATCCGACGTGCGGGCGGAATAAAGAGGCTGCTCGCTTTGCATGAAAAAGCTCGTTTGAGCAGAAATACCCTGAACGGGAACGGCGCAAAGCACCATTCCCGCAATCAGGGTAAGGATTATGGAAAATGTAAGAGGATGTCTTTTCAAATTATTGGTACCGACCGAACGGTACATATCGGTTCCTGTTCCGCGAAACAAATTCCGCGGAACTGATTCAATTCGGTTTTATTCCTTTACTTCAGCCGTTAATTGCAATGCGGAGTGCGAGAAGCGCATCGGTCAGCGCAACTGTTCCGTTGCCGTCAACATCCGCCGCTTCAAGCGCGCTGCCGGTAAGGATCTGAAGCTGCATTGCGTGGCGGGCAATGAGCAGTGCATCGGATGCTGTAACAACTCCGTCACCGTCCGCATCTCCGGGAATAACGGAAACGGGTACGAGTGCATCGGTCAGTGCCTCGGCCGCTGCGGTGAGAACAGCCTGAGAGGACGTAATATCGGTGAGCGCGGATTCAAACGCAGTGAATGCGGCATGGGCTGCACCGCCTTCGGAAATCTGTGCGGAAAGTGCGGGATCCGAAAGAACGCTTGCATAAAGCTCGGTTTCGCTGCTGCGGGTCACGCCGTACGCGGGGTTGTCGAACGCGGGGAACATGCCCCAACCATCGCCGATTCCGAGATCCATGCCGTATCCGTAAACCGTGTACATCCAACGGTAAACCTTGTTGTCCGTAACTGTTGCCGCACCTGCGCCGACAGGAAGAGAAACATCGTTTTCAACGTACATCCAGCCGCCGAGATCGCTGTATTCAAACTCGCTGAGGATACCGTCGCCGTTTTCGGTGCCGTTCCAGCCGCCGGGCTGATAACCGAGGTTTTCCTCCGCCCAATCGGGGTAAGCTTCAAGTTCGGTCATAAGATAAGCGGGAACGGAGGGGGATGCCCCTGCTGCAAGCTGCGGGCAGCCGATGCCCTGAATGTAGCTTGCGTCATCGTCAACAGCGCCGTTCATGACGCAGGCAAGGGAGTTGGCTGCAAGCACCCTTGCGGTAAGCTGTGCAAGGGTTTCGCCGGGATTGTATGCAACCACGGTGGGTTCAAGCACGTAACCCCAGCCGAGCACGAATGCTTCAACGCAGATAACGGTTGTTCCGGGCGCAAGATTATACTCGTTAATGCCGGATTCGTTTGCATTCGGTGCGGCAAACGCCGAAACGGACGAAAGCATGATTGAAAGCACAAGAATAAAAGAAAAAAGTTTTTTGCAGAGTTTCATTGTTACATTACCTCCGTGTAATTATTTTGCTTCTGCAAGCCTGTTGCGGCGGAAGGGCTGACAACATAAAAGGGAACTGCATCCAAGATACAATTCCCGAAAGAGCTTCTGCTTTGCCTTTGCAAAATGGCTGCCTATCTCCCGAGAACCACCGTAAACCGAAAACACGGCAGGTCTCCTGGCTTCCGAGTCGTTCTAATGCCCTCGCCTTCCCATGCTGCACGGCAGAAAATCTGCGCCGCAAAGTGGCATATCGAGGGGGTCGTCATCGGTTACAGTAGCGGGGACTGCTGCGGAATTGAACCGCATTCCCTTTTAATGCAGCGTTGAAAAGCTGCAACCGCGTTTTCATATTAAATTAATTAAATTAATAAGGGCGGCACGGATTGTCGAACATCGGGCGCATGGGAAAGTGTTTCCGCCCGCACGAATGCCCGCAAATCCTTTGAACCGTAAAAAGCATAGCACAAACGGCGGAATGTGTCAAATATATTTATTTGCATCTTTTTTAAATGCAGAAAAGAAAATATATATCGAATTTGCGCTTTACAAACGACTCGGAGTACTGTATAATAGCTTCCGTTGAGGGGCATTAGCTCAGCTGGTAGAGTGCCACACTGGCAGTGTGGATGTCAGCGGTTCGAGTCCGCTATGCTCCACCATACATGAAAAATCCGAACTTATTCCCAATCGGGAACGGGTTCGGATTTCTTATTTTCATCAAAGATATTATCGATTGAGCGTGAATCCCCGGTTTTGCCTTGCGCAAAACCGGGGGCTTTGTACATTCGACGAAGCATTCCTCCTTCTGTACAATAGCAGTATCAACCAAAAGGGGGATTGCATATGGAAGTTCAGTACATTAGCGGGGCGGCGCCCAGGATGTCTATTTCTGCGAATTTGACGGCTCCGCTTCCGGAAATGTCCTTGTCATTGTTGAAGGGCAATAACCGATTATGACAATGACCTCCGTAATGCAGGTCTTGTTGTGATAACCCTGCCGGGAAGGGCAGGAAAATACCGAGCGGTCTGCTTCAGATCCCCGCCGACTTCTGCTGCGCAGAACTGGCTTCCGCCTGCCTTGAGGACGGCGGTCAGTACGTCTATTTCCGGGAAGCCGACCCGCTCGTGTTACTATATGTGGGAGAAGCAGAACCGGAAGGCAGCCTGATTCCGGCTTGACAGCGATGCGAGTCCCAATGTATAATTTCTCTGAGGGCTGTACGGTCCGCAAAAGCAGAAAGGAGATAGGATTTATGGAACAAAAGCAGCGTGTCCGCCATCGTGATGAGGCTGTTGAACCGATTGAGTGCTGTCTCCGGACAAACGATATTCCGCACCACGGGAAGCTTCCCGCAGAATGGGAAATGTGTGAAATGTGGGGGCTGAACCGCACAACGCTCCGCGCTGCCATCCGCCGTCTGACGGAAATGGGCAGCCTGTAACAGCCTGAAGGGATCAGGAACATATGCTGCGCCGCCCAAGCGGGAGCGCAATCTTCAGGATGCAAAGTCCACCACGGAATCTGTCAGAGGGGAGGAAAGCATCGGAATTACCTACGCCGCAGAATCGGAAGCAAGGCAGCTTTGCATAGAGGAAGGTGGCAGCCTGTTCTTCCTGACCGGCATTGCCCGGGATTACAATAACGTTCCGGTGGAATTCTTCAAGTCGGCGGCGCGGCCGGATATGGTTCGCTTTTCAAGCATTCTGCGCAAGCATCGGACGGAGCCTGAAAGGAGACAACCTCTATGAAACTGGCAGCAGTCGGAAGTAACTGCGTTGACTTCTACAACAATATTGAAAACGGAAAGGCGTATCCCGGCGGCAGCCCCGTCAACGTGGCGGTCTATACCGTTCGCCTGGGGGGCGAGGCCTCCTATACCGGCCCGGTGGGCGATGACGTCTACGGAAAAATCATGCAGGAGGCCATTGCGGCCAAGGGTGTGGATACCTCCCATCTGCACGTCAAACCCGGCAAGACCGCCGTCTCTCAGGTGGAGCTGCTGGAGGGTGAACGGGTATTCGGCGATTATGAAGAGGGCGTTCTGAAGGACTATACCCTCTCCGAGGAGGATATGGACTTCATCCAGACCCATGACATGGTGGTCTGTGACCTGTGGGGCAAGGTTGAGGGGCAGTTCCGGGCGCTGAAGGCCCGGGGCATCCCCACTGCCTTTGACTGCGCCACCCGTCCCGAGGACGAGGCCAGCCGGATCGCCATGCCCCATACAGACTACCTCTTCTTCTCCAGTGATGACGGCGACACACCTGCCCTACGGGATCAGATGAAGGGCTACCACTCCCGGGGTCCAAAGCTGGTCATTGCCCTGCTGGGCGAGCATGGCAGTCTGTGCTACGACGGAAGCGAGTTCCATAAATTCGGCATCGTTCCCTGTGAACACCTTGTGGACAGCATGGGCGCGGGCGACAGCTATATCGCCGGCTTCCTGTACGGCATTGTGGAGGGGCTGCCCATCGATGAGGCCATGCAGAAGGGAGCGGCCAACGCCACCGAGACGCTGAAGTATTTCGGCGCCTGGTAAGAAAAAAACAATGTACGGCGCTGCCCTCCGAAAATGAGCTGGCGGATGAGTATGCTGCGACCCGGCAGACGGTTCGCAACACCATTGACACGCTGGCGAACGAAGGTCTGCTGCGGCGTGTGGCGGGAAAAGGCGTCTTTGTCCCGGGAAGCCACATCGAACGGGATCCGGAAGTACTGAAAGGGTTTACCCAGACCATGCCGGATCGAAATGAGATGCCCTCTATCAAGGTTCTCAAGAAAATGATACGCCCTGCCGGAGTAAAGTACGTCATGATGTTTGGTATTCATCCGCAAGATGAGATATTATATACCAAGCGGATGTGCTATGGCCATATGTATCCGGAAGCACCGGGGAATCATGAATGACCCTACCGGGACAAAGCGATTCAGCACGCTTTCCGATTCTTCCGCAATATGGATATGAAAACCACATCAATTTATTAGCAAGTCGCGTCTTTTGACAGGAAAGGATCGAATATAGTATGAATTACGAATCGAAAGCTTGGGCCGAGGCCAAGGGTGCCTGCCTGAGAAACTTCAACGAGCAGGGCGATATCGACAGTGTCAACGGTGCGCTGGCTCTGCGTCCCAAGATTGAGAAAATCGTGGATCAGATCTGGGAGGAAGGCTTTGACAACATCTATTTCATCGGTATCGGCGGCACCTACGCTTCCGCGATGCAGGTTGAGGTCTATATGCGGGGCAAGTCTTCTCTGCCTGTATATGTGGAGAATGCTGCGGAGTACCTGACAACCGGCAACAAGCGGCTGACTGACCGCTCTGTGGTCATCTACTCCACCGTCTCCGGCAACACCAAGGAAA
>ERZ1673697.1239-NODE-1239-length-30710-cov-54.893068_pt1 | contig 30710 bp, 28 predicted proteins | sample MGYA00580227_ERZ1673697 | MGnify/ENA primary metagenome ERZ1673697 (study PRJEB41218, sample SAMN15661759) | gut metagenome | host: Homo sapiens | place: Canada: London | collected 2015-08-20/2019-03-30 | study: EMG produced TPA metagenomics assembly of...
TTAAATTTATTTTGTAGGCTCTTTCCTTACCCCAACATTTAGTATAGAGCCAAAATTCTTACTTAAGCAGTCGCCGAGCCGACTGCTTATTTTATATTTTGATTCCGACATTTTTTTACCGTTTGTGTTGTTCTGTTTACAAAAAATCTCCTTTATAATTAAATCATCAAATAAAGGAGGTTCTATTATGAACACATTATATGATTAAAAATAATATGATTCCATATGTTATGATTTTGGAAAATAACAACACTCACTTTGTTTACAAGCAAAAACAAACACTTCCTTTGCAAAAACGAATTTTTGCTAAAGGGTCATATATTTTTATTGATTTAAGCTGTTTGATTATAAAACTCTCAATGTAATTTTATATCTTCAAAGCAAAAGCCCGACCTTAGTTTTATGCTAAAGTCGGGCAAAATTTTACTTTCTTCTTTTAACAAACGGAACAGGAGTTTTATCGTACTCATCAAGTCTGTTGCCGTAAAGATAATAATTTGTTTCCTTTGTAATAACAGGTGCGAGCACCACCATTGCAAATATATTCGGCAATGTCATAAAAGCGTTAAAAATATCTGACATTGTCCATACAATATCAAGAGATGTAATCGGAGCAATAAGAAGAATAACTATAAACAGCACCTTGTAAGGGATAATTCCATTTGGGCCGAAAAGATAATCAACACAGCTCTCGGCATAGTAACTCCAACCAAGAATTGTTGAAAATGCAAACAATACGATACCGACAACAAGAATCGGTGTGCCTATGTACGGAATCTGTGCAAATGCGGCAGATGTAAGTTCGCCGCCCTCAACCGAAGCTGTATCAATGTTCGGGTTCTTAATACATGAACTTACAATTACAAGACCTGTCATAAGACATACAACAACAGTATCCCAAAATGTACCTGTCGATGAAATAAGCGCCTGACGAACCGAGTTTCTTGACTGGGCTGCAGATGCAACAATCGGAGCAGAACCCATACCTGATTCGTTGCTGAAAAGACCTCTTGCAACACCATAACGAGCCGCAATCATAATGCCTGTACCCGCAAGTCCGCCGCCTAATGCCTTAAAGCTGAAAGCCGACTCGCAAATAAGTGTAACTGTCTGCCAAAGCACATCAAAGTTAATTGATAAAATAATGATACAACCGATAACATAGAGTATTGCCATAAGAGGTACGAGTTTTTCGCATACTCTTGAAATAGACTTAATACCGCCGAAAATAACAAGAGCAACGCAAATTGCAATTACAACACCCGAAATAAGCGCAACAGTCGAAATATCCATTCCGAAGAAGTGGAGCATATATGTTTTGTCAGGATTAAAGGTTGTATCCATAATCTTTGCAATCGCATTTGTCTGAACACCGCAGCCAACGCCGAATGACGCAAACAACGCAAATACCGCAAACAATACGGCTACCCACTTAAAGTTAATTCCTGTTTTCTTTGATACGCCGTTTTCAATAGCATACATTGCGCCGCCGCGCATTTTACCGTCTCGAGTTTTTACACGGTATTTCACCGCAATAAGCGACTCCGCATACTTTGTGGCAATACCAAACACGCCTGAAATCCAACACCACAGCACCGCACCTGCACCGCCAAGCGCAATAGCCGTACCTACGCCGATAATATTACCTGTACCTATTGTAGAGGCAAGTGCTGTAGTGAGCGCCTGAAACGGACTGATGTCGCCGTCTGAATCAGGGTCTTTTGTAACAGAAAGTTTAATCGCTTTAAATGTTTTGCGCTGAACAAACTTTGTTCTGACGGTCATATAAATGTGTGCGCCAAGCAAAATTACTATCATTGGCACGCCCCATAAAATGTTGTCAAACTTTGTAAAAAAGTCATTCAGCATTTGTAGAAAATCCATCGAGTTCAATCCCTTCTTCTTTTTTGCTCAATTGCTCAAGGTTACTGTATATTACAATCCTCAAGCTCCCTCAAAATCCTTTTCACATCACTTAGTCCGTCTGCAACACCGTGCAAAAGCGGAATTATATCATTACTCGGCTTGTCAAGGTCAGGCACCATTACTGTTACACAGCCTGCCGAGCTTGCCGATTTAATGCCGTTTGGAGAATCCTCAAGCGCAACGCAATTTTGCGGAGAAAGTCCGAGCATTTCCGCCGCCTTGAGGTAGATGTCGGGTGCAGGCTTGCCAACGCTTACCATTGACGCACTCACCGTAACATCAAAATATTTATATAAATCATGTGCCTTAAGGTATCTCTCTGCCCTCTGCGGAGGAGTTGCCGTTGCAAGAGCGACTTTATAGCCGTTTTCTTTCAGAAAAGAAAGCAATTCTTTGGCGCCGCTCTTAACTTCAATACCGTTTTTCTCAACATAGTTGTCCATAAGCTCAACTCTTTTTGAACGCACAGCCTCATAATCGAAACCGTCGCCGAATATTCCCTTGAGCTTAGCCGAGGCAAGCGGTCGAGCCATACTCCTTATTGACAAAGCGTGTTTTTCTTCCATAGGAAATCCGTAAAATCTTCCTGCCTCGCACCAAAAGCGAACATAAAGTTTTTCGGAGTCGAGAATAACTCCGTCCATATCAGATATTACACCTTGAATTTTCACCGCTCACACCTCTTTTTTATCTGCATATTAGATATAAATATACCTGCGCAAATCAATACTACCGATACAATTGTTTCTATGCCAAAAACACTTTCACCCAGCATAATGCCGGAAAGCAAAGTGCCGAACACAGGCACAAGCAAATTGAAAACGCAAATTCTGCTTGCAGGGTGATGTTTTAGCAAAGCCGTCCAGATTGCGAATGCGGCGGCAGATACAAAAGCAAGCCACAAAAGCACAAGCAATCCTTTTATGCTTGAAAAATCAAGTTTTCCGCCTGTAACAAAACCCGCAATTAAAAGCAGTATTCCACCGAACAGCAATTGAAATCCCGTTACCGAAATCGGTTCTCGGTCACGGACTATTCCCTTAGAAATAAAATTACCCGCGGCCGCCGACAAAGTTGACATCAATATCATAAAATCGCCGAACAGCGTGTCGACAGTCACACCGCCGCCGCTGTTTACACACAAAACTCCGCAAAAGCCGAGCACGCAACCGATTATTTTACAAATGTTCAGTTTGTCCGACTTAAAAAACAGCGGAGCAAAAAGCACGGTAAAAAAAGTTGCACAGGCGGTTATAACCGAGGTGTTGGCACCGCTTGTAAATCCTATGCCGATATATGTAAAAATATACTGCCCGAAAGTCTGCACCGAACCGAGCAGCATAACAGGCATAATGCCGTTTTTCTCAATTTTAGGCAAGTGCTTGTTCTTGACTAAAAAAATGAAAAGCACCATTATTCCTGCAAGGGTAAACCTTGCACCTGCAAAAAGCAGCTTTGAGCCTATGTCGTTTTCCTCTATGCCAAACTGCGCATAGCCTACTTTTATAAAAGGAAACGCAGTACCCCAAAGCAAAGTGCAAAATATTGCAAGTGCAGCGGCTACCTTGTAATTTTTTATGCTCATCAGCTTAAATAAGGCTTTAATTCTTCAAGCATAGCTTCTTTTTTGCGAAGACCCGTAAGTCTGAGCACTTCTTCACCGTTTTTAAAAAGGATAAGTGTAGGAATACTCATAACACCGTAGTAATCGGCAACCTGACGCTCGGTTTCCACATTAAGCTTAAAAAATTTCATCTGTGAGCCAATCTCTGAAGAGAGCTCCTTAAAAACAGGACCCATCATTCTGCAAGGACTGCACCACTCTGCCCAAAAATCAACAAGCACAGGCACATCTGCACCAAGAACTTCGGATTCAAATTCTTCTGCAACAATTTCTTTAACCATAGCAATACCTCCTGCTTTTATTATTATCACATATAAACTCATTATCAATAAAATAAAAAAATTTACTGCTATTTTACATTATAACAGAACATACGCCGTTTTTCAACTTTTTTTACATTTCATAAATTCAATTATATGAATAAAAAATCATTTTTGCATACTCAACCGGTAACTATAGCAATGCTGAGGCATAAAATAATCTGAAAGGATGATTTGCTATGGACAATAAATACCCGTTTGTAAACACGCCGTTGCGCTATCCATACAATGCGCTTGAGCCGTACATTGATGAAAAAACAATGATTTTGCATCACGACAGACACCTGCAAGCATATATTGACAAGTTAAATTTGCTGATGAGCGAATGCAGACAGCTTCAAAAATTAAGTTTGCAGGAAATATTAAAAAATCCCTGCCGTATTCCCGAGGAAAAACGCAGAGATGTTATAAACAATGCGGGCGGCGTGTATAATCACAAATTTTATTTTAACGGTATGAGCCCCGATTGCCATGGGCTTGAGCGTGGTGCTCTGCACAGAAAAATGAGCGAAAGTTTCACAAGTTTTGAAAATTTCAAAAATGAGTTTACCGATGCGGCGATGTCTGTCTTTGGCTCGGGATATGCGTGGCTTGTATATGACGGTAAAAAACTGAAAATTACAACTACCAAAAATCAGGATACACCGCTTTGCAGAGGATTTATACCGATACTTAATATTGATGTTTGGGAACACGCATACTACCTAAAACACTACAACGACCGCAAAGCCTATATCGAGGATTTTGTAAAAGCAGTAAATTGGACAATGGCAGAAAAACGACTTTGCAACCAGAAAAGTTTTTAACATTTTTGTGTGGTGAGTGTTGAAATTTTTATATTTATTATAATTCGAGTAACATATTCAGAAGATTATCTTCTGAATATTGTGGATAATAAAAAGGTTCTTTAATTATGAATTAGGATAAATCGTTGTTTAGCTCACGGTTTAGTGTAATAAATTTAAAATTCAGGTCAAGACTTTTAAAAGGTTGACCAAACTTTTATAATACTTGGCAAAATTATTTTGCTAAAGCATAATTTACCCAAACTTTTGATAAAAAGCAAAAAACCGAGTGTTGAATTAACAGCACTCGGTTTTAAATATAAATTTACTTTTTCTTCTCTTTCGGCTCAACTTCTTTTTCAAAGTTAGCGGCGTCGGAGGCATTTGCAGTATTAAATTTATAATCCTTACCCGGGAAAATCGCATTGAGGACAATACCGGCGATTGATGCAACGGCAAGCGGTGAAAGTGTAATTGTTGCACTGCCGATTGCAAAACTTACTGTGTTGCTTGAAAGTCCGAGAGCGCATACAAGAATTACAGCGGCAACAATAAGGTTACGGCTTTTTGTAAAGTCAACCTTATTTTCCACAACATTTCTTACACCGATTGCAGAAATCATACCGTAAAGTACGAATGAAATACCGCCGATAATACAGCTTGGAATTGAACCGATAATTGCAGACACAATCGGGAAGAATGATACACCTACAGCAAAGAAAGCGGCAATTCTGATTACTCGTGGGTCATAAACCTTTGTAAGTGCAAGTACGCCTGTATTTTCGCCATATGTTGTGTTTGCAGGGCCGCCAAAAAGTGAAGCAACAGTTGTTGCTAAACCGTCACCGGTAAGAGTTCTGTGAAGACCCGGATCCTGAATATAATTGTTGCCTGTTGTTGAACTGATAGCACAAATGTCACCGATATGCTCCATCATTGTGGCAAAAGCGATTGGAACAATGGCAATAATTGATGATGCGATAAGAGCGGTGTTAGAATAGTCGATACCGCCGAATACGGTTTGCTCCCAATGAATCGGAATACCGATAAGACCTTCACTGCCAAAAATATTGCCCTTAGCAATATTATCGCAAATTGTGTTTACACTTGTGAAATCGAAAATAGGCTGATAAACACCGTTTGCGTCTGCACCGCCTGAGAATAACCACGGTACATTCTGAATAAGGTCAGGGTTTGCCTGCGAAATAAAGTAAAGGACAAGTCCTACACCGTAAGAAATAAGCAATCCGAGAATAATCGGAATGATTTTTGCCATTCCCTTGCCCCATATGTTAAATATAACAATTCCGGCGAGAGCAACAAAGGCAAGCAGCCAGTTAGTCGTACAGTTTGAAACGGCAGACGGAGCAAGTCCAAGACCAATAGCAATAATGATTGGACCTGTAACAACAGGAGGGAAAAATCTCATAACTTTTTCAATGCCGACAGCTTTGATAATTGCGGCAAGAATGAAATAAACCAAACCTGCACACGCTACACCGAGGCAAGCATACGGTAACATACTGTTAGGGTCATCGGGTGCAAGCGCTTTGATAGCGGCATAACCGCCAAGAAAAGCAAATGAAGAACCGAGAAAAGCAGGTACTTTAAACTTTGTTATGCAGTGAAACAACAGAGTACCGAGTCCTGCCATAAGCAAGGTAGTCGAGATGTCAAGTCCTGTGATAATCGGAACAAGAATTGTTGCGCCGAACATTGCAAACATATGTTGAATACCAAGGATTATCATCTTTGGTTTGCCAAGTTTGCGGGCATCATAGATTGCGCCATTGTTTTTATCCATTTTAATTCCTCTTTCTCTTTTTTTGAGTTTTTATCCGTAAAAACCCCATTCTTTTTAATTATACTGTCTTGAAATAATAAAAGCAATATATTTTTATTATTACATAAAATAATGCATTTTAATTTGATAATTAAATAAATAATTAAAATAATGATTAATTAATAACTTATCAAACTGTTGTGATTAAATAATTTGAAAAGTTTGGTCAACCTTTTCAAAGGTTGTGGGTGTGGGCAAAGCCCACAAATACTTTCCGTTTATGCAATCTAATGATAGCAAAACAGTTTGCTGTTTTGCGGCTTGAACACAACGGTGTTAGCCTTGAAAAGCGAAAGCAACAAGAAAAGGAAATCATTATTTTGGAAGATATTATGGGCGCTGCCCATACCCGCAAGCCTTTAAAAAGGCTTGACCTAAATTTTTTAATTATTTCACTTAAACAGGAAATCATACTTTTCCCCATTTTACAAATAGTCAAAACCCAAATTTACTTTTCAATAAACACAAAAAGAGCCGACTCTTGCGAATCGGCTCAATTATTTAAGAAAGTGTTATAAATTCAAAGTGAATTACTCGTTAATAGCGATAACTGCACCTGAACCTACTGTTCTACCACCCTCACGGATAGCGAAACGAAGACCTACTTCGATAGCGATTGGAGTGATAAGCTCAACATCCATCTCAACGTTATCGCCAGGCATACACATCTCTGTACCCTCTGGGAGTGAGATTGTACCTGTAACGTCAGTTGTTCTGAAGTAGAACTGTGGACGGTAGTTGTTAAAGAATGGTGTATGACGGCCACCCTCGTCCTTTGTAAGAACGTAAACCTGACCACGGAACTTTGTGTGTGGGTGAATTGTACCTGGCTTAGCAAGTACCTGACCTCTCTGGATTTCAGTTCTCTGAACACCACGGAGAAGTACACCTACGTTGTCACCAGCCTCAGCATAGTCAAGAGTCTTTCTGAACATCTCAAGACCTGTAACAACAACTTTTCTCTTCTCATCTGTAAGACCAACGATCTCAACTTCCTCAGAAGTTCTGATCTGACCTCTTTCAACTCTACCTGTAGCAACTGTACCACGACCTGTGATTGTGAATACGTCCTCAACAGGCATAAGGAATGGCTGGTCAGCCTTACGGTCAGGAGTTGGGATAAACTCGTCAACAGCATCCATAAGCTCGTGGATGCAAGCATACTCAGGAGCATTAGGATCCTTAGAATCGCTTGTAAGTGCGAGGTAAGCTGAACCCTTGATGATTGGTGTTTCATCGCCCGGGAAGCCATACTCGTTGAGGAGGTCACGGATCTCCATCTCTACGAGCTCAAGAAGCTCAGGATCGTCAACCTGGTCTGTCTTGTTCATGAATACTACGATGTAAGGTACACCTACCTGACGAGAAAGAAGGATGTGCTCTCTTGTCTGTGGCATAGGACCGTCAGCAGCTGATACAACGAGGATAGCGCCGTCCATCTGAGCAGCACCTGTGATCATGTTCTTTACATAGTCAGCATGGCCTGGGCAGTCAACGTGTGCATAGTGACGCTTTTCTGTCTCGTACTCAACGTGAGCTGTGTTAATTGTGATACCACGCTCTCTCTCTTCAGGAGCCTTATCGATGTTAGCGTAATCAACGAAGTCAGCGTCGCCTTCTAAGTTGAGAACCTTTGTAATTGCAGCTGTAAGTGTTGTTTTACCATGGTCAACGTGGCCGATTGTACCAATGTTTACATGGGGTTTATTTCTTTCGAATTTTTCTCTTGCCATTGGAAATTTCCTCCTTAAATATGGTAATTCATTGTAATTTACATTACAATAGATTTAATGCTATTGTACCAACAAATCAGCAAAAAATCAAGAGGTTTTTATAAAAAACCTAATATATTCAGCAAAAAGGATTAATTAGTCCTTCTTAGCTCTCTCGCTCATAATCTTTTCAGCAATGTTCTTCGGAACTTCTGCATAAGTATCAGGCTCCATTACATACTGACCACGGCCCTGTGTCTTAGAACGCATATCAGTAGCATAACCAAACATTTCTGAAAGCGGAACATGAGCTGTTACTCTCTGTGCACCGTTCTCTGCTTCCATGCTCTGGATCATACCACGACGAGAGTTAAGGTCGCCGATAACATCACCGAGGTATTCGTCAGGAACGATAACTGTAACCTTCATGATAGGCTCAAGGAGAACAGGATCAGCTTTTCTCATAGCCTCTTTGAATGCCATAGAACCGGCAATCTTAAATGCCATTTCTGATGAGTCAACCTCGTGGTAAGATCCATCATAAAGCTCAACCTTAACGTCAACTACATTGTAACCTGCGAGTACACCGCTGAGCATTGCGCCCTGGATACCCTGGTCAACAGCAGGAATATATTCCTTAGGAATAGCACCGCCGACAATGTTATTAACGAATTCGTAACCCTTGTCCTTGTTAGGGAATACATTAATCTTAACATGACCGTACTGACCCTTACCACCTGACTGACGAGCATACTTCTCATCAACAGAAGCCTCTTTACGGATTGTTTCTTTGTAAGCAACCTGCGGAGCACCGATATTAGCCTCTACCTTAAACTCACGGAGAAGACGGTCAACGATAATCTCAAGGTGAAGCTCACCCATACCTGCGATAATTGTCTGACCTGTTTCTTCATCAGTATAAGCACGGAATGTTGGGTCTTCTTCTGCAAGCTTTGCAAGAGCAATACCCATCTTTTCCTGACCGGCTTTAGTCTTAGGCTCGATAGCTACTCTGATAACAGGCTCCGGGAACTCCATAGACTCAAGAACTACAGGATTCTTTTCGTCGCAGAGTGTGTCACCTGTTGTTGTATTCTTAAGACCAACAGCAGCAGCAATATCACCTGCATAGCAGCAGTCGATATCTTTTCTGTCGTTAGCGTGCATCTGAAGAATTCTGCCCATACGCTCGTTGTTGTCTTTTACAGAGTTGTAAACTGTATCTCCGGCCTTAACAATACCTGAGTAAACTCTGAAGAAGCAGAGCTTACCTACGAATGGGTCAGTTGCAATCTTAAATGCGAGAGCCGCAAATGGCTCTGTATCAGAAGAATGTCTTTCAACTTCTTCGCCTGTTTCAGGGTTTGTACCCTTGATAGCAGGAACATCGGTTGGAGCAGGCATATAATCGATAATAGCGTCAAGGAGCATCTGAACGCCCTTGTTACGATATGAAGAACCGCAAGTTACAGGAACCATTGTATTGTCGATTGTAGCTTTTCTGATAACTTTCTTAATTTCATCTATAGAAATTTCCTCGCCGCCGAAGTATTTCTCCATAAGATCCTCGTCAAGCTCAGCAACTGACTCGATGAGTTTCTCGTGATACTCGTTAGCAAGATCCTGCATATTCTCAGGAATCTCTTCCTCACTGTAATCTGTACCGTCTTCGTTGTGGTAAATCTCGGCCTTCATAGTAACGAGGTCGATAATACCTGTGAAGTCGCTTTCGGCACCGATTGGGAGCTGAATCGGAACAGCGTTACATTTAAGTCTGTCCTTCATCATCTGAACAACATGGTAGAAGTTAGCACCCATAATGTCCATTTTATTTACGTAAACCATTCTTGGTACACCGTAGTTATCAGCCTGACGCCATACGGTTTCAGACTGAGGCTCAACGCCGCCCTTAGCACAAAGAACTGTTACAGAACCGTCAAGTACACGGAGTGAACGCTCAACTTCAACGGTGAAGTCAACGTGACCAGGTGTGTCGATGATGTTGATTCTGTGTTTCTTGTACTGATGCTTGCTACCGAACCAAAATGCTGTTGTTGCAGCAGAAGTGATTGTGATACCACGTTCTTTCTCCTGAACCATCCAGTCCATGGTTGAAGCACCATCGTGTGTTTCGCCGATTTTATGGTTTACGCCAGTGTAATACAGGATACGCTCTGTTGTTGTAGTTTTACCGGCATCGATGTGAGCCATGATACCGATGTTTCTTGTCTGTTCAAGTGAAACCTGTCTTGGCATAAAATCCTCCTCTAAAAATTACTCCGGTAATAAAAATTACCATCTGTAATGAGCGAAAGCCTTGTTTGCTTCAGCCATCTTATGAGTGTCTTCACGCTTTTTGAAGGCACCGCCTGTGCTGTTAGTAGCATCAAGAATTTCTCCTGCAAGTCTTTCCTTCATTGTTCTTTCATTTCTGGCTCTTGAGTAAGTTGAAATCCAACGAAGACCGAGTGTCTGTCTTCTCTCAGGACGAACCTCCATAGGAACCTGATATGTGGCACCACCTACACGGCGAGCCTTTACCTCGAGAACTGGCATTACATTTTCCATAGCCTGCTCGAAAACCTCAAGTGGGTTATTACCTGTCTTATCAGCAATGATTTCAAATGCACCGTAAACAATCTTCTGAGCAACGCCCTTTTTACCGTCATACATAATGTTATTGATAAGACGAGTTACAAGTTTTGAATTATAAAGCGGATCCGGTAATACGTCACGCTTCGCAATAGAACCTCTTCTTGGCACTTTGCTTCCCTCCTTCACAATAATTGAGATATCATAGGTACTCGAAAGCGACAAACTCCCGTATGCCAACAAGAAATCCATAAATATATATATAGAAATCCTGCCGCATAGCAGAACTTAAAATCAATTTAAGCCGAAGTTATGTCAATTCCTTATTTACCTGCCTTTGGACGCTTTGCGCCATACTTAGAACGGGACTGCATTCTTCCTGCAACGCCCTGTGCGTCGAGTGTACCACGAACAATGTGATAACGAACACCAGGCAAGTCCTTAACACGGCCACCACGAATAAGAACAACGCTGTGCTCCTGAAGGTTGTGACCAACACCTGGGATGTAAGAACTAACTTCGATACCGTTAGAAAGTCTTACTCTGGCAATCTTTCTGAGAGCTGAGTTAGGCTTTTTAGGTGTAGCAGTCTTTACGGCTGTGCACACACCTCTCTTCTGTGGTGAGCTCTGGTTGATAGCAACACGCTTCTTAGAGTTCCAACCCTTTAAGAGTGCAGGAGCCTTAGCTTTCTTTTCGGAAACCTCTCTGCCCTTTCTTACCAACTGGTTAAATGTAGGCATATTTTTCCTCCTTTCCAAAATATTAAGAAATTGATTAACCGCCCTGTCAAGCAGGGCCGATTGGCGAGCAAGGTGCAATTACACATTGCTCTGCAATTTAGTATTATAACTCAACAAATATCGTTTTGTCAAGCGTTTTTATCCCGATTTTACGGCATTTTTACTTGAGTTTTTTAAATTTGTGCCGCAGCAGATACTATTTTACCCCAAATTTTTCTTTATATACCGAAAAAGCCGCCCTCCGTAAAAGCAGAGAGCGGTTTTTGTTAAAATTTTAGTTTGTTAATAAGGAAAAATGTTAAAATCAGTTGTTTTCGACTTTGAAATTGTTTTCCTTTGCAAACTGTTCCGCAACTGAATTTTTCTTTGCAACTACTACGAGATCTTTTGCAGGAGTGTAATCAGAGCTTATACCGTCAGAGCTTAAGAAACCGAATGCATATTCGCCGAGAATTGTTGTGGATCCAGGAACTGTAATTTTCTTTAAGTTCTTACATTCTACAATAGCCTCGTTCTCAAGTTCTGTTACACCGTCTTCAAGAACGAGCTCTGTAAGGCTTTCGCAATTGAGGAAAGCATATGCCTGAATAGTTTTTACACTGCCCGGAACGGTAACCTTGATTTCAACATCTTTGTCATCGTTGTTTGTAGGATTGTAGATATAAGCGTTGTAAATATCTGTTACCTTTTTGCCTTCAATTTCACTCGGAAGTGTAAATTCAATGTGCTTTGTTGTGTAATCTCCGTCAACGACATCATACATATTTACACCTGTGACAGAAACTTCGTTGCCGTTAAATACCTTGTAAAAGCAACAGGTGCTTTCATCATAAATTTCACCGTCATTGTCTGTAACTTTTGACACATCGGAATCTCCGTCTGATGTTTCCCAATTATAATATGAACTTTCGTTGTTATAATTGCTTACAAATGTACTGATATTATCTTTTAATCCGCTTTCAAGAGACTTATATGCATGGCAAGCAACAGCACTGATAATGATGCCAAGAATGAGAATGATACCGAGAATAACGCTGATTACAATAGCTGCAATCTTACCGCCGCTCATACCTTTTTTAGGCTGATTAGGCATATTGTTGTTAGGAACATTTGTAAACTGCTGACCTGTGTAACCGTTATTTACAGGCATACCGTTTGGCTGATTAGCAGATGAATTATACTGATACGGATGTGGTGCAGGCTGTGCATTGTTTGCGTCGGCACCAAAACCCGAAGGTGAATTATATGCGTCCGAACCGAAATTGTTTGGCTGTGTGTTGTAATTATCCGCACCGAAGCTGTTTGGCTGTGAATTGTTGTCAGCAACATTCTGCTGTGCAGGTTCGGAATTATAATTGTTTGCCGCAAAATTATCCGACTGTGCAGGCTGCGTTTGAGTTTCCTGCTCTTTTACAGGCTCTTCGACAGGAGCGGGTGTGCCGCAGCTTGTGCAAAACTTACCTGTGATTTCATTTCCGCAATTAGGACATTTCATTTACTATACCTCTCCTTAAATAAGCAAAATATATTTGCCATACTATTGCATAATTATACCATTTTGTTTATGCAAAAATCAATTGCTTTTATTTACATATAAAAAGCAATATATTGTATATTTTTATAATTTCATAACAAAAAGGTTCTCCGCAGCAGAGAACCTTAAGTTTATTATTTTACATAATTTCATCTAAGCAATTATCTCAATCTTCGATAAAAGCCTTTAGAATTCAAACGCTCACGATTAACCAAAGCATCAGTTATATTCAATGTACAAATCGTTATCCTTAGCGTATCTGTCGGCAGCCGAGCCTTCCTTAGCGTATATGTGAGTAAGCGGAGAACGGGTATATTCTCTTTTGCCGACAGGCTCTGAAAATGTATCTCCCGCAATATTAAAGCCTACCGCATGCTCGCCTATAACAGTCACCGATTCCGGAATATTAACCCTATCAAGCGAATAGCAATCCACAATAGCGTCAGGCTCAAGAGTTTCAACACCGTCTTCAAGGGTAATTTCACGCACATATTCCGACAGTTTAAAAGTATCGCTCTGTATTGTCTTTACTGTACCGGGTACTGTAATATAAATATGGAGAGTACCCGAGGAAAGAGGATTGGTCGGATTGATTTTTCCGATAGCAGTTACGGTTTTGCCGTTAATTTCACTCGGAATATTAAAATAAAAATTGTAAGTATCATCTACAACTTCATCCTTAAAATCATTGTAGTAATCCACGGTGTCAATACCTGTGACTGTAACAGTTCCGTCATCGTTTTCAGTGTAAAAGCAATACGAGTTTTCGTCCAAATCCATACTCACGGACGAAACGGCAGCAGAGTCATCCGCACCCGTAAACTCACCTATTCCCTTATTAAATTTATTATTTTTGATTACATTCATTATGACGGTATATCCGACAACACAAAGGCTGATAATCAATACACTTACAACAACAGGAACAACTATGCGAGCTGTTTTTGATTTTTTCTTTTCACGGGTATTTACAACATCCGAAAACGGCTGATTTTGATTAGTATAACCGCTCGGCATTGCGCTGTTGTTGTAATTAGGGTTTCCGTAACTATGCTGTGAATTGTAATTTTTTTGAGCATAGTTGTTTACAGACTGCGTGCTGTAACCGTTTTGTGCGTATTCGTTTACAGGCTGAACACCGGCACTGTTTAAAGCAGTATTTTCAACTGCAGATTTCGACACTTCTTCAGAATTATTTATATTTTCCTGTTCGTCGGATTTTTCCTGAACGGCTTTTTCCTGTTCTGATTCTTCTTGCGGTACGGGTCTGCCGCAAAAGGTACATATATTACCCTCAAATCTTTCTCCGCAATCCGGACATCTGTGCATTTTTCTGTTCCTCCAAATTTCATATCAATTACATTCCATAGAACAGCGTAATTATACCATTTTAATGCATATAAATACAAGCATATTTTTGGATATAATAAAGCATAAAATTACAATTTATTTAACTAAAGTGCATAACAAAAGGCTCTCCGTTTAGAAGAGCCTTAGCTTTAAAATTATGTTTCAGAAAAACATTTCGTAAAACGATTATAAGATTTTATCTTAAATTTGCGCAAAGTCATAACTTATTATTCACGCAAGTGCTTTTTCGATTTCCTGTGCGGCATCATCAAGGTAGTTGCCCTCAAAGAGTTCTACTCTGCCATCGTCGACACACTTGGCAAGGTCGCTGTCAATAGGAAGCTTTGCAAGTACCTTTGTATTGTAACGCTCGGCAATTTCATCAATATGGCTTTCACCGAAAATATTATGCTTTTTGCCGCAATCGGGACATACAAAATAACTCATATTCTCAACAAGACCGAGAATCGGCACATTCATCATATTTGCCATTTTTACCGCCTTTTCGACAATCATGGAAACAAGCTCCTGTGGAGATGCAACTACAATGATTCCGTCAATCGGCAAACTCTGGAATACGGTAAGCGGAACATCTCCTGTTCCCGGAGGCATATCAACAAACATATAGTCCTCGTTTTCCCAGATAACATCTTTCCAAAACTGCTTTACCGTGCCTGTAATGACAGGTGAACGCCATACAACAGGGTCGGTCGGATTTTCAAGCAAAAGGTTTACTGACATAATATCAATTCCCGTTTCGGTTGTAACAGGAATAATTCCGTATTCGTTGCCCTTTGCTCTTTCGTTAATGCCAAAAGCCTTTGGAATTGACGGGCCTGTAATATCTGCGTCAAGAATAGCCGTTTTTTTACCAAGACGATTGAAAGTTACCGCAAGAGTTGAAGTAACAAGGCTTTTGCCTACTCCGCCCTTGCCCGATACTACGGCAATTACTTTCTTTACACTGCTGTATTGATTAAGGCTTTCACGCAAACTTTCCGAATTTTTTGACTTGCAGTCAGAGCTGCAAGATGAACAATCATGACTACATCCCATATTTTTTACATCTCCATTTTATACAATTTGTGTTGTTTCGTCAGGAACATACTCCGTTACAGGTTCTGTATCCGGGGCAGGTTCGTAAGTTTCGGGTTCGGTATATTCTTCTGTGGAAGGCTCTGTTTCCGGCTCGGTGTACTCCTCTGTGGAAGGCTGTTCTGTGGTTTCCTCCACAGACTCCGTGTAATCGGGAACATACTCCGATTCGGTTTCAGGCTCGTAATACTCGGTTGTCGGCTCTTGAGTTGTGGCAACAGTCGCTTTCGTGGTAGGTGCAGTTGTCACCGTCGATTTTTTATTGTCAAACGAACATTTTGAAAGCACAAAAGCAAGCACACATACTACTATAACCGCAACGGCTACCACTACGCATACCATAGCCGCCTTACTGTTTTTCTGCTTTTGTTTTTTCGCTTTTTTCTGCTTTTTCGGCTTTCCCGAATAATCGTCCGTATCTGCATTATTCTCATAATAGTCATCATTATTCGGTTGTCTGCGCTTAAATTCGTGTCTGTCCTCACCCGTTTGAGCGTCAAAACCGTCACCGTAATCTCTGTTGCTTTTTTTCGGATTATCCGACGGTATATGATTTTTGCTTGTTACCGATTGACAGTCAAAATCATCGCCGTAATTATCGCTGTGAACATCAAAATTCTCTGTGCTGTCTATGGCAGGCTCATTATTCGGTACATCGTTTGAATTTTTTTCAACTTCTTTATTTTCAACAGTTTCGGTATTATCAACATCAAAATTTTCAATATCCGCAAATCTGTCCTCTTCGTCTTTTTTTGCGTGACGGGCAATATATACTTTTTCTTCTTCCTCTTCAATTTTTTCTGTTCCGTCAAACTTATCCTTTTCGTCCATAAATTCACCCTCTTTAATTCGGTTCTAAATGTTGGGGTAACAATAATAAATTATTGTTTGGCTCACGGTTTAGTGTAATAATTTAAAAATTTAGGTCAAGCCTTTTTAAAGGTTGCCAAACTTTTATAATTACTTGGCTGATGTATTCCGCTAAACCGTAAATTACCCAAACTTATGATAAAAAGCCTTTAATTCTTAAATAACCGTATAAGGCACCGCTTAAATAATAAAACAGCGGCTCGATTTTGTCAAGTCGCTGTCAAATTAATAAGTAAAACAAATTATTCTTCTGTGTTTTCTTCGCTTGTTTCGGTTTCTTCGGCATTTTCGGAAGTTTCCTCTGATTCTTCTTCATTTTCAACATCCTGAATGTCAGCTTCTATACCTCCCTCAACGAATTTTTTCTCGCTTTCGTTCTCTTCCTCGGCAATTTCAAAACCGCTTAAGAATGTGTATGGAATACCGTAACCGAATACAACGGCTGCAAGTGTTGTTACAATGCTGATTGAACTGTCATTTATAACAAATGCGCTGTGGAGCGGCATACCGCTTGCTATGCTTGCAATCATTATGTAAAGCGCAGGCAATACCATAATTATTAATGTAATCGGTGAAAAACGCTTTACAGGCTTTCCGTCGCCGACTCTTGTTGCGTAGAACAAAAGCAGACCGAACACTGTGTAAACAAACAACTGAATTACATTTGAAAGCACCTGATTCTGTCCAAGTGCAAAATTAGAGAAAAAGTGTGCGCATACTACAAACGCAAGAATAAGGAATGCAGAGAAAAACAGATTTACTGTATTCTTTTTATTTGGTTTTTTCATAATCGTGCCTCCGAGCATCAAAATTATTTAGATTTTATCACACTATTGTGACAGTTTTATGACAAATGTTCAGTAAATATCGCACTATACAGCACATTTATTACCTTATTTTTTTGCTTTTGCGGCAAGGCACACCCAACCTTTTTCAAGGTGTTCTTCTATAATGTCAAAATCCTTGCTGATTGATTCCTTTACCTCTTCGGCACGGGTATCAATAATACCGCTCATAATATAAACCGCATCGTCTTTCATAAAGTCTTTTACACCTTTTGAAAGGAACATAATTGCGTCTGCTACAATATTTGCAAGTACAATGTCATACTTACCTGTTACTTTATCTGTAAAGCTGCCGCAGATTGCAGTAAAGCGGTCAGCCACATTGTTAATTTCGGCATTTTCTTTTGCGGTTCTTACCGCAACATCGTCAATGTCAACTCCGACGGCACTTTCTGCACCCATAAGCAAAGACGCAATACCGAGCACACCGCTGCCACAACCCACATCAAGCACTTTGTCGCCTTTTTTCATATACTTTTCGCACATTTCAAGGCAAAGTCTTGTGGTTTCGTGACTGCCTGTGCCAAACGCAAGACCCGGGTCAATATTCAAAACTATTCTGCCCTGCGGATCGTAATCATCTCTCCAACTCGGGCAAATAAGGAGCTTTTCTCCAACGGCAATCGGATTAAAATACTTTTTCCAATTGTTTCTCCAATCCTCTTCGGCACAGTCGAGCAATTCAATTTTATGCTCAATGCCCTCTGCATTATACCTTTCGGACAAAAAGGCTACAGCCTCGTTCGGAGAAACATCAGGCTCAAGGTAAATATGAACATAGGCAACGCTCCTGTCTTTCTTGAGCAAATCCTCATCTATAAGGTCAATGTGTGCAATCTCCTGCACTTCCTGCTCAAGAGCAGTGTAGTCCTCAATATAAATTCCGTAAGGCACTACAACATTCGCAATGTCGCCTGCCCTGTCTATATCCTTTGCGTTTACCGCAATTTTTATTTCTGTCCAAGACTCCATTTGTTAAGCCCCTTTATATACTGTTATCAGAATTATTCGTTGAACATTCTCTTTATTTTCTCAAAAAAGCTGTTGCGCTGTGCGTAGTTCTTTTCGTTTGTAACGTTCTCAAATTCTTTTATAAGATTCTTCTGCTTAGCGTTAAGATTCTTCGGAACTTCAATGGTTACACGCACATACTGGTCGCCTTTTCCTCTGCCGTTAAGACGCTGAATGCCTTTGCCCTTAAGCTTAAATACATCGCCCGGCTGTGTACCCTCGTGAACCTGATACGAAACCTTGCCGTCGAGAGTAGGAACAACCACCTCTGCGCCGAGAGCAGCCTGTGCAAATGTGAGAGGAAGATTGCACCATACATCATCGCCTCTGCGTTCAAATACAGGATGCGGCTGAACATTTACATATACATGAAGGTCACCCGAAGGGCCGCCGTTGTAACCTGCGTTGCCTCTGCCGCCGACATTAAGAATCTGCTGGTCTTTAATGCCTGCCGGAACTGTAATATCAACAGTTTTAGTCCTGCGCTTTCTGCCCGAACCGCCGCACTTAGGGCAAGGACTGTCAATAATCTTGCCTTTACCGTGACAAGCGTCACAGGCACGCTGTGTCTGAACAACTCCGAAAGGTGAACGCTGGCTGATTGTAACTCTGCCCGAGCCTCCGCACACAGAGCAGGTCTTAGGCTGAGTACCGGGTTTTGCGCCCGTACCGTGACATTCGTCACAAGAAGAAACGCAATCGTAGCTTACGGTCTTTTTACAGCCCTTTGCAGCCTCTTCAAATGAAATATAAATGCTTGCCTCAACATCGCTGCCTCGGCTCGGAGCATTAGGATTATTGGAACGTCTGCCTCCGAATCCGCCGAAAAAGCTTGAAAAAATATCATCTATATCAATGCCCTGACCGTATGCACCGTAACCGCCTGCGCCGCCCGCACTGAAGTTAGGGTCTACGCCTGCGTGACCGTACTGGTCATAGCGTGCTTTTTTATCTTTATCTGAAAGTACCTCGTAAGCCTCGTTGACTTCTTTGAATTTTTCTTCACATTCCTTATCTCCCGGATGGAGGTCAGGGTGGTACTTTTTAGCGCTCTGACGGTAAGCCTTTTTAATTTCATCTTCGCTTGCTCCCTTAGAAACGCCAAGCACCTCGTAATAATCTCTTTTATCTGCCATCATTCTCACCTTTTAATAACTTGTTATCAGCTGTATAAAGGTTATCTATATACGCTGTCAAAAATCCATACAGTGCTAAAGGAGCCGTTGCAAAAAACAGCCCCTTTAACAAATTTTAACAGGAAAAACAAATGAAGTCAATCATTGTGTAAATCTATTTATAGGCTGCCGTTTTTAATCAGTTGCCGTCAACATCCTTAAAATCGGCATCATATACGTTAGGGTCACCGTTTGAGCCACCCTGTGTGCCCTGCTGTGGGTCACCCTGCGGAGCCGCACCCTGTGCACCCTGCGGATTTGCCTGCTGATAAAGTTTTGCGGAAACTTCGTAAACAGCTTTCTGTAAATCCTCCTTAGCAGTGTCAATCATAGACTTGTCGTTCTTAGCGATAGCATCCTTAACTGCAGCACACTTTGTATTGATTGTATTCTTTTCGTCCTCTGAAATCTTGTCGCCGCTCTCGTTTACGAGCTTTTCAGCCTGATATACAAGGTTCTCTGCTTCGTTCTTAGCGTCAACCTCTTCACGGTGCTTCTTATCTTCTGCAGCGTACTGCTCTGCTTCCTTAACAGCCTTGTCGATATCTTCCTTGCTCATTGAGGTTGAGTTCTGAATCTGAATCTTCTGTTCCTTGCCTGTGCCAAGGTCTTTTGCAGATACATTAACGATACCGTTGGCATCAATATCAAATGTTACCTCAATCTGTGGGATACCACGCATAGCAGGAGCAATGCCTGTGAGAGCAAACAAACCGAGCTGCTTGTTATCTCTTGCAAATTCACGCTCACCCTGTAAAACATTGATTTCAACCTGTGTCTGGTTATCAGCGGCAGTTGAGAAAATCTGGCTCTTCTTTGTTGGGATTGTTGTGTTTCTCTCAATAATCTTTGTCATTACGCCGCCCATTGTTTCAACACCGAGTGAAAGAGGTGTAACATCGAGGAGAAGAAGTCCCTCTACCTCGCCGCCGAGAACGCCGCCCTGAATAGCAGCTCCTACAGCTACGCACTCATCAGGGTTAATGCCCTTGAACGGCTCTTTGCCGATAAGCTTTTTAACAGCTTCCTGTACAGCAGGAATTCTTGAAGAACCGCCGACCATAAGAACCTTGTCAATCTGACTGATCTGTAAACCTGAATCAGAGAGAGCCGAACGAACCGGACCCATTGTAGCCTCTACAAGGTCTGCTGTAAGTTCGTCAAACTTAGCTCTTGTAAGTGTTAAGTCAAGGTGCTTAGGACCTGTCTGGTCTGCTGTAATGAACGGGAGGTTGATTGAAGATGTTGTAACGCCCGAAAGCTCTATCTTAGCTTTCTCTGCAGCCTCTTTGAAACGCTGCATAGCAACCTTATCTGATGAAAGGTCAATACCTGTTTCGTTTTTGAATGATGTTACCATCCAGTCGATAATTCTCTTATCGAAGTCATCACCACCGAGGCGGTTGTTACCTGCTGTAGCAAGAACTTCCTGAACACCATCGCCCATCTCAATGATAGATACATCGAATGTACCGCCGCCGAGGTCATATACCATAACCTTCTGGTCTTTTTCTTTATCTATACCGTATGAAAGAGCAGCTGCTGTAGGCTCGTTGATAATTCTCTTTACATCAAGACCTGCAATCTTACCTGCATCCTTAGTAGCCTGACGCTGTGCGTCTGTAAAGTAAGCAGGAACTGTAATAACTGCCTGTGTTACCTTTTCGCCGAGGTATGCTTCAGCGTCTGCCTTTAACTTTGAAAGAATCATAGCTGAAATTTCCTGCGGTGTGTACTGCTTGCCGTCAATTGATACTTTATACGATGTACCCATTTCTCTCTTAATAGAAGAAACTGTCTTGTCAGGGTTTGTGATAGCCTGGCGCTTTGCGACCTGACCTACCATACGCTCGCCGTCTTTTGAGAAAGCAACAACGGAAGGAGTTGTTCTTGCGCCCTCGGCGTTAGGAATAACTACAGGCTCGCCGCCTTCGATAACTGCTACACATGAGTTTGTTGTACCTAAATCTATACCTATTGTCTTTGCCATAATGAATTCCTCCTGAATATATTTGTTTTACTTTTATACTGATTTATTTATATAAAGGTCTTAGTCGCAATTTGCAACCTGAACCATTGCATGACGAATAATTTTATCGCCGATTTTGTAACCTGTCTGGAACACCTGTGAAATACAGTTCTTTTCAAAATTCTCATCGTCAATCTTTGAGATTGCGTTGTGAATTTCCGGATTAAACTCCTCACCCTGCGCACCGAAAGGCTCAACCTTGAGCTTTTCAAGCGACTTTGCAAGCTGATTTGAAATAAGCTCAATGCCCTTTAAAATTTCGGGGTCACAATCTTTTAAATTTGTAATAGCCATCTGAATACTGTCTGCTACAGGCAAAAGCTCTGTAACCGCCTTTGCTGTTGCGTCATCATAAATAGAAAGCTTTTCGTTTGCTGTACGCTTGCGGTAGTTGTCATACTCGGCACAAAGGCGAAGATATTTGTCTTTCTGTGAGTTGAGCTCCTCCTCAAGTTCAGCTATTTTTTTGGCGGTTTCATCAATCTCTTCCGTAACCGCTTCAGCTGTCTGTTCGGATGTATTCTCGTTTACAACAGCTTCGTCTTTTGTCACTTCTTTTTTCTTTGACATATTACCTTTCCTTTCTATATTAATGCTCTATAAGCTCGCTTATTATTTTACTTACACATTCGCTTATACATTCTATAATCGAAATCACTCTGCCGTAATCCGTTCGTATCGGAGCTATTACGGCAAGCGTACCGGACGGTGTATCTTTTACGCTGTAGCTTGAAGAAATTACCGAACTGTACGCAAGTTCTATGCGGCTGTTTTCTGTACCTATACTTACCGAAGTACCTATCGGCAGGCTTGTAAGAACACCTGCAAGATCTCCTTTTCTTGAAAGAAGTTCAATTACATTTCTTGCCGCAAGAAAATTTACATTCTGCATAAACAACGGCTTTGTCTGACCGCTCAAAAAGATTCCGACTTCGTTTGCCTTGTCTGCCGCATCTTTTATCGCAGTAAGCACACTTGGCATAAAGAGCGATAACTCGCCAAATCTTGCCGCTGCCGTCTGTATAAACGGACGATTTATTGAAGAAAGCCTTACTCCGTCAAACAATTCGTTAAGCGCTTTGTCAAACACTTCAAGGATTTCGGGAGTAATTATAAATTCGCATCTGAAAAGCTGATTTTTTATAATGCCGTTTGAGGCAATTACAACAGTCATTGCCGTGTGCGAACCCGTCTGCACAAAGCTGATTTTGTGAATCCTGCTTTCTGCGGAATTCGGTGCTGTGGCAACTGCGGTAAGTCCTGTCAGCTCCGAAAGAAGATCTGCCGCCGATTTTAAAATATTTTCGGGTGATTCGGCATTTCTGTAAAGTTTATCCTCCACAAGTTCTCTGCCCCGCTGTGACACCGCCACAATCTTCATAAGATTGTCAACATAGTATCTGTAGCCCTGCTGAGTAGGTATTCTGCCTGCCGATGTATGCGGCTGAACAAGATAACCCTTTTGTGTGAGGTCTGCCATATCATTTCTTACCGTAGCCGATGAAACTTTTAAATCCGTTTCGTCTATCAGAGTTTTTGAACCTACAGGCTCACCTGTCTTTATAAAGTTTTCAACAACAGCCGAAAGAATTTTTTGCTTTCTTTCCGCAAGCTCCATAGGTATCACCTCTCTGCCTGCGTTTTTGTTGTTTTAGCACTCTCTATATGTGAGTGCTAACTCTTATGCTTATACTATAATCTTAAAGTCAGCAAAAGTCAAGAGTTTTATCAGAAAAATTTTACTTTTCAAAAACTTTTCACAAATCCGTCACCATTATTGACATTTCAGTGCAAAATATACTATAATGGAAGTTATATTGACAAATACACCCTTAACTACACAAAATGGCTTAAATTAGCCGTAATTTTGATACAACTAAGATACAAAAGAGGTTATTATGAGAATCGGTTACTTTTTCAGAGTTTGCTCCGGCGCAACATTCAGCAAACTTTCCGGCGCAATAAATACCGTTCACACAAAATCCGGCAAAAACAAAGCCGGCATTTTCTTTGATATGGTAGGTTGCTTTTTTAAATACAGAGCGGGATATAATGACTATGTTCTGTTTGAATACTACAATATGACCGCAGACCAACGCAAAACGTATATGACACGCTTTAAAAACAAGCGTTTTATGTTAATGCAGAACGATCTTACAAGTGCCGAAATATTTAACGATAAAAGATTATTTGATACCAGATTTGCAAAATATCTTGGCAGACGGGTACTTGTGGTTGACGAAAAGGTAACCCTTGAGCAGTTCAGCGAATTTATTAAGCCTTGGGATATTTTCATTGCAAAGCCTGCTTTCGGCGAATGCGGCAAAGGCATTGAAAAACTTGTTAAAGCGGACTTTAAGAGTGACGAAGAATTTTATAATTATGTTTTTGACAAAGAAAACGAATTCGGTGTACTTGAAGAGGCAATAAAACAACACCCCGATGTTTCAAAAATTTATCCTCACTCAATTAACTGCTTAAGAATTGCCACACTTGTGGTAGACGGCAAGCCGAATATTTTGTATGCGGTGTTTAAAACAGGAAATAACGGTAAATTTGTAGATAATCTTGAAAACGGCGGTTTTGCCTGTCACTTTGACCTCGATACAGGTACGGTAACAGGGCCGGGACATACTTCCGATATGGAAATTGCATACGAACACCCGTATTCGGGAATAAAATTTAAAGGTTTTAAAATTCCTTACTGCGAAGAGGTCAAGGAGCTTGTTAAAAAGGCGGCACTGGAAGAACCCGAATTTAAGTATTGCGGTTGGGATGTATGCATTTCGGAGAACGGACCTGCGATTATCGAGGGCAATGACTATGCGGCATATGACTTTCCGCAGTTACCCGACGAAGATACTCCAAAGGTCGGATTAATTTCAATTATAAAGCAGTATCTTCCCGACCTTAAACTTTAAATCATTAATACATTAGATTTATAGGAGATCAACAAATGGAAACCATAAAATCCTTTTACTTTATATTATGGGCAATAATCGCTCTGTATATGTTCGTATCGGCAAAAAAGCTCGGTTCTTTGTGCTACATCATCGGGGGTTTTTTCAGCTTTATGACTGTATGGTACGCTATGAACAGTTTTTCGGGAATTGCAATGTTTGACGGTGTGCTCGGCATTGTGTTTAAATGTGTAGTAGGTGCTTTCCTGCTCGGCTTTGTACTGATTTATGTAATCGGTAAACTAAAAAAGAATAAGAAATAAAATTTTAAATCAATTACAGGCTTAAAAGCATAACCCCTCCGGCAACGCTGTTAATATGCGTTGTCGGAGGGGTTATTGTTGTTATCAAACTTTGCATATACAAAAAGCTTTTCAAAATATGTCGCATCAGAACAAATTTTAAAAACAATGTAAAAATAATTGACAGCGACTATATCTGATTTTATAATATTTATATAAATACATTCATACAAAGGACTGATATTATGATAAAATTCAATAATGTTACAAAGGTATTTAACAACACTTTAAAAGCAGTAGACAATTTGTCTTTTACTGTAAATAAAGGCGAAATTGTAGGATTTATCGGACCGAACGGTTCGGGCAAAACCACCACAATCAAAATGCTTACAGGTATTCTCTCAAGTGACAGCGGTGAAATAAGCATCAACGGTCACGACATAAAAAAAGAACCGCTTGAGGCAAAGAAAAGTATCGGTTACATTGCCGACAGTCCCGATATGTTCTTAAGACTCAAAGGAATTGAGTTTCTCAATTTCATCGGTGACATCTACAAAGTTCCGTCAGATGTGCGCAAAAAGAGATTTACCGAAGTTTGCGACAGATTCGGACTTACCGACAGCTTAAACGCACCTATGCTAAGCTACTCGCACGGTATGCGTCAGAAAATTATGGTTGCCGCCGCACTTGTGCACAATCCCGATGTATGGATTCTTGACGAACCGCTCATCGGTCTTGACCCTAAGAGTGCTTTTGAACTGAAAGCTATGATGCGTGAACACGCAGATGCGGGTAACTGCGTATTTTTCTCCACTCACATACTTGAAGTTGCCGAAAAACTCTGCGACAAGGTTATCATAATTAAAAAGGGCAAATCGCTTTATGACGGCACTCTCGATAATCTTTGTAGTCAGAACACAGGCAAATCACTTGAACAAATCTTTTTGGAGCTGACTGAAAATGAGTAATTTTTTTAATTTATTAAAAACCTTTATAAAAACAACCGAGCTAACCTCCGCAGAAAAAAAGCGTTCCAAACATTTTTATACAATTATGGGTACGGCGGTTGTGCTTCTTATTATGATACCGGCAGGTGCGCTTGTCGGAATAATCACCTATGCCCTAACACTTGGCGTAATGACATACGGCGGAGCAACACAGGGTGCGGAAGTAATTTTACATATTATTTCTATCCTTTCCGTAGTATTCGGAATTAATGTAATTATCAATATATTTTATTTTTCAAACGATATTGAAAATCTCATTCCTCTTCCGTTAAAGCCGAGAGAAATCGTAAGCGCAAAGTTTGCTTATTCCCTGCTTTCGGAAAACATAATGGAATTTATCCTTATTCTCGGTGCTTGCGTAGGCTTTATGTCGGCAAAGGGATTTTCGCTTACAGGTGTTATAACTTCAATAATCGGCATACTTACCGTTCCCATTATTCCTCTTGCTTACTGCGGAATTATTGCCGTTATATTTATGTACTTTACCCACTCGGTAAAAAATCGTGATTTCCTCAATAAAATTACAGGTATCGGCACTGCCGTGCTTATAGTCGGCGCATTGGTTGCTCTCGTAAGCATCAGCGGATTTAATCCCGATGCAATCGTTACTTCGCTTGCAAGCGCAGACAACGGATTTTTAAATGTTATGAACTTTATTTTTCCGCACATTCCGCTTATGATGGATTCTATCTCAAGCGAATCCGTATATCAACTGCTTTTATACTTGCTTGCAAATGTAATTTTTGTTGCAGTCTTTCTTTTCCTTGCGTCAAAAATGTATATCAAAGGTGTGTCGGACATCAATACCACAAAATCCAAACGCAGTAAAAGCATTGCAAGTCAGGCTGTTGAAAAATCAACCCAAAAAGGAGTTTTTGCAAGTTATTTGAAAAAAGAATTTCTTATCCTTTTCAGAACTCCGCCTTTCTTTATGGACTGCATAGCCATTAACCTTTTGTGGCCTGTTTTTATGGCTGTTATTATGATTTTGCAGGGCAGTACAAACTTTTTGTCGGGCACACTTACACCGTACCTTGCGGGAGATCAAAAAAGTATTACTGTAATTACCGTAGCGGCTGTTGTAATTTCCGCCCTTGTCACGGCAATTAACAGCATCGCTTCTTCCGCAATTTCAAGAGAGGGCAAGCACTTCCAATTTATGCGCTATATTCCCGTTACATTAAGAGTTCAACTGAATGCAAAAGCACTTACAAGTATAATCATCAGTGGCTCTGTTATGGTGCTCTATGTAATTGCATTTAATATTTACTGCGCAATTATCGCAGACAGCTTTAACCCGTTTGTATTCATCGTAATTCCGCTTATACATATTCTTTTAAGCCTTATCTGCGTTGTTTTTGTAACCTACCTCGGTATATTCTTGGACACAATAAACCCTAAACTTGTATGGGACGATGAAATCAACGCTTTGCGAGGTAACTACAATACCGTAATCAATGCAGCCATAATTATAGCAATTACCGCCGCTATTTGTGCAATTTCTCTTGTATTGCTATGGATTTTTGGCGTTGAACCTGTTATAATTAACCTTGGACTTGTTATTGTTATGTATGTGCTTGCGGTTTTTGCACAAAGGCTTTGCCTTAGCAAGGGTGTAAAAAATCTTGAACAAACCGAAAGCTGATAGGTTCGAAACACAATGCAAATCAAATTTTATTAAGGTGATTTATAATGACAGAAACTAACTATTCCATGCTCTGCGATTTTTACGAGCTTACAATGTCAAACGGCTATTTTAAAAACGGCTTTTACAAAAAGACTGTTTACTTCGACCTTTTCTTCCGCAAAGTGCCCGACAACGGCGGTTTTGCCATTGCGGCAGGTCTTGAGCAGGTAATTGACTACATCAAAAATCTCCACTTCTCCGAAACCGATATTGAATATCTTAGAGAAAAAGGAATTTTTGACGAAGAATTTTTAAAATATCTTTCAAATTTCAAATTCACAGGTGATATTTACGCTATTCCCGAGGGAACTCCTATCTTCCCTAACGAACCGATTATTACGGTAAAAGCTCCTGCCATAGAGGCACAGCTTATCGAAACATTTTTACTTCTTACAATCAATCATCAGACTCTCATTGCAACAAAGGCAAACAGAATTGTTCGTGCCGCACAGGGCAGAACGGTTCTTGAGTTTGGTTCTCGCCGTGCACAGGGCGCAACAGGTGCCGTTGACGGTGCAAGAGCCGCATACATAGGCGGTTGTGCCGGTACAGCCTGCACACTTACAGACGCACTTTACGGCGTACCCGCAGGCGGCACAATGGCTCATTCCTGGATTCAGATGTTCGACAACGAATATACAGCATTCCGCACCTACTGCGAGCTTTATCCTGAGAACCCGACGCTTCTTGTCGATACTTACAACACGCTTAAAAGCGGCGTTCCGAACGCAATAAGAGTATTTAAAGAAGTGCTTGTTCCAAAGGGCATTAACAAATTTGCAATTCGTCTTGATTCGGGCGATATTTCTTACCTTTCTAAAAAAGCAAGAAAAATGCTTGACGAGGCAGGACTTGAAAACTGCAAAATTGTTGCGTCAAACTCACTCGACGAGTACCTTATCCGTGACCTTATGATGCAGGGTGCACAGGTCGATGTTTTCGGAGTTGGCGAAAGACTTATAACTTCGTCAAGTTCGCCTGTATTCGGCGGTGTATATAAACTTGTTGCCGTTGAAGAACCCACAAGCGGCGAAATTATCCCGAAAATCAAAGTCAGCGAGAACACATCAAAAATCACAAATCCTCATTTCAAAAAACTTTACCGTTATTATGACAACGAGAGCGGCAAGGCTCTTGCCGACGAACTTTGCGTGTACGACGAAGTAATGGATTTCTCAAAACCACACACCATTTTCGACCAGAATGCAACATGGAAAGCAAAAACTCTCACAGACTTTACCGCAAAAGAATTACTTGTACCGATATTTAAGGACGGCAAGTGCGTGTATGAATCGCCAAAGATTGAAGATATTGCAAAATACTGCAAAGACCAAATCGGACTCCTTTGGGACGAGGTAAAGCGATTTGAGAACCCGCACAACTACTATGTTGACCTCTCGAAAAAACTTTGGGACATCAAAAACATTCTTTTAAATATCTATCAGAGTTAAAATCACAGGAGTTCATATGATAAATTTAAAACAAATTATCGCCGTAACACTTACCGCCACAGCAGTAGCGGCAACTGCAATTGTTTCGGCATCAGCACTCGATACGCAAAAATACGACTTAAACGATGACGGCAGATTTGATGTGCAGGATGTTACATACTTACAGATAAAAATAGCAGGTGACGGAGAACTGACAGACAATCAGAAAAAAATTGCCGACTATAACAATGACGGCAAAATTGATGTTCAGGATGTAACCTCGGCTCAAATGCTCATTTCGGGAGGAGAAACTCCGACACAGCCTGCAACACAGCCGACCACCGTACAACCGACTTCACAACCGCAGCCGACCACACAGCCGAGCGGATCTGCAAGCTATAATAAAGAATTTGCTGATAAGGTAATTGAACTTGTAAATGCGGCACGGGCAAAAGAGGGACTTTCTCCTCTCACAAAAGACACAACTCTTACAAACCTTTCAAACATTCGTTCAAAAGAAACAGCAACCCTGTTTTCACACCAGCGCCCTGACGGCACAAGCTGGTCTATGGTTTTAAAGCAGAATAATGTTTCGTACACTTCGGCAGCCGAAAACATTGCCGCAGGACAGAACACACCCGAAGCTGTAGTAAAAGAATGGATGAATTCTCCGTCGCACAGAGCAAACATAATGAACAGCAAATATAACAAAATCGGTGTTTCGTGTTATGTTGACCAAAATGCTCCGTACAGATATTATTGGGAACAGTTGTTTATTAAAGGCTAACGCAAACTCCGATAGCTAACCGACTTGCTGTTTGGTAGCTTAAACACAATAGCGAAAACCTTTCAATTATGAAAACAAACAAGAAAATAGGCTTTTTAACACCGTCAACACTTTGCGCTGACGGTGTTTTCTTTGCATAATAATTTTTCACCTGTTTTGTGAAAATCGATGCAAAAACTCTGACAAAAAATTCGACTGTTTAATTTTGCTAAAAATATTGACTGTTATACGCAGAATTGATATAATTTTGTTATAAAAGGCAGGCGGTGAAGATATGAAAAAAACTCGGCTGATAAAAATTATACTTAAACGGACAGGAGCACTTAAGTTTTTGACAACATACATAATAATATTTGCAGGTGTAAGCATTGGTGTATGGATAGTTGAGCCGAACATAAAAACTCCGATTGACAGTGTATGGTACTGTTTCAGCGTAGCCACGACCATAGGTTTTGGCGACATAACCGCCGTTACGATACTCGGCAGGGCAATGTCGATTTTCCTGTCGATATGTTCCATACTGATAATAGCGGTAGTACCGGGAATTATTACAAGCTATTATATTGAGAGTACAAAGCTAAAGGAAAAGGAAAGTATAGCAAAATTTCTTGACGACCTCGAACATCTGCCTGAACTTTCAAAAGAGGATTTACAAAGCCTTTCGGAAAAGGTAAAAAAGTTTAATAGGAAGTAATATTAAATCATTTTAAAATTTTCGTTCCGATTTAGTCTAAGCTATTTGCTAAATTATGTTTTAGCAGAGTGTCGGTCGGGCATTGAATTTTAGCTAACGCTAAATTATCCTCCCAAAAAATAAAAAAGTTTACTCAATTTTTTCAAAAATTGCGGGTTTGGGCAGCGCCCATAAAATCTTCCGATACAACAATTTATCAGGCGCAAACAGCCACGCTGTTTGCGTGCTAAAACTAAGTTTGCTAAAACAGGCGACAGCCTTTTAGAAAAGAAATAATTAACTTTTTCATTATATAACGAATGTCTTTTATTGTTGCTATCGCATTTAAAGGCTTTCGCCGTTGTGTTCAAGCCGCCAAACAGCGAGCTGTTTGGCTATCGTCAGATTGCGTAATCGGAAAGTATTTGTGGGCTTTGCCCACACCCACGACCTTTGAAAAGGTCGACCAA
>ERZ1673697.1283-NODE-1283-length-29930-cov-18.642075_pt1 | contig 29930 bp, 26 predicted proteins | sample MGYA00580227_ERZ1673697 | MGnify/ENA primary metagenome ERZ1673697 (study PRJEB41218, sample SAMN15661759) | gut metagenome | host: Homo sapiens | place: Canada: London | collected 2015-08-20/2019-03-30 | study: EMG produced TPA metagenomics assembly of...
TGACGAATGTTCTTTGACAGCTAAATGCTGTAAGAACATTCGTCATGGTGCGGATAAGAGGACTTGAACCTCCACCGAGTTGCCCCGATTAGAACCTGAATCTAACGCGTCTGCCAATTCCGCCATATCCGCATATTCTGTTTTGTTCGTGAGCTGTGTCGCTCGGAACGATAGTTATTATACCAGATGCAACAGAAATGTCAACACCTATTTTCAAATTTTTCTGACAAATTTTTGCATGGAAATTGATGCAGTCCGTACAGCGGCTGTGGGGCGAAAAATTCATGAAAGTGTGGTACAATAAAAGCTACGCGGCGGGGCGCTTCCCGTACAATGATAAAAACGAGGGAATGCATATGGCAAACGGAATCATCTTTCTGGTGGGTGCACTGATCATGTTTTACATGGCGCTGCGCAGTGTGCGGCAGCGGCGCAGTCTCTGCACGAACGGCGAAAAAGTACAGGCACGCATCACTGGCACAGTGCAGAGCCGGGACGGCACGGCCTATGTGCTGGAGTTCACCACGGCGGGCGGCAGCCACCGGCTGCAGTACCCCAAACCCTCCCGCAGCAAGGATTTTGCCGAGGGCAGCGTGGTGACCCTGTATTACGACCCGGAAGCCCCGGAGAAAATGTATGTGGAGGGCGATAAGTCGGTGCTGGGCGCCGAGGCGCTGTACGCAGGCATCGGCGTGGCATTGCTGGTGCTGATGTTCGCACTGTTGTGAGGGGAGGAACCATAAGATGAAACTGGAACATTTTGGTATGGCAGAGCCGGGGGACTGCCGGCTGGTATTTACGGCGGATGCCGAAGAGCTTGAACGGGCCATCACGGCCGAGCAGGCTGTGCCGGACGCCCCGCAGGCCGAAGAGGACTTGCTGACGGCGGCGGTGAACCGCACCATCCTGGAGGGCTTTTCGGCCCTGTATGAGCAGATCGCGGCGGAGTACGGCGTTACGCCGGTGACCGACCCGGACTTTGAATTGCTGGCCGTGAACCGGGCCGAAGGGTTCCGGGCCGGGGCGCAGTTCTATGCCCTGCCGCCGCTGACGCTGGGCCGGTACACCGGTTTTGTGCAGGCGGTAGAGCCGCACCTCATCCGGCAGCTTACCATTGAAATGGAGATCAACCGTCATCATGGCGATGAGGAGCGCGCGGCAGATGCTGCTGGAAAGGCCGCCCTGCGTCAGCAGGTGGCCCGGGAACTCTACGCCCAGCGCTGCGTGCAGGCAAAGGCCCGCGCGGAAAAAGAAGTCATCTGGCAGCTGGGGGACGAGGTGACCGGTCCTCTGCCCAAACAGCTGGTGGGCGGCAACTACTTCGCCGAGCAGCGGCAGTTCAACCTGAGCCTGCAGGCCAACGGCATCAACTTTGATCAGTTCCTCAAGGTGCGGGGCCAGACGGTGGAAGAGTTCCGCACCTGGCTGCACACCCAGGCGGAACGCAAGCTGCGCAGCTGGCTGGGGCTGCTGCTGGTAGCGGAAGCAGAGGGCCTGCAGCCCACGGAAACCGAGGTGACGGCCGCCCTGACCGACTGGAATGAGAAACTGGACGGGGAACGCACCTTCCCGGCCAACGATGCCCGCAAGGTGCGCCAGCGCCTGATGCGTGCAAAGGCGACGGCCTTTGTGCTGGAGCATTCCACCCTGACGCCGCCCCCGGCAGAACCGGTGGTGCAGGAACTGCCTCAGAAATAAGGAAAAAAGCCGTGTTCCCACGCCGACAGATCGGCAGGGAGCACGGCTTTTAAAGGATGGGGGCTAGGTTTGGGCTCAGGCTTCTTTCAGATGCAGCACACCGGCCTGCACCAGACGCTTGCGCAGCAGGGCACCCACAATGCAGGACACCACGATTTTGGCCAGATCCAGCACGATGAAGGGATACACGCACACAGCCAGTGCATAGCCCAGCTCGCACTGCATCTGGAACACGAACCAGGCGGTACCCAGGACGTAGCAGGCGGCATCGCCCAGCACCAGACCCACGGCGGAGACCGCCGGCTGGCCATTGCTTTTTTCAATGAACAGGCCGCCGATGAAAGCCAGCAGCAGGTAGCCCACCAGATAGCCGCCGGTGGGGCCTGCCACCTTGGCCAGACCGGCACCGTAGCCGGAAAACACCGGAACGCCGATCAGGCCGATGGCCAGATAGATGACGACACTCAGGGTGCCGAACTTGGGGCCCAGCAGCCAGGCGGTCAGGCAGATGACAAAGTTTGCCAGCGAGATGGGAATGGCTCCGATGGGCACGGTCAGCGGGCCGAGCACGCACAGCACGGCGGCCATCACCGCAGTAACGGCCATCTGGTAAGTGGTGATTTTTTGATTTTTCATAGTAAAATTCCCCTCTGTAAAAAAATTGCAAGGCAGTTCTGTGCAAGAGTATAGCCTGTGGACGGACAAATGGTCAACAGAAAAGTTTGTACAGGGTTTACAATTGGCTGCGGAGGGGAGAGAACGGAAGGGAGACTGTATGGGCGGAGGACACGTTTCACGGCCGGATTTCGGCATGGCACAGCCGGATCCGGCACATCCGCTGACCGAATTCTATCTGCTGGTGCAGCAGGCTTTGGACAAGGCAGGCTGCTTTGCGCTGCCTGCCCTGTATGCCAGTCTGCAGGCCCCGGCGCGCCGGATCTACCCGGAAGAAGCGCGGGAGTATCTGCGTCTTGCGCCGCAGGCAGGGGAGGGCTTTGTCCGCCTGCAGGCGGCGGTGCAGATGCAGGTGCTGTACAGCAGCCTGCAGGTGGCAGCCGACGGTGCCCCGGCGGCGCTTCTGCTCACCGAGGAGTGTACCCGCAGCGTGACGGCGCTGCAATTGCTGCCGCCCTTTGTGTGGGAGGATCCGCTGCCGCCGCTGCCGGATGTTCCGGCGGCACTCACTTTGCAGCTGACCGTGCAGGATGTGGAGGCCATCGACACCGGCCCGGCAGCTCTGGGGCGGCGGCTGGTGGGCAGCCCAGCGGGTAAGTGCTGGCTGACCCACCCCAAGGCCGAGACCTTTCTGGCAGAGCGGGTGGCGCTGCTGCAGCGGGTCTACCGCCGCTGACCGGCCGGAAAAAAGAATGAAGCAGCGAGGGAACTGCCGCAGACGCGGCGGCTCCCTCTTTTGTTTTGCAGGGGTTCATGGTATACTAAAACCGATACGCCGCTGCGGCGGGGTGAAAAAAGTTTTGTTGCACGTTTGTGAATGATACGCAATAATCGGGACTGCTCAACCGTTTCTTGAGTGAAATGTCCCCGTGGAAAGTATTTCCACCGTGCCCGTTGAGGGCGTCAAAGGAGAGTTTGAACAATGGGACAGCTGACCAAAAACGAAGTGTTCGTGCTGGCGGTGCAGCGATACAGCGACGCCGTTTACCGCGCGGCCGTGCACAATTGCCGATGCACAGCCGATGCCGAGGATGTGGTGCAGGATGTATTTGAAAAGCTCCTGCATTACGAGGGCTGCTTTGAGAGTGAGGAGCATCTCAAGGCGTGGCTGCTGCGGGTGGCCATCAACCGCTGCCGGGACCTGACCCGTGCGGCGCACCAGAAGGATACCGAACTGGACGAGAACCTGCCCGCACCGGAACAGATGGAGGACGGCAGTGTGCTGGACGCAGTGAAGGCCCTGCCGGAGAATTACCGCAACGCCATTTACTTACACTATTATGAAGGGTACACCACGGCGGAGATCGGCCGGATGCTGAAGGTGCCCACCAACACGGTGCTGAGCTGGCTGCGGCGGGCAAGGGCGCAGTTACAGACGATGCTGAAGGAGGAGATCGAAGATGAGGTGGTATGAGTACAAGATGGAGGCGGATGACCTCCACGCCCCGGAAGATCTGAAGGCAAAGCTGCTGGCCATGGCCGACACCCTGCCCGAAGAGGAAAAGGACCGCCCGATGATGCCGGCGCAGGCAGACAACACGGCTGTCGTGCGCCCGCAGAAACCGCTCCAAAAGGCAAAGCTCATCCATTTCCCTGCAAAGCAGGTGGGCGCGCTGGCCGCCTGTCTGGCCGTGTGCGTGGTGGGCTACAACGTGCTGGGCACCGGAATGCTGGACATCGGTGCAAAGAGCAGCAACATGGCTCTGTATTCGGCCAATAGTTCCGCAGCTTCCACCGCAGGTGGCTTTACCACCCAGCAGGCCATGCTGGACGCTACCCCGGAGGCTGTCACCTATGACCTGGACCAGGCAGCTGTTCTTTCTGAGAATGACGCTGCTGCCGCCGAGGACCGGCAGACCAGCACCAGCCCCAAGATCATCTACACCGCCAATCTGACCCTGGAAAGCAAGGACTACGACACGGCCCGCGCGGCACTGGATGCTGCCCTGAATGACGCAGGCGGGTATCTGGAATCCAGCAGTGAATATTCAGACGTCGGGTCCAGCCGCAGCGTCAACCTGACCTTCCGTGTGCCGGAAGAAAATTACCAGAGCTTTCTGGATGCTGTGGCGCAGGCGGGCAATGTGACCTACAAGAGCCAGCAGGCCGACGATGTGACCACCCAGTACATGGACGTGGAAACGCGGCTGGCCAATCTGGAAGCCCAGCGCACCCGTCTGCAGGAGCTGCAGGCCCAGGCCGACAATCTGTCCGACCTGCTGCAGATCGAGACCAGCCTGACCGACGTGCAGTCCCAGATCGAGAGCTGGCAGAGCCAGCTGGACTGGTACAGCAATCAGGTGCAGCAGTGCACCGTGTACGTCAACCTGAGCGAGGTGCAGAACTACACCCCCACCGATGAGAGCTTCCTGGGCAGCGTCGGTGCAGCCTTTGCACAGGGCTGGTCCAATTTTGTAAACGGCCTGCAGCAGCTGGCCGTCTGGCTGGCCGGTGCTTGGCCGGTGGTGCTGGTGGTCGCGGCCGCCGCCGCAGGCTTTGCCGTCTGGCACAAAAAGCGGAGGAAGTAAGGGCGGCAAGCCCCTCCTGCACAAAATTCAAAATTTTTGGAAAAAGGGGTTGACATTGTTCCCACCCTGTGGTATTATACTTGAGCAGTCAGCGAACAGCTGATGAGCGAAAAGTAAATATCGCGGGGTGGAGCAGTCTGGTAGCTCGTCGGGCTCATAACCCGAAGGTCGTTGGTTCAAATCCGGCCCCCGCAACCACCAAGCGTTCTGAGATTTCTCAGAACGCTTTTTTGTTGTGTTTTACGGCAAAAGGATCCCCCGGTCCACGCTGCAGGCAGACCGGGGAATTTTTACCTTATAAATGTTCTGCCAGTTCAAACATGGCGCGCACGCTGGCGCGGCTGCGCTCCCGGCGGGAAATGAGCAGGAAGCTGAAGCTCCACTGCGGGCCGTCGATGGGCACGCTGCACAGGTCCGGGCGCAGGTATTTGGGCGCGGAAGAGGGCAGCAGGCCGATGCCCACCCCGGCGCTGGCCAGCAGGAACAGCTCCTCCAGCGTCCGGGTGTGAAGGACCGGGTTTCCTTTCAGACCCAGCTGATTGTAGTACTGGCGCAGCAGCTCCTCGGTGTTGCCCTGGGGGTCCTCTTGAGTCAGGATCAGCGTTTCGCCCTGCAGCTGTTTCGGCGCGATCTTTTCCGCTCCGGCAAGGGGGTGGCCGGTCGGCAGCAGCCAGGTGGCGTGCACCTGCTGCAGGATGATGCTGTCCAGCCCCTCCAGATCGGGCAGGTCAAAATCCATGGCGACCAGCAGGTCAATCTTCCGGTCCACCAGCTGGCTGACCAGCTGCTGCCGGGAGTCGGCCACGGTGGAAAGCTGCACTTCCGGGTGCAGGCTGTGGTACTGACGGAGCAATTGGGAGATGGCGTGCTGCTCCAGAATGGTGGGGATGCCCAGGGTCAGGTGGGTCTGCTGCTCCTGGGCGATGGTCTGGGTCCGGGTCACGACCTCTTCCAGCCGGGCCGTGAGCTCGTTGACCTGCTGGAAGAAATACTCCCCGGCCAGCGTCAGCTTGACATGGGCTGTGTCGCGCTCCAGCAGGGTGACATGCAGCTCCTCTTCCAGGGCGCTGATCTGGCGGCTGATGGCTGTCTGGGACACAAAGCAGGCCCGCGCTGCCTTGGTAAAGCTGCCGGAGCAGGCTACCCGCTGAAAGTACATGATCTGCTGCAATGTCATACGCTTTTTCTCCTGCCTGCATCAAAAATTGTGGAACCTTGCCAAGAGTATAACAAATTTCTTGTGCAAACTCAACCGCCTTATGCGTCTAAGTTATAAGCGGGCAAATTATTGGTATTTCAAATCTTTGCCGAAACCTGTTAAACTTGTAACAAGAGCGCCGGGCCTACACAAGACCGGTGCAAAAGAAGAAAAGAGGTAACCAAATGAAGAGCAAGATCTCTCGCCGCAGCTTCCTGCGCAACATTGCTGCCGCTGGCAGCGGTGCCGCTGCGCTGGGTCTGCTGGCAGGCTGCAGCTCCAGCAGCACCGCCGCATCCTCCGGCAGCACCGCAGCCGCCGAGGACAAGTACACCCCGGGCACCTATTCTGCCTCCAAGACCATCTCCTACTCCGAGATCGGTGTCTCCATGACCTTTGATGCCAACAGCATCACCGCCTGCGAGATCACTTCCTCCGGTGAGCAGGACCTGCTGACCGACGACAAAAAGACTGCCATGGCCAAGGCCATCGTGGAGGGCCAGAGCGCCGATGTGGACGCTGTGACCAGCTGCACGCTGGTGGCCTCCGTGGGCGCCATCCAGGAGTGCGTAGCCGACTGTATCGCACAGGCTACCGGCACTGAGGTGGAAAAGCCTGAGACGACCGAAGTGACCGGCCGTGTGCCCGGCTACTGCGGCCCCGGCGACTGGCTGGGTGAGGCTCCGGCTGACCCCGACAAGTACGAGGATGCAGGCACCTATGATGTGGTCATCGTGGGCGGCGGCCATGCCGGCGTCGGCGCAGCCTTTGGTGCTGTGGATGAGGGCGCTACCGTGGCGGTCATTGAAAAGCAGCCCTGGGGCAACTTTGTGGACCTGGACGGCACCGGCACCAACATGGGCGGCTGGTACGGCGAGGACATCGGCCACGTCAACTCCAAGCTGCTGATCGAGCGCGGCTATGGCCCCTATGACACCGGTGCCATCACCTCCGAGTTCTGCAAGCGTGCCGCAGGCCGTGTGAACCCCGAGATCATCAAGAACTTCGTGCAGTATTCCGGCCAGATGTTCGACCGCTATGAGGAGATTTACGACTCCTATGAGGAAGAGCGCAAGGCCAACGACAGCGATGTGTATCTGGCCGATACCGCTGTCATCGTGCCCAAGGCCACCGGCGACGGCAAGACCGGCGACCAGTGGGTGGACGGCGAGCCCGCAGGCGGTGCCGGTCACTACGACATGAGCGATATGTTCCAGTACCCGCTGTGCAACACCCAGGCAGCTTACGGCCAGCACAAGGCCAGCTACCCCATCAGCTGCGGCGGTTATCTGACTTGGCCCTGCAATGCCCAGTTCTACGGCTATCAGGGCAACAATATCGAGTACATCCACAAGTACATCGTCAAGTATGTGCAGGAGACCCCCAACTGTGCCTGGGACTTTGAGCGCGAGGGCATCAAGCTCATCCAGGACGACAGCGGCAAGGTCACCGGCGTGTACGCTAAGGGCGCAGACGGCACCTACTACCGCTACAACTGCAACAAGGGCGTCATCCTGTGCGCAGGCGACTTCATCGGCAACCCCGAGATGTGCTGGGCGCTGCTGAACGAGGGCATGGAGTGGGCTGAGCGCAGCGGCGCGACCGCTGACAGCTGGGCCTCTGCAGGCACCCGCAACGGCCAGGGCCACAAGATGGCCTGCTGGGCAGGCGGCATGATCGAGCCCACCCCCCGTGGCTGGATGGCCATCGGCGGCGGCGCTTCCGGCCCCTGGGGCACCGCTCCCATGCTGATGCTGAACAGCCGCGGCAAGCGCTTCATGAACGAGGGCGCCATTGCGCAGATGCAGGCCACCTGCCTGCGTCAGCCCGCCGGTCTGGCCTGCTACGTCACCGACGCCAACTGGGCCAAGACCCTGAAGGCTGCTCCGCTGGACCACGGCGCACCCAACTTTGGCATGCAGGACTACTGGGATAAGATCGAGCAGGACATGAACAACACCGTGTCCGGTCAGGCCAACACCATCACCATTGCAAACCTGGCCGAGCGCACCCAGATGGCCGGTACCATCTACCGTGCCGACACTCTGGATGAGCTGGCAGATCTGCTGGGCTACAAGGGCGCTGCCAAGCAGAACTTCCTGGACAGCATCGCACACTACAACGAGCTGTGCTATGCAGGCGTGGACAGCGACTACGGCAAGGATGCACCGTACATGGTGCCCATCGACACCGCTCCGTTCTTCGGCGGCACCAGCTCCACCGGCCACTCCTCCAACCCGATGATGGTCACCATGAGCGGTGTCATCACCGACGAGACCCAGAACGTCCTGAACAAGGACTGGGAGCCCATCGAGGGCCTGTATGTGGCTGGCAACTGCCTGGGCGGTCGTTACGGCTTTGGCTACAGCACTCCGTTCGCCGGCAACTCGGTCGGTATGGCCATGACCCACGGCTGGACCGCAGGCCATCAGGTGGCTTCCGACAAGAAGTTCCTGGGTGAGCCCGTGGAGGCCATGGAGGCACCCGCAGGCGGCCCCGGCGGCCCCGGCGGTCACCACTGATCTCTTCTGACGCGTTTCTTTTTCTTCTTCTCTGGGGAAGCCCCGTTACAGGGCTTCCCCTTTTGCATGAATGCGTGTATACTTTATAAAAAACGACAAGGAGCATCACCATGGCAAAACCGCTCGTGCTTGACCTGCACATCCCTTACTGCATCCGCCCGGAAAACTACCTCGCGCACTTCAACGCGGTGGGCTCCAATGCGGAAAAAAACGCCTATATGGACGCCCTCAAGCGGGAGGTGCTCTCCTATGAGGGAGAACTGGACGGTTACGAGATCCGGGCCGTGCACCTCAGCGGCGGCAGCGCCAGCGTGATGGCCCCGGACTTGCTGGGCGATGTGCTGCGCACGGTGCGCACCCATCTGCCGGTGGCGCAGGGGGCAGAGGTCAGCTACGACTCGCTGCCCGTCACCATCGGCACGCCGTCCCTCACGGGCATCGCGTCCGGCCACCCCAACCGCACCGAACTGATGATGCGCTCGGACAACGACGCCGAGCTGAAGGCGCTGGGCTGCACCCACAACGCGCAGCATATCCGCAACGCCATGCTGTTTCTGGCAAAGTTCCACCTGAACAATGTGGGCCTGACCCTGAACTACGGCATCCCGGGGCAGACGATGCAGAGCTGGCACAACAGCCTGCACGCGGCGGTCATCATGCAGGCCGGGCACATCACGGCAGAGCCGCTGGCCGTGACCGACGCCGAGGGTATGCCCAACGCGGCGGAGCGGTTCGAGATGTTCCGCTATGCCTGCGAGTACCTGCCGAAGAACGGCTACAAGATGTATGCTGCCGGGTGCTTTGCCCGCCCCGGCTATGAGTACCGCGCCCGTGCCATGGAGTGGAACGGGGATGACGTCATCGGCATGGGCGTCAACGGCGGTTCGGTGTACGACGGCTATGCCGTGCGCAACACCAACAACCTCAAGCTTTACATCAAAAATTCCGGTGACTTTGAAAAGCTCACGGCGCAGGCCGCGCAGCTGGACGAGAACGCGCTGATGCTGCGCTACCTGCGGGGCCGCATGAAGCTGAACGACGGCGTGGTGGAGCCGCTGTTCCGGGAGCGGTTCGGGCAGGAACTGCCGCAGGAATTTTCCACCCTGCTGGATAAGGCGGTGGAAAACGGCCTGGCCCAGCGCACGGCCGACGGCTGGATGCCTACTCTGGAAGGACTGTTCCGGGGCGAGGTACTGTAACACAAAAAGCGGGAGCTGTCTCATGGGAGAGACGGCTCCCGTTTTTTGTATGCCAAAAGTCCCCACGGCGGGCCGATTTGTGGTATACTGGTAGAAAACAGTGACCCGCGAAGGAGAAAAGAATGCAATACAAACTTCTGGTAAGTGATTTTGATAATACACTGGTGCCCTTTGGGGAGCCGAAACCCCGCCCGGCGGTGGTAAAGGCCGTGAAAAAACTGCAGGCCGCCGGGGTGAAATTTGCGCTGAGCACCGGCCGCGCATACCCCTGCGTGCACAGGGAGCAGCTGGGCGGCATCCGGCCGGATTACATCGTTACCTGCAACGGTGCCTGCGTGACCGATGCCAAGGGCACCGTGGTGGCGGAACACCCCCTCACCAACGAGGAAATGTACGCGCTGGTGGATTTCTGCGAGGATTACAACTACCCGCTGCAGTTCAATTTCCGGGATGCCTGCTATGTGTACTGTGAGTACGAGGCCCTGCGCAACAACTACGCAAAGATGGGCAGCAGCGGCCTGACCTGCGTGGACGGCGAGGACCAGGACCGGCACCTCATCGACATGCCGCATTCGGCGTTTGCCGCGGTGCCGCCGGAACATGTAGCAGACTTCATGAAAAAATATGGTCACTTGAACCTGAACTGGATGCAGGTAGGCGCGAAAAACGCCGACGGCTATGGCTTCTACGACATCGTGCGCGGCGGCATGGACAAGGGTGTGGGCCTGACTGACCTGTGCGCCCGGCTGGGTCTGCCGCTGGAAGAGGCGGTGGCGGCGGGAGACTCGGCCAACGACCTGAGCATGCTGCGCACGGCCGGCTTGGGCGTGTGCATGGACAATGGAACCGAGGATGCAAAGGCCGCTGCTGACCGGGTCATCGGTGATGTGCGGGAGGACGGCCTTGCGGCGCTGATCGAGGAACTCTGGTTTGATGGCCCGAAAGCGGAGCCTTCCGGCCAGGACCTGGGCTCGGCCTGGGCATAGATCGAAAGCGCAGGCGGACAATGAGCTTTGCACCGGTGTACAATGAGCATAGCCGGGCGCTGATCCTGGGCACCTGGCCCAGCCCCAAAAGCCGGGAGATGGCCTTTTATTACGGCCACCCGCAGAACCGCTTCTGGCCGATGATGGCCGCCCTGACCGGGGAGCCGGTGCCGAAGCGGGAGGACATCGAAGCAAAAAAGCAGATCATCCTGCGCCATGGGCTGGCCCTGTGGGACACGCTGGAAAGCTGCACCATCACCGGGGCGTCGGATGCATCCATCCGGGACGTGGTGCCCAACGACATCGCCGCTCTGCTGCAGAGGGTGCCCATTGAGGCGGTGTTCTGCAACGGGGCCACGGCCTATCGCATTTATACAAAGTATCTGCAGCCAGTCACCGGCCTTGCGGCGGTCAAACTGCCCAGCACCAGCCCGGCCAATGCGGCCTGCCGCCCGGAGATGCTGCGGCAGGTGTGGGGCACGGCGCTGGCAGACTGGATCGCCAAATAATTGCCAAGCTGTAAATTCTTCATGAATCCGCTTGCGTTTTTCGCAAAGGGTTGTATTATGGGTACTATAAGGGGCACCTGCCCCGGAAAAGGAGAACGACCATGAGCAAGATCATCCGCACCCGGAAGCCCAGTGTCCTGCCGTACTACGCGGCGGCGCTGGTGTTCGTGGTGCTGTGCGCGGTGCTGCCGGTGTACCGGCTGTGGGCCCTTGCGGCGGCGCTGGCAGCCGCTGCGGCAGCATTCCTGGCGGCCAAAAAGGTCTGCCCGCCCCGTGTGGTGGAAACCGAGGTGCCCTTCCACACGGGTGTGGAGGACGTGGACGCCATGCTGGCAGACATCCAGCAGAAGCTGGACACTCTGCACAGCCTGAACGAATCCCTGCCCGACCCGCAGCTGTCCGCCGCCATGACCCGCATGGAAAAGGCCGGACGCTCCATTGTGGAAGTGGTGGAGGCCAACCCCGCCAAGGCAAAGCAGGTGCGCCGCTTTGCTAACTACTATCTGCCGGACGCCGTGAATGTGCTGCAGCAGTATGCGCAGCTGGCCCGGCAGGGGGTGCGCGGCGAGAACGCCGCCGCCATCCGTGCCGAGGTGGAGCACAATGCGTCCTCCATTGCTACGGCCTTTGAAAACCAGCTGGATGCACTGTACGCCGCAGAAAGCATGGACCTGTCGGCAGACCTGACCGTGCTGCAGAACATGCTCAAAGGGCAGGGACTGAGTAAATAAACGGATATACTGGAAAGGAAGGAATCTCCTATGGCAGACAACACGTTCAACTTTGACCTCGACGCACCCGCTGTGCCTACCCTGACGCTGGACCCGGCTCCGGCACAGGAGCAGGCCCAGCCCAAACAGCCGGAACCCGCCGCTGCCCCCGAGGCACAGGTCAAGCTCAGCCCGGAAGAGCAGGCCATGGTGGATCAGTTCGCGGAGAAGATCGACATCACCAACAGCCAGCAGGTGCTGCAGTACGGCTCCGCCTGCCAGAAAAAGATCGGTGACTTCTCCGAAGCAGCTCTTTCCAAGGTGTCCACCAAGGACCTGGGCGAAGTGGGCAATATGATCACCGACCTGATCGGCGAGCTGAAGAGCTTTGACGCAGGCGAAGAGCAGCAGAAGGGCATTCTGGGCTTCTTCAAGAAAAAGGGCGACCAGCTCGACGCCCTCAAGACCAAGTACAACAAGGCCGAGACCAACGTGGAGAATATCCAGGGCATGCTGGAGGCCCATCAGGTGCAGCTGCTCAAGGACATCGCCATGCTGGACAAGATGTATGACCTGAACATGGCCTACTTCAAGGAGCTCAGCATGTACATTCTGGCCGGGAAAAAGAAGCTGGCCGAGGTGCGTGCAGGGGAGCTGCAGCAGGCCATGGACAAGGCCAAGGCCTCCGGCCTGCCGGAGGACGCCCAGGCGGCCCGCGACCTGGCCGACCAGTGCGAGCGCTTTGAAAAGAAGCTGTACGATCTGGAGCTTACCCGCAACATCAGTCTGCAGATGGGCCCCCAGATCCGCCTGCTGCAGAACAACAACACCATGATGGCCGAGAAGATCCAGTCCACCATCGTGAACACCATCCCCCTGTGGAAGAACCAGATGGTGCTGGCCCTGGGCCTGGCCCACAGCCAGCAGGCCATGCAGGCCGAGCGTGCCGTCACCGACATGACCAACGACCTGCTCAAGAAGAACGCCGAGGCGCTCAAGCTGGGCACCATCGAGACGGCCAAGGAGTCCCAGCGCGGCGTGGTGGACATCGAGACCCTGCAGCAGACCAACAAGAGCCTGATCGAGACGCTGGACGAGCTGAACAAGATCCAGACCGAGGGCCGCGCAAAGCGCGCTGCCGCCGAGCAGGAACTGACCCGTATCGAGGACGAACTGAAATCCAAAATGATGGAGATCCGGAGCTGAAATGGCAAACGCAGATTTTAACCCCAAGCAGACCGGCACCCCCGGCGGCTTTGACGCGGGCAGCTACCGCGAAAAGGCCAGCCCGGAGCAGGCCGTGCAGCTGACCCCGCTGCAGCAGAAGCTGGCCGGGCTGGAAGCAAAACTGCCCGCCGCCCTCACCCGGCAGGCCGTGGCCCTGGCGTTAAGCATCGTGGTGATGCTGGCGGCCTTTGCAGGCTTTGGCAGTGCCAAGGTGCGCAGCAAATACAACACGGCCCGGCAGTGGTTCACGGTGGGCGTGTCTGCCGACAACGGCTACAACCTCAGCGAGGAACTGACCGCCCGGGCCAATACGGCGGCAAACGTCATCACCACCGCCGGCAATACGCTGGGGGCCGACAATGCGGAAGTACAGACCGCGCAGGCGGCGCTGGATGACTTTTCGGCCTGTCTGGACGCCGTGCAGTCTGGCGGAAAGAGTCAGGCGTTGACCTCCCTGAGCTACTACAACGGCAGTTCCATGCACGCGCTGTATCAGGCCAACGAGACGCTGGGCAAGGCCATCGACCAGCTCTATGCCAAATTGCAGGAGCAGGCCGCCGACCCCATGAAGATGGGCGCTGTGCAGGGCCAGTATGGCCAGTTCAACAGCGCAGGCACCATCATCGGCACATTGAAATACAACGAAGCAGTCTACAACTATCAGAACGAAGTCGGCGGGTTCCCGGCCAATGTGCTGGGCGGCCTTGCCGGTGTGAAGGAGGTTGAGCCCTTCGCATGAAAAACATTGTAAAAAAGATCGGTGCTTTGGTGCTGGTGTGGGTGGTGTGTCTGGCCACCCTCAGCCCGGCCTATGCAGCCAAGGCGGACCTGCCGGAGCTGCCCAAGGACCAGTGTGTGGTGGATGAGGCCAACGTCCTCAGCAGCACGGAGCAGACCATCATCCAGCTGAACAACCAGCTGCAGGCCAACTGCAAGGGTGCCACCATCGGCGTGCTGACGGTGGATTACACCGGAAACCTGACCACCGAGGACTACGCCCTGCAGGCCTTCAACACCTGGGGCATCGGCTCGTCGTCGGAAAACAACGGTGTGCTGATCCTGCTGGTGATGGAGTCGCAGGAGTATGAGGACGGCGACTACTACCTGACCTACGGCGACGGTTTCCGCAACACCACGCTGGAAAGTCAGGCCAGTGCCCTTGCCCAGACCATGGAGGACGACTTCGTCCGGCAGGACTATGACGACGCCGTGACCATCTGCGCCCGGAACGTGGCCCAGACCATCGCGGACATCTACGGCGTGAGCCTTTCGGGCGGGAACACGAACAACGGCTCCTACAACGAGCCTGCTTATGATGACAACAGCAGCGGTGGCGGTTTTGGCGACATTCTGCTGGGCTTTGTCACCATCCTGTTCACGATCATCCTGCTGCTCATCATCGTGTCGGTGATCGTGTACACCTTCTCCGGTCCGCTGAGCGGCCTGTTCTGGTGCTTTGGCGGCCCCTGGCACAGAGGACCCCGTCCGCCGCGCGGACGTCGCAACCCGCCCCCGCCCCCGCCGGGCGGCCCCTATGGCGGCTTTGGCGGTCCCGGCCCTTACGGCGGCCGCGGCCCGCGCAGCTCTCCGCCGCCGCGCCGTACCCCGCCCCGCAGCGGCGGCTTCGGTGGTGGTTCCTTCGGCGGCGGCATGGGCGGCGGCTCCTTTGGCGGCATGGGCGGCGGCTCCAGCCATGGCGGCGGCGGCGGACGCGGCCGTTGATGCCAACAACATAACCGCATAAAAAACAAGGCAGAGAACTGCTGTGGACGAAACGTCTGCGGCAGTTCTCTTTTTATGTGCTTCTATTGTGAACGAAATTCATTTGACAAAACAATTTTGGTAACATATACTGGATGCCATCACGGAAACGAAAAAGGGAAGGAATCGTCATGTTGACTCTGGATAAAATCTACCACGCCGCCTTTGTGCTCAAGGACGTTGCCCGCAAGACCGACCTCATCGAGGCCCCCAAGCTGTCCAAGGACTGCCAGCTCTACCTGAAAACCGAGAATCTGCAGGCCACCGGCAGCTTCAAGGTGCGCGGTGCTTACTATAAGATCAGTCAGCTTTCGCCCGAGGAAAGCGCCAAGGGCGTCATTGCCTGCTCGGCCGGCAACCATGCGCAGGGTGTGGCGCTGGCCGCCACCCGCCGTGGCATCAAGAGCATCGTCTGCATGCCGGACGGTGCCCCCATCATGAAGGTGGAAAATACCAAGAACCTGGGTGCAGAGGTCTGCCTTGTGCCCGGCACCTACGATGACGCCCACGACAAGGCCGTGGAGCTGCAGGAAGAGACCGGCATGACCTTTATCCACCCCTATGATGACGAGCAGGTCATTGCAGGCCAGGGCACCATCGGTCTGGAGATTTTGGATCAGCTGCCGGATCTGGATGCGGTCATCGTGCCGGTGGGCGGCGGCGGCCTGATCTCCGGCGTGGCCTTTGCCATCAAGAGCCTGCGCCCGGAAGTGAAGGTGTACGGCGTACAGGCCGAGGGCGCCCCCAGTATGTACCGCAGCCTGCACGAGCACAAGTATCAGACCCTGAAGGCTGCCTCCACCTTTGCCGATGGCATTCAGGTCAAGACCCCCGGCGAGCTGACCTACCAGCTCTGCGAGCAGTATGTGGACGACGTCGTGACGGTGAGCGAGGACGAGACCGCCGCCGCCATCCTCTCCCTGATGGAGAACCAGAAGCTGGTGGCCGAGGGTGCCGGTGCGGTGCCCGTGGCGGCGGCCCTGTTCCACAAGCTGCCCATTGAGGGCAAGAAGGTGGTGTGTGTCATCTCCGGCGGCAACATCGACGTGAACATCCTCAGCCGCGTGATCACCCGCGGCCTGGTCATGAGCGGCCGCAAGGCCAACCTGACCATTGCTCTGGAGGACAAGCCTGGCCAGCTCCAGCGTGTGGCCGAGATCGTCTCCCGCTGCGGCAGCAACGTGGTGTCGGTGCTGCACGACGGCTCCGACCCCAACATGCCCATTTCCAGCTGCTTCCTCAAGCTGACGCTGGAGACCCGCGACGCGGCCCAGATCGAACAGATCCGTGCCGAACTGACCAAAGAGGGCTTCCAGCTCGTGAGTGAGCGCGTGTGATCCGATAAAAATGGCCTGCGTGAAAACGCGGGCCATTTTTTCATGGGAAGTTTGAACGGTTACAGCTCGATTTCCCCGGTAAACTGAAACCATCCATCGGCATAGTCCATAATAAAGTCTGCTGCGTATTTGTTCAGAATGAGTTTGATGTTGGAGAGACCAAAACCGTGGAGAGCGGGATTGGATTTTGTCGTTCGGATGTTCCCTTCATGGATCTTTACCGGAGCGGATGTGTTCCGGACGGAAAAAAAGAAGCTCTGTCTCAGTACGGCGGAAACATGAATCGTCTTTTCGCTCTCGAGTTTTTCACAGGCTTCCGTTGCATTGTCCAGCAGATTGGCAAAGAGCACGACCATATCCGATACATCCAATGGCAATGCGGAAAGATCGTTCACCTCAAAGTCGATGCTGATCCCTTTTTTGATCGCTTCGGTCGCTTTGGTGTTGAAGAGCGCGTCGAGGATCGCGTGGTGCGAGTTGACCAGAAACAGCCGGTCGGTCTGCATGGTGGTTACGGAACGCAAATATTGCTCGGCAGCTTCATACTCCTGATTCAGCAAAAGGCTTTGGACCGTGTTGAGGTGTGCTCTGAAATCGTGGACCTTGTGACGCTGTTCTGCATAAAGTCTGCTCGCCGCTTCCATATTTTTGGCCTGCAGTTGAATCTGCTGCCCCAGTGCCAAAAGATTTTCCTTGGTTTCGATAGCTCGTTCCATCCGATCCAAGAGGTACAGGAGAGCAGCATTTGCCGCAAGGATCAAGCCACATGTAAAGGCAATTACACCTTCGCCTACCGGTTTCCCGGTTGTGATATACAGCAAGATCCCCAGCATGAAAAAGGATGTGCATGGGAACAAAAAGTAAAACCCCAATTGCGATTCATTCAGTCGGTTCCGCGCTCCCGGAAATGCTTTTTGCTTCATGAGCTTTCGGAATAGATAGGCCAGAAACAATTCTGTGGAATAGTTGATGATCCCGTAGACGATCATGAGCGGAAAACTCGACCGGAACGATTCACCGTCCATCCCACAGACAAAAGCACCCAGCATGCCCAGCCCGAAAGACAGGGAATAAGTGATCAGATACTCTACACCGACAAGAAGCAAAAGCAGTTTACTGGAAATTTTGGCGTACAACACCCGTGTGCTGAAGGTATAGGATAAAAGGATCATCCCGATTTTTATGGCCTGATTGCGGTGAAAGAAGATCAGCGGAACTTTCAGAATCCAGAAGTTTAGCATGATGAAGCTGCCGACGCCGATGGTGAATTTCCGGTCACTCCAGCGTCGTTCAGCAAATGCATCCAAAAAGAGGATCAGCGAAAGGGAATCGACCACGGTATAAAGAAAACTCAAGAAATCGCCCATCGTTTTTTCCCCCGCCACAGCAGATAGTGCTGCTTCAGTTCCTTATGGTTCTTAGCACTTGAAGGCAAAACGATCCCGCCGGTCAGGCTCACCTTTTCATATTGCAGCTGCACGATGTACTCCATGTTTACCAAAAATGAGCGTTGAACGCGCAGGAAACCGAGGTCCTCCAACTTTTTTGACAGATCCGACAGATTGCTGTAGAAATGATACTCCGTTCGCTCGTCATGGATCAGGTGCACGATGATGACCCGCAGATTGGCCTCCAGATAGAGGATGTGATTTACAGGAATGTCGATCGGTTCGGAATGGACCGAAATGGTGAGAATCCTTTTTCGTTGAACGACTTCTTTGCTTGCGGCTTCAAAATAAGGAATCAGCTTTTCGTTCATATCACGTTTCAAAAGATACCGGAATGCCTGTACCTCAAACCCTTCTGGAGCGTATTGGATAAAGTTTGTGAGAAAGATGATCACGACTCCGGGGTTTTCCCTGCGAAGAGTCCGTGCGAGGTCAATGCCGCTGGAATCGCCCATGTCGATGTCCAGGAATGCAAGATCATAGGAAGAAAGGTCTTTGATCGCGCCGGGATCGCTGAAAGGATAAAAGTGCGCAGAGATGCCGCTTTTTTCGCAATGGTCTCGGAGCAATGCAGAAACCTGCTCCACGACAGCGGGCTCATCATCACAAATCAGTAAATTCAATCGGCAACCTCCTTCCGGATAACACAGACCGGTTTTGTTACTCATAATAACGCAGTGCTCCCTTCAAGTCAATGCAATTTCAGCAGAGGGCTGCTGATAATAGGGCTGCGCTGAACTTGCAGTCTGTGGCGTGAAAGCTGCAATTGCCGGTTTCATGACAAGAAAACCCGTGTTCATTCCCGGAATGTGGACAATCCAATCCCCATGCGTAAAAATAATGACACGACGTTTTGTGGATTCACTTTTTACGGGAGGGGTTATTTTGCGCAGGAAATTTCTCGCGTTTGCATTGTCGCTCGTCATCCTTTGTGCCCTTGTCTTTGAACTTTATCCGAGAAGCTCTCAGGAGATCGACCTCTCCACCGGTGCGGGTATTTCTAAAATGCTCCGCTATGAGAATGCGCAGGTCTATCTCTTTGGAGAAACACATCGTTGCACAGAATATCAGCAATTCCGCAATGCTCTGTTCAAGTACCTTGTAGAGAAAAAGGGCGTGCGTGTTCTTTTGATGGAGCACGGCTATGCAAGCGGCTTTCTCGAAAATGAAACGGCACAGAACCGGTTGTCCTTTGCCGACGAATACGGATATGATCAGTTTGTCGTATCCAAAGAGGACTATGAGCTGTTCCAGTGGATGTCAGAATTCAATCAGAATAGACCGGATAGGGATAAGATCTCCATTGTCGGTATCGATATCACCGATTCGATCGGGATGGTCTATGCCTTCTGCCGGTATTTGCTGAGAGACTGTGATTTTTCTGCGGCAGATACAAAGACGCAGATGCTTTTGATCAGCACCCAGAAATGCCAGTTTCAGCAGCGCTTTGAGAACAGTTTGTTGCCGCAGCTGATCGAACTGTACCAGACAAACCCGGAACAGCTTGAACTGGCGCTGGGAGATCAGGCGATCCATCTGGAACGCGTGCTTCAGGGTTGGCAGCAGGGACAGGAGTGCTACAAGCTGAACGACTATCAGCCGGATCTCCAGCTGGATGGCCCCGCCGTGGCGTATCGGGAGGATGCCCTGTATGCGAACCTCCGGAGGGTCTATGAGGAAAACCCGACCGCAAAGTATTTTGGTTCGTTCGGCGCAGCACACGTTCAGATGGAAAACTATGTGCAAAAAGAAGGATCGTCCCGGATCAACAATAGCTTTGTGTCCCGGATGGCTGGGAAAAACAGCTTTCTTGATGGCAAGCTGACCGTGATCGACGGTGCAATCACCCATGAGATCGGGGAGTTGGGGGAGACTGATACCAATCACCTTACCTTATACAATACCGCCCTTGCAAAGAACCCTGGTTCCGAAAGCGGAAAGTTCTATGCCGAAGCTCCCGACACCCCGGATGAAAAAATCGCACAGTATGCGTTGCTGTTCGAGCATCCGTCTCAGGTCACGGCCAGTGAGGAGCAGCCAGGCCGGTATTGGAAAAACTATAAAGAAAAATAAAACGTATTGGCAGAGTTTGAACGATGTTTTTTTCACGGGGAGGATGCAGCATGCAAAAACGGGTTCTCGCCGGTGTGGTTTTGCTGGCTGTTCTTTTGGCACTTATTTTTGCGTTTTATCCGGGAAACTCTCAGGTGATCGATCTTGCTACCGGTGCGGGCATTTCTAAAATGCTCCGCTATGAGAATGCGCAGGTCTATCTCTTTGGAGAAACCCATCGCTGCACAGAATATCAGCAATTCCGCAATGCTCTGTTCCAATACCTTGTAAAAGAAAAGGGGGTTCGTGTTCTTGTAGAGGAAAGTGGATATGCCACGGCATTTCTTGAAAATGAAACCGTGCAGGGGAGACTTTCCTTTTCGGATTGGCTTGATCGGTGCACGCTCTCCAAAGAGGACTATGAGCTGTATTCATGGATTGCCGACTGGAACAGCGGCAGGGATGCTGCAGAAAAAATTTCAATCATCGGGATCGACATTACAGATGATGTCGGTAACATACAGACGCTTTGTCAGTATTTGCTGAAAAACCATGACTTTAGCAGTGCAGATACTCAAACGCAGGGGCTTCTAACTGCGATTCGGGAACAGAACCCGTTCAGTTCTTTGCAACTCCAGACCTTTCAGGAGAAGTTTCTGCCACAGCTGGCTGAACTGTATCAGACAAAACCGAAACAGCTTGAAACCGTGCTGGGGACACAGACGATTTATCTGGAACGTGCCCTTCTGGGCTGGGAGGAAGCACAGGAACAACGGCGCTTCAAAGGGAAAACGGAACAACTGGGGGGTCCCGGTGATGTATACCGGGAAAATTGCCTGTATGAGCATTTCATGTGGGAATATCAGCAGAGACCGGACGCAAAATATTATGGGCAGTTTGGCGGGGCGCACGTTTTGATGTCCGACTATTCCGGAAAGCTGTACCGTGTGCAGAACTCTTTTGTGACCCGCCTTGCGGAGACTGACACGCCGTTGAATGGAAAACTGACCGTCATAGATGGCTGCCTGACGTTTGAGATCGGTGATCTGGGTGGCACGGGCACGAACAGAGCAACGCTTTACCGTACTGCCTGTGCCAGACCTCCGGTTCGGGACAGAAATAAATTTTACACGGACGGTTCTGCGCCGGATGTAAGCTATGCGCAGTATGCGTTGCTGTTTGAGCATCCGGATGCACTGACCGCAGCAAAAGAGTATACCGGCTCCTATTGGAAGTATCATTGAAGATTTGCTATAATATAAGTCAGCCCGCTTGAAACAACGGCTGTTTCAAATCATGAATCTACAAACAAAGGAGAACCACGATGAAAGCCGTATCTACCCCCAACGCACCTGCCGCCATCGGCCCCTACAGCCAGGCACTGGACCTGGGCAATATGGTATTCGTATCCGGTCAGATCCCGGTAGACCCCGCCACCGGCAAGATGGCCGATACCGTGGAAGAGCAGGCCGCACAGAGCCTGGCAAACCTCAAGGCTATTCTGGCCGAGGCCGGCCTGACCATGGCCAATGTGGTCAAGACCGTGATCTTTCTGGCCGACATCAACGACTTTGCGGCTGTGAACGCAGAGTATGCCAAGGCCTTTGCAGAGCCGTTCCCGGCCCGCAGCTGCGTGCAGGTGGCAGCCATCCCCAAGGGTGCAAAGCTCGAGATCGAGTGCATCGCGGTGCGGGGCTGATCCCAAAAGCAACAGATAGACAAAAGAGGCTGTGCCCACCGGCACAGCCTCTTTTGTCTATTGAGAAGAAGGAAGAAAAACGCAAAGTTACGGGCGCTGACCCATGCCGCCCTCCAGCGTGAGGGTCTCGCCGGACATGAACTTGAAGTCCGGCATGGCCAGCTGGACGCACACGCGGCCGATCTCCAGTTCGGCGTTGCCGTAGTGGCCCATGGGCGGCATTTTGACGTTGGCCTTGAAGGCCTCCGGGTAAGCCTGCTGGAACTGCTCCAGCTTGGCGGTCCAGGCCAGTGGGCAGACAACGTTGACGTTGATGTCATCCGGGCCCCACTCGGTGGCGGCCACGCGGGACAGGCCGCGGATGCCCTCCTTGGCGGCAGCGTAGGCGCACTGGCCGTAGTTGCCGAACAGGCCGGCACCGGAGGCAAAGTTGATCACGCTGCCGTGGGACTCTTTCAGGTAGGGGTAGCAGGCCTTCATATAATAGAAGGCTGCGTACAGGCCCGAATACAGGGCCAGGTCGAACTGCTCGGTGGTGTGCTCGGCCAGCGAGACGCCGGAAGCCGAGGCCTGTGCGTTGTTGATCAGCACCTGAATGCCGCCAAAGGCGTCAACGGCCTGCTTCACTACATTCTGCACGGTGGCTTCGTTGTCGCCGCCGGCGCACACATCGGCCTGCACCGGCAGCACCTTGATGCCGTACTTGCTCTCCAGCTCCTGCTTGGCCTCTTCCAGTTTTTTCACATTGCGGCCGGTGATCACAAGGTTTGCACCCTCTTTTGCGTAGGCCGTAGCAATGCCGTATCCAATGGAACCGCAGCTGCCATCCTGCAGGACTGCGCGCCCTGCACCGGTGATGAGTGCGGTCTTACCCGTTAAAAAGCCCATAGTTATCCTCCAGAATGTGCCCGGAGGAGCTGCGCCCCGCCGGGCTGATTTTGGCCATATTATAGTCCGCTGTTTGCCGGAAATCAAGCCTTTTTGCCGATAAATAAAAAATAGACAAAGATTCTTGAAAAGTCAAAATTTTCACGAATTCACGACGCTTTTGTGAAACTTTTGACGGGAGTTTGTCGTTAAAATAACGACAAACTAATTGCGGCGTTCATGCGACTTTTTTGCGGGAAACTGCGGCAGAAAAAAGGCACCCGCAAGGGCGTTTTCCGGCGCTGGAAACGCGGAAAACGTCTGCGGGTGCTTTGCTGCGTGCCGGGCAGAAGTGTTACTTCTGCACACCGGCCTCACACTGCTCGATGAACTGTTTGGCCACGCGGGGGCTGCGGCCGCCGGCGCGGATGGCAAAGGCCTCGGCCTTGACCAGCAGCTGGTCCATGGGCATATCGACGTGGTGCTGTTTTGCCAGCTCCTCCAGGATGGTCTCGAACCGGGCTTTTTCCGGCCGCTGGAAGGTCACGGTCAGGCCGAACCGGGCCGAAAGGCTCATGAGCTCCTGCCGGGTGTCGGCTTCGTGGATGTCGTCGCCGGTGCGGTCGGTCAGGGTCTCCTTGATGAGGTGGCGGCGGTTGGAGGTGGCGTACACCGCGATGTTGCGGGCACGGCCGCCCACGCTGCCCTCCAGAATGGCCTTGAGGGCGGCAAAGTTATCGTCGTTGGCGGTAAAGCTCAGGTCGTCGATGAACAGGATAAACTTGAGGGGGTTGGCGGCCAGCTTGTCCATCAGGTCGGGGATCTGGTACAGCTGGTTCTTTTTCACTTCCACCAGCCGCAGGCCCTCCGGGGCAAACTCGTTGGCGATGGCCTTGACCGAGCTGGACTTGCCGGTGCCGGCGTCGCCGTACAGCAGCACATTGTTGGCGGGCATCCCGGCCAGCAGGGCACGGGTGTTGGCGATCACCTTTTCCCGCTCCTTTTCGTAGCCCGGCAGCTCGGAAAGACGCTGGGGGTCGGGGTACTTCACCGGCACCAGCTTGCCGTTTTCTACTGTAAATACATGGTGCTTGGCAAACATGCCGTAGCCCTTCTTGCCCACCTCGCTCATGCGCTGGGCATAGGCGGCGGGCAGGTCAAGGTCAGCCGTCTCCCACCGGGGCAGGAAGGCCACCTCTTCGGCCGGGACATCTGCCGCGTCCAGCAGGGCATCCAGGGTCAGGCCGCACAGCTGCTGCAGGAAGGCCAGCTCGTTGTCCAGTGCAGTCTGCAGAACAGGGGGCAGGGTACCGGCAGCGGCCTGCCGCACGCACACGGTCTCGGTCTCCAGCACGGTGATGCTCAGGTAGGTGCCCCAGTTGGTGGTGCGCTCGAACAGCACGCTTTCAAACTGTGCCACGGCGTTGCACACGCTGCCAACGCTGTTGTTTCCGGCCGTCAGGCAGTCGATGAGAGCGGCAAATCTGGCCGCCACGGGGTCGCTCAGCAGGGAGCGAAAGATCACAAGCCCGTGCAGGCGGGCGTTCCATTCATGCAGTTTCATAGTCCGGTTTCCTCGATCCTGAATCTTTTTTTGGTACATCCTTTTTCAGACAACGCGCGCGGCGCGCACAGATAAAAAGAGTATACAGCGGTTTTTCATTTCACGCAAGAGTGTTTAATTTCCTTCATGTTTGGAACGATTCAGGTTACGAATTGTCGATTGACAACAGCCCGATTTATAGTATAATTTACATCATCAAATGCGTGGATGGGAAAAAGTACCACACGATTCCCCCTGTTCAGAGAGCTGCCGTTTGGTGCGAGGCAGTCAGTGTTTCGTGGGAGAAATCCTCCCGGAGCAGCCTGCCCAACGGGTGTCAGACCCTTGTAAGCAGCGCCGGCAGCCGCCGTTATGAGGCAGGGCTTTGTTGGAAGCCCATGAGAGGGTGCACAGCGCACCAACGAGAGTGGTACCGCAGAGAGCTTGATGATCACAAGGTCTTTGTCTCTTGGAATGAACAGGGGACAAGGGCCTTTTCTTTTACCCCCGCCCCCTGCAGAGCGTAAATGAAAAAGGTTTAGGAAACAGGAGTAACTCACCATGCAGTTGAACGGTTCTCAGATTTTTGTGGAGGTTCTTTGTGAGCAGGGCGTGGATACCATTTTTGGTTATCCCGGCGGTGCAGTGCTGAATCTTTACGATGAGCTGTATAAGAATGCCGACCGCATCACCCATGTGCTCACGGCACACGAGCAGGGCGCTGCCCACGCAGCCGACGGTTACGCCCGGGCCACCGGCCGCACCGGCGTGGTGCTGGCCACCAGCGGCCCGGGTGCCACCAACCTGGTCACGGGCATCGCCACCGCTTATATGGACTCGGTGCCTCTGGTGGCCTTTACCGGCAACGTAGCCACCCCGGGCATCGGCAAGGACTGCTTTCAGGAAGCCTACATTGAGGGCATCACGATGCCCATCACCAAGCACAACTTCACGGTGCGCCGGGTCGAGGATCTGGCCGACACCATGCGCGCAGCCTTCCGCATTGCACAGAGCGGCCGCAAGGGCCCGGTGCTGGTGGACATCCCCAAGGATGTGACCGCTGCCGTGTGCGAATTTGAAGCCAAGCAGCCGGAGCCCATCCGCACGGTGACCACTTTTGACGCGGAACAGGTGCGCTGGGCAGCCGACCTGATCAACGCGGCACAGCGCCCGCTGGTGTACTTTGGCGGCGGCGTGCGCAGCGCGGCCTCCTGCCAGCCGCTGCGGGATCTGCTGCACAAGGCCGAGATCCCGGCCACCTACACCCTGATGGCGGCCGGTGTGGTGCCTTACGGCGACCCCATGAACATCGGCATGCTGGGCATGCACGGCTGTTACACCTCCAACCGGGCCGTGGCCGACTGTGACGTGCTGATCGCGGTGGGTACCCGCTTCTCGGACCGTGTGGCGCTGAAACCCAAGACCTTTGCCAAGAATGCCACCATCATCCAGATCGACATCGACCCCAGCGAGCTGGGCAAGAATGTGGAAGTGGACCTGTCCATCGTGGGCGATGCCGCCTATGTGCTGCAGGCCATGCTGCCGCAGATCAAAGAGGCAAAGCACCCCGACTGGATGAAGATGATCCACGAGTGGCAGGCACAGGATTACCACCCGGTGTCCGACCCCACCCGCCTGATGCCCCATCAGGTCATCGGTGAGGTGTGCAACCAGTGCGGCCCGGAGGCCGTATACGTCACCGATGTGGGCCAGCACCAGATGTGGGCGGCCCAGTACCTGCGCCACGCCAAGAGCCGCGGTTTCATCACCAGCGGCGGCCTAGGCACCATGGGCTTTGGCTACGGTGCCGCAATCGGTGCCCAGATGGCCCTTGGCCGGGACCAGCGTGTGGTCATGTTCACCGGTGATGGTTCCTTCCATATGAACCTGAACGAGGCCTGCACCGCCGTCAGCTACGACCTGCCCATCATCACGGTCATCTTCAACAATTCCGTGCTGGGTATGGTGCGCCAGTGGCAGACCACCTTCTACGGCAAGCGCTACAGCCAGACCGATCCCCACCGTCACACCGACTTCGTCAAGCTGGCCGAGGGCTTTGGCCTGAAGGGCTACCGCTGCACCAACCTGCCGGAGTTCCAGCAGGCATTTGCCGAGGCGCTCCAGCGCAAAGGCCCCACCTGGATCGAGTGCATCATCGACAAGGACGAAAAGGTCCTGCCCATGATCCCCGGCGGCGGTGACATCAACGATATCATCATGGAATAAGGAGGACACAGCAATATGGAATCCAGTCAGCGCAGGGTCATCAGCCTGCTGGTGGACAACCAGAGCGGCGTTCTGGCCCGGGTGTCCAGCCTGTTCTGCCGCCGCGGCTTCAATATCGACAGCCTTACGGTGTCCGCCACCAACGACCCGGCAGTCAGCCGCATCACAGTGACCATTACCAGCGATGAAAAGGCCTTGCAGCAGCTGGTATTGCAGACCGAGCGTCTGGAAGTCACCCGGCAGGTGTTCGTGCTGGACAGCGAAAAATCGCTGGAGCGGGAGTTGCTGCTGCTCAAGGTGGAATCGGACGTGCACAACCGCACGGAGCTGCGGGAGATCGCCTGCATCTACAAGGCAAAAATCATTGATCTTTCCCCGGACAGCATGGTGTTTGAACTCATCGGCCGGCCGGACAAGCTGGACGCATTTTTGAAAATGTTCGAGGGCTACAACATCCTTGAGCAGTGCCGCACCGGCGTTACTGCGCTGGAGCGCGGCGGAATGCACCAGCATATGCAGAAGCCGCCGCAGGAGGTGCGCTCCGTCCAGCTGCCCCCGCCGGGCGAAAGACGGGCATAAATCACATTGCTTTTCCGCTCAGGGTGAGCGAAAGATAGAACAGAGCATACAAGACCGGAAGATAAACCAACCAGAAAAGGTAAAAGGAGACTAACGATTATGGCTATCAAGAAATACTACGATTCCGACTGCAACCTCGGCGTGCTGGACGGCAAGACCGTCGCTGTCATCGGCTTCGGCAGCCAGGGTCATGCACACTCTGAGAATCTGGCCGAGAGCGGCGTCAACGTTGTGGTCGGCCTGCGCAAGGGCTCTGCACACTGGGCAAAGGCTTCTGAGTTCGCTGCCACCCACGAAAACTTCAAGGTGATGGAAGTGGAAGAGGCTGCCAAGGCTGGTGACGTTGTCATGATGCTGGTGCCCGACGAGCTGTGCGCCGATATCTACAACACCCAGGTTGCTCCCTACATGACCGAGGGCAAGGCACTGGCCTTTGCACACGGCTTCAACATCCACTTCAAGACCATCACCGCTCCCAAGAACGTGGACGTCATCATGATCGCTCCCAAGGGCCCCGGCCACATCGTGCGCCGCCTGTACACCGAGGGCGAGGGCTGCCCCTCTCTGATCTGCGTGGAGCAGGACTACACCGGTAAGGCCAAGGATATCGCACTGGCTTATGCTTCCGGCATCGGCGCAGGCCGTGCAGGCATTCTGCAGACCACCTTCAAGGAGGAGACCGAGACCGATCTGTTCGGCGAGCAGGCCGTGCTGTGCGGCGGTGTTTCCGAGCTGATCCACGCCGGCTTCGATACGCTGGTGGAGGCCGGCTACGAGCCCGAGATGGCCTACTTTGAGACCTGCCACGAGATGAAGCTGATCGTTGACCTGATCAACGAGGGCGGCTTCTCCAAGATGCGCTACTCCATCTCCAACACTGCCGAGTACGGCGACTACCGCACCGGCAAGCGCCTGATCACCGCCGAGACCCGCAAGGAGATGAAGAAGGTCCTGACCGAGATCCAGGACGGCACCTTCGCTTCCGAGTTCCTGACCGAGATGAACCCCAACGGCGGCCGCAAGGTCCACTTCCTGGCAAAGCGCCGCATGGAAGCCGAGCTGCCCATCGAGAAGGTCGGCGCAGAGCTGCGCAGCATGATGAGCTGGCTGAAAAAGTAAGAGGAAAACCCTCTCAGGCCGCCTTTCGGCGGCCAGCTCCCCCGAAAGGGGGAGCTTTTGTTGAAAACGGAAACCTTATAGTTCCTCCGCAAAAACCTCTCCCCTTCGGGAGAGGCGGCACGGCGCAGCCGTGACGGAGAGGGTTTTATCAGAAAAGAGGACAATACCATGAGAAGTGACAACGTGACCAAGGGTTCGGAGCGTGCGCCGAACCGCAGCCTGTTTTATGCACTGGGCTACACCCCGGAAGAGCTGGAGCGTCCGCTCATCGGCGTGGTGAGCGCCCACAGTGAGATCGTGCCCGGCCACATGAATCTGGATAAGATCGCCGATGCCGTCAAGGCCGGTATCGAGATGGCGGGCGGTACCCCCATCCTGATCCCGGCCATCGGCGTGTGCGACGGCATCGCCATGGGCCATGTGGGCATGAAGTATTCCCTGGCTTCCCGTGAGCTGATCTGCGACAGCGTGGAGACCATGCTCATGGCCCATCAGCTGGACGGCCTGGTGCTGGTGCCCAACTGCGACAAGATCGTGCCCGGCATGGTCATGGCCGCCGTCCGTATGGACGTGCCCGCTGTGGTCTGCTCCGGCGGCCCGATGCTGGCCGGTACCTACGGCGGCGAGGAAGTCAGTCTGTCCAAGATGTTTGAGGCCGTGGGTGCTTACAAGGCCGGTATGATCACCGAAGATCAGCTGGAGGACTGCACCTGCAACTGCTGCCCCAGCTGCGGCAGCTGCTCCGGCATGTACACCGCCAACAGCATGAACTGCCTGTGCGAGGCCATCGGCATCGCACTGCCCGGCAACGGCACCATTCCCGCTGTGTATTCCAAGCGCCTGCAGCTGGCCAAGCACGCCGGTATGGCCATTATGGACATGGTGAAGAAGGGCATCACCGCCCGCCAGATCATCAACGAGCGGTCCATCCGCAACGCACTGACCTGCGACATGGCGCTGGGCTGCTCCACCAACACCGTGCTGCACCTGCTGGCCATCGCTTACGAGGCCGGTGTGCCCATCGACCTGAAGCTGTTCAATGAGATCAGCGCCAAAACCCCCAACCTGTGCCATCTGGCCCCGGCCGGTCCCACCCACATGCCGGATCTGTACGCCGCCGGCGGCATCCCCGCCGTGCAGGCCGAGCTGGCCAAGAAGGGCCTGCTGGATCTGGATGTGCCCACCGTCACCGGCAAGACTCTGGGCGAGAACATCCAGGGTGCCCACATCCTGAACGAAAAGGCCATCCGTCCCATCGACAACCCCTACTCTCAGACCGGCGGTCTGCAGATCCTGTGGGGCAACATCGCACCGGACGGCTGCGTGGTCAAGCGCAGTGCCGTGGCTCCGGAGATGCAGCAGCACTCCGGCCCGGCCCGCGTATTCAACAGCGAGGAGACCGCCATTGCGGCCATCTACGCCGGTCAGATCGTCCCGGGCGATGTGGTGGTCATCCGCTACGAAGGCCCCAAGGGCGGCCCCGGTATGCGCGAGATGCTGAACCCCACTTCCGCTCTGGCCGGTATGAAGCTGGACAAGACCGTGGCCCTGATCACCGACGGCCGCTTCTCCGGTGCAAGCCGTGGTGCTGCCATCGGCCACGTCAGCCCGGAAGCCGCTTCCGGCGGCCCCATCGGCCTGATCGAAGAGGGCGATATCATCAACATTGATATCCCCAACGCCAAGATCACGCTGGAGGTGTCCGACGAGGTGCTGGCCGAGCGCAAGGCAAAGTATGTGGCTCCGGAACCCAACATCAAGACCGGCTGGCTGAGCCGCTATGCCCGCATGGTCACCAGTGCAAACCTGGGCGCCGTGCTGAAGTAAAAACTCCCTCAGTCAAACCCTTACGGGTTTGCCAACTCCCCCGGAGGAGGAGCCTTTTCCGTCTTATTGCAACGCCAAAGCCTCCCTCTGAGAGGGAGGCGGCATCGCATCAGCGATGACGGAAGGAGTTCATCACCCCCCACAAACAACAAAATCCCCGCTGTGCAGCTGAACTGCACCCCATTTGTTAGACAGTATGGTATACTGTTTAGGAAATGGG
>ERZ1673697.1289-NODE-1289-length-29678-cov-4.161766_pt1 | contig 29678 bp, 31 predicted proteins | sample MGYA00580227_ERZ1673697 | MGnify/ENA primary metagenome ERZ1673697 (study PRJEB41218, sample SAMN15661759) | gut metagenome | host: Homo sapiens | place: Canada: London | collected 2015-08-20/2019-03-30 | study: EMG produced TPA metagenomics assembly of...
CCGGTCCATAAACAGGCAGTTCACCTGCACCATCCACTGGGATAAAAGCGGTATTTTTAACATCTCCTTCTTCGCCACGAAGCCTAAAAGCCCCGGAACGGTGGTGTAGCCCACCAGAATGTCAAAATAGCTTCTGTGGTTTCCCACATAAAGCGCCGGCGTGTCGGCCGGAATGTGTTCCGCTCCCTTCACAGTCACCTTCACTCCCGCTGTCTTGAGAATCACGGAAAAGGCCCGCCTTACGATATTTAAGCTCTTCCACTCCGCCGTCTCCCAGTCTGTCTGCCCCAGCTTCTTCAGCCGGTACAAAACGCCTGAGAAAAACAGCAGAAAGCCAATCACAAAGCTCGCTACTAATATAAATCTTATCATGTCGTCACCTCTCTGTCTTACCTATTATATAGAAAGGGAGGCGCAAATACAAGTAAGAAATGTGGAAAAAGAAGTGTAAGAAAAGAAAAATTCTTTGTTCCACTGAAAGTCACCAGAATTTTTCTTTTCTTACTTTTCCGCGCTCCACTGAAAGTCACCGGATTTTTTCCTCGTACATGGGCGGGTTTCTGATTTTTCTACAGAAGCGGCGACAGCAGCCTGCTGCACTGTTCTTTAAACCGGGTGACGAGACCTCTTGCCTCATAGGTTTCTCTGGTGATTTCCCGGCAGGATTTCAGATCGTTTATGAAAATTTCTTCCATCTGTTCTGTAATCTTCTGATTATAGATCACCGCATTGACCTCGAAATTCAGTTCAAAGCTGCGGATGTCCATGTTGGCCGTGCCGTAACAGCACACCTGGCCGTCTGCGCAGACGCCCTTGGCGTGGAGAAAGCCTTTCTCATAGGTAAAACACCTGGCCCCTGCCCTCAGAAGGTCGCCTACATAGGAGTAAGTAGCCCAGTAGACAAAGGGGTGATCCGGCTTGCAGGGAATCATCAGCCTCACCTCCACCCCGGACCGGGCCGCAATCTGCAGCGCCGACAGGACGGCGTCGTCCGGCACAAAATAAGGCGTCTGAATATAAATGTGCTTTCTGGCCTTGTGGAAAAGTTCCAGATAATTGTCCCGGATCTGCCGGTACATGGTGTCAGGCCCGCTGGCAATGATCTGGATTCCCACCTCCGGAATGTGGACGCAGGAGATTTTTCCAGACTCGTCCCTCATATCAGGCCGGTCTGTGGGAATGTGAAGTTCAAAATACCGGACGTCCTGGAACAGGTTTTCCCCCACCGCATAATTCCAGTCCAGGGCAAACCGTATCTGAAGGCTTAACACAGCCTCGCCGCCCAGCTTCAGGTGGGTGTCCCGCCAGTAGCCAAACTTCGGATCCTTTGACACGTATTCCCGCCCGATGTTAAAGCCGCCTACATAGCCCCAGCGGCCGTCGATCACCACAATCTTCCTGTGATTTCTATAATTCACTCTCAAATTCAGGCGGCCCAGTACCGGCGGGAAGAAAATGCCCACCTGGACTCCGGCCTGGCGCAGGATTTCCCACCTGCTGCCCGGCATAAAGCGCCCTCCCATGCCGTCCGCCAGGATTCTCACCTGCACGCCCTCCTCTGCCTTTCGGATGAGAATGGGGGCAATGGAGTCAAACACCTCGTCATTTTTTATAATGTAATACTCCATGTGGATGTATTCTCTGGCCTGCTCCAGATCCGCCTTCAGCTCCCGGAACTTCTCCTCCCCGTCAGCAAAAATCTGAACCTTATTGTTCATGGTGAGAACGCTTCCGGAGGTATCCAGGTTATAGAGAACCAGCGACTCGTAGTCTGCAGCCAGATTCCCTAAAAGAGCCAGATCCCTTGTTTTAATACAGTCCTCCTGCAGCTTTGCCGGACATTTCAGCCGATCCTCCACCTCCTTAATCCGAAACATTCTGTTTTTCTTATAATCCTGGCAGAACAGCAGATAAAAAATGATTCCAAATACCGGGATAAAGTTGAGAGCCAGAAGCCAGGCCCAGACGGTCCGCGGATCCCTGCGCTGGAAAAACACGATTCCCACAGACAGCAGCAGATTCACAAATATCAGGTGTTCCGGAATCCAGTCCCACACTGAAAAAATTGTTTCCATGACTATTGAAAACAGGTCAGGCACCGCTCCTCCCCCTTTCTCTCAAGAAATGATCCCTCCCCTGGCCTTCCTCTTCATCTGTACGCAGAAAGAGGCATATCTGCCGGAAAGCGCCGTTCTACCGGAACTGATTCAGATCCGGCTGATATACATAGCCAACGGCGGCTAATCTCTCTTCCAGCTCCTCTTTCTTTACATCAAAGGCGCGGCACAGCTCCTCTAAACTGTTATAGGCGTCCCGCAGCTGCGTATTTACAAAGCTTAAGCACATAATCGGATCCTTCGGTATCTTCTGCATCATGATTCCTCCTCTTCAAACTCCACGGTTACATAGTAGCCTCTGGCATTCTCCTCGATTTTCTTTACCGTTCCATGGTCTGCCTTCAGACGGTTGTTCAGCCGGAACAGCCCCGACATGGCCACCGCCGGCTCTATCATATAGTTGACGTTAAACGGCGTCACCGACTCGCTGACCTCCACCACCTGGCCTTCCTCCACCAGGCCGGGGCGTTCCATTTTAAATACAATCTCTCTTTTCATCCTCTTGTCCCTGTCCTGCTCCTGATTTTACTCAATTTCAATATCCTTATAGTCCAGCTTCTTCTCCGCCCGGACTTCCCTGCCAGCCATATGGGCCACCGGCTGTTCCAGGAAAGAAGCCCGCATCACGGCTCCGCTTCCAAATTTTGACCGGATTTCATCCACCGCGTGATCCAGCCGCTCCAGCTTCTCATACTTTTCTCCCTCGAAAATATTCATCTGGCGGGCGCAGCTCTCCTCCTTGATCCGGCTGGTGGAAATGCCCAGCAGGCGGATGGCGGATCCGTCCCACAGCTCCTCAAACAGGCGGCAGGCAGCCCTGTAAACCTCCTCCGTGATATTCGTAGGCGTCTCGAACACCGCCTGGTGGGAGACAGAATGCAGATCTGTGTTCTTAATCGTCACAGAAATTCCCTCCGCCTTCACATGGCCGGCCCGAAGCCGCCGTCCTACCGTCTCCGCCAGGGAAAGCAGAACAATCCTGGCTGTCCCCTCGTCCGTCACGTCAAAGGGAATCGTGGTGCTGTTTCCATAATTTTTATTTTCCGTCTCCTCCGTCTCAATCACTCCGGCGTCCCTGCCGTTGGCGAAATTCCAGATCACCTCCCCGTGCTTCTTCAAATGATATTTGAGAAGCTCCGGATCCGTCTTCGCCAGGTCTCCGATGGTGCGGATTCCCAGGCGCTTCAGGCTGGCCTCTGTGGATCTTCCTACAAAAAACAGTTCCCGCACCGGAAGCGGCCACATTTTCTCTGGGATCTCCTCCGGAAACAGAGTGTGAACCAGGTTCGGCTTCTTAAAATCCGACGCCATCTTCGCCAGCAGCTTATTGGTGGAAATGCCGATATTGACCGTAAAACCCAGTTCCCGGAAAATCCGCTCCCGGATCCGTTCCGCCGCCTCCCTTGGCGGACCGAACAGCTTTTCCATGCCGGTCATATTCATAAAGGCCTCGTCAATACTGTACTGCTCCATCTCTGGAGAATATTCCTTTAAAATCTTTATAAAGGCCTCTGAAGACTGCCTGTACAGATGGTAATTGGCCGGAACCAGCTTAAGATCCGGACACTTTCTCTTTGCCTCCAGAATAGACTCTCCTGTGCGGACTCCATATCCCTTCGCAGACTGGGACTTGGCCAGAATAATGCCCCGCCTGGCCTGGCGGTCTCCTCCTACGGCGCACAGCTCGTCCCGCAGGTCCTTCTTCGCTCCCAGCTCCCGGATACGGTACACCGCCTCCCAGGATAAAAACGCGCTGTTTACATCCACATGAAACACCACAGGAGCCGCCGTTTCATCCGCTGTCTTCAAACGTATCACCTCGCATCCAGCTGAAATTCAGCTATACTCTATTGTACCATTCTTTGAATGGAAAATAACAGATCTTTTTCTTAATCTTTCCTGACGCCCATGGCAGACACATGAATACAAAATCTTTTCTTACATTATTACAAACAGGTAAAGCCTGCAGTTTTTCACGTTCTGCTTGCGTCTGAAATTCCTTTGAATTATACTTAAATGGTTCCCCAAATCCGGGGAAATGAACGTTTCAAAAGAAATTATAATTAAGGGAGATTATATTATGATAGAAACGCTTGTACTGGCCGGTTTTCTCGGCTGCCTCATCCTGTGTCTGGCTGCCGGATTCTCACTGGTCTATGCCCTCTTAGGGGGACTTCTTCTATTTACCGGATACGCCCTGTACCAGAAAATAAACGTCAGGGACATTGTCCGGCTGCTCTGCATCGGCGTAAAAAAATCTGGAAATATTCTGATTATTTTCGCCCTTATCGGCTTTCTCACCGCCCTGTGGAGGGCCTGCGGAACCATCCCTTTTATTGTTTACTACGGCATGAAAATTATGAATCCTTCCTTTTTCGTGATATCCGTGTTTCTGCTGTGCTGCCTGGTTTCCTTCCTGATGGGAACCTCCTTCGGAACGGCCAGCACAGTGGGCGTGATCTGTATGATTTTAGCCAGGTTAAACGGTATTTCCCCCACCCTGACAGGAGGAGCCGTTCTGTCCGGCATCTTCTTCGGAGACCGCTGTTCGCCCATGTCCTCCAGCGCCAGCCTGGTGGCCTCCCTGACAGGGACGAAGCTCTATGACAATATTAAGCGGATGTTTCGTTCCTGTCTCCTGCCCTTTGTCCTGACCTGCCTTCTGTATCTGGTCCTTGGGAAAAGCGGCGGAAGCGCTTCCGGAACAGAATCCCTGATGGCAGAATTTCCCAGGCTGTTTGCCCTGCCATGGTATACCTCCGTTCCCGCGGCTGTCATTCTCATTTTCTGCATGATGAAATGGGATGTAAAAGCGGTGATGGCCTTGAGCGCAGGACTCAGCTTTCTGCTGTGCGTCTTCGTTCAGCAGATGACGCCGTCTGCCGTTCTCTCCGCCATGATGCTGGGCTTTCACCCGGAAGGAGACAGTGAACTGATTCCTCTGATTTCCGGAGGCGGCTTTCTTTCTATGGTCGAGGTCAGTTTAATTGTAATGATTTCCTCTTCCTATCTGGGACTTCTGGATGAAACAGGGCTTTTAACCAACATTCAGAGTCTCATCCGCCGTCTGTCCGGAAAGCTGGGGCGTTTCCCGGCCGTCTGCGCGGCCAGTATCGTCACCTCCATGTTCAGCTGCAACCAGACGCTGGCCTCCATGCTGACCTGCGAGCTGTGCAAGGGCGAATATGAGAAGCCGGAGGACCTGGCCCTGGATCTGGAAGATTCCGTCATCCTTCTGGCGGCCCTGATTCCATGGTCCATCGCAGGTTCCGTTCCCCTGGCCGCCATCGGAGCCGGGACTGCAAGCTTTTTCTTCGCCTTCTATCTCTACCTGCTGCCCCTGTACCGATGCGTAAAGGAATGGGCAGAAAAACGCAGAAAACGCGCCTCAGCTGTCTGAACCGACGGCTAAGGCGCATTTTTTATATTCTGAAAAAAGTAATACCATATTTACCGGAAAGTTTCAGGATGCTCCTTTTTGAGAAATTCCAGAAACGCCTCGCAGCCCTCCACAATGTCATCATAGGTCAGGTCAAAATTGCCTGTATACCAAGGGTCTGCGATATCTCTGGGATTCGGTGAAAAATCAAGCAGCCGATACATTTTCCCATCCGGATCGCCTCCGGCAATCCGGCGCATATTGGAAAGATTCCGCTCCTCCATTCCCAGAAGATAATCGTAGTCCTCATAGTCCTGCCGCTTCATCTGAACCGCATATTTCCCGGCTGTGGAGATGCCGCAGGCTCTAAGCTTCTCCCTGGTTCCCCGGTGAACGGGATTTCCAATCTCCTCCGCACTGGTAGCAGCGGAGGCAATATAAAACTTTGAGGCCAGACCGCGTCTAGCTGCCATGTCCTTCAGGACAAACTCTGCCATGGGAGAACGGCAGATGTTGCCCAGGCAGATGAAAAGGATTTTAATCATACAATTTTACCTCCTTAGTCTTTCCCCTGATATTCCTGTTCCAGTTCCTCTGCCAGGTATGCGTCGCTCATACAGTGCATATCAGAAATACCATCCCGGATCAGCTGATAAACCTGTGAATGGTAGAAAAAGTCCAATGCCGCATCCAGCGAAATCCCCTGCTCTCTTGCAAAGCACTCAATCACACGACTATATTTCTTTTGAAGTAAAATCGGGTTTGCATTCATACCAGTTCACTCCCTTCAAAATGCAGAAGTCCCAACGCTTTCTGTGTACGAAAACATATCTGCAGGTTCGGTTTTTCATAACGCAGACGGCTGATTGCCTCTCCCTTGTCAATCAATCTCTCAAAAAAGAGTTCCACCGTATTGAATACCTTATCATTTGCCACACCGCCAATCACAAGGTCATACGCTGTTCTATCTTTTCCACTGCGGCAGTTCAGAATAAAATCCAGCCATTCTTCGGAATAAGAATCAAATTGAAGTATGTTCAATTCTTCTTTCCGGCTTTCATTAAACTCATATCTGGAAATAACTCCCTCTTTTCCACGACGCTTAAATTTGCCACACCACTTCTTTGCCTGCTCATACAACGGTGTCACATAGAAGCCACGCCCGAAGTCCACATTAAGGCGGGAATGTACCAAGTCCGGCTCTGCAATTTCCAGATAAGAACCATGATAGAGTATCATACCTCCACCCCTCTTTCTTTCATCACGTCAAGAAGATCCTCTACAATATACTCCTTGCTCTGCGTATGAAGTATTTCATATTCCGGTACAATGTAGCCATTTAATATATCGCTTTTTTCTGTAAATGCCTCATAAACCCGCTCTGCATTCACCCCCAGCCTTGCAGCTATATTTTCAATACAAAATACAGCAAATTCAAGTTCTCTGGAATTTTTAATATTTTCATGCAATGCCATAAACCATTCCCCCTAATAAATCAAGTCTTTTATCGTTATTCCAGTATCATGTCTTTCCATTTTCATAGAAATCCTTAATTGCCTGCGGCTTGGTAAGAGCATCATAGAATGCCAGTTCATCTGCTGTCAGACCTAACTGCTCTCCCTCTTTATGAGCCTCTGCTAACTGCTTTGCAAGATTCTGCATTTCCTCAATCACTTCTTCATTGGTAAGCATACCATTAAGATACGCATTTACAGCTTTCTGCATAATCTCGCTGAACTTTTCAGATTTTACAACACTGGTTCTTCTATATATCGGCACCTGTTCCGCAATTAGCTTTCTCAACCGTTCAATCGCCAGATTTTTTCTTTCATCTTGCTTACTTCTTCAAGGAACTTCGGATCAAACAGCGAAAATTCCTCCTTAATATCAGAGAACAGATTGATAATGCCTTCACTTTTAATACTTTGTTTCAAATCAAGCCAATATCGGCATTATTCTTTTCAGTCATCTTTATTCCTCACTTTTACTTTTTCTCTTGATTTACCAATACTTCCCACTTTCCATATCTCTTTCCATCTACTCTGCGTATATATTCCTTTTTCTGCAAAGACTCCATGATTCGCTTTATGGTACTAAGAGATTTTCCTGTCTCGGTCACAAGCTCTTTTTGCTTAATTGATGGGTTCTTGTAAATCATCTCCAAAACCGCCAGTTCCTCTAAAGTGCATTCCAAAGTGTCAAATTGAGCCTTTGGGAATTTAGGATTGACACTTTGGGAATGAGCATCCGCATAGTCCATGTGCGTATATCTGTTTTTCAGCTCGTATTCCGTTCCCAAAATCAAATTACTGAAGAACATTTCCAGGAATTTTGTAGTAGCGTAAATACCGTTCTGCAAATCATTATAATTTGCTCTTACCAATGCGTTGCGGAAATACCAAGAATTCTTTTCAAAGGCATCATTATTTACCTTGAATCCGAATGTTTTCATGTATTTAATCATAAAAACTGCCGCAGCTCTAGTGTTGCCCTCACAGAACGGTTGAATACGTTCAAACTTCACATGAAAATCCAAAATATCTTCAAAAGTCTTTTCTTCTTTTCTGTTATACTCTGTCAGCAGCACTTTCATCTTATCGGCAACTTCTTCCGGAAGTGCAGTCTCCATACCGCCGACTTCATTCGGCATCTTTTTATAATCGCCAGCCGCAAACCAATCTTTTCTGGAATCGCTGGTTCCATTTTTCAGTATCAAATGAAGCTCTTTAATTAATTTCTCCGTCAATGCTGCCTTTGCATGGTCAATCATCCTATCAATACAACGGAAATGATTTGCCGTTTCAATCACATTATCCACATTCAGCGCTTCTTTTTCTACACCGATCGTGTTGGTTTCAAAGATATATCTGGTTTGATCGTGGGTCAAATGGCTGCCTTCCATTCGATTAGAATGATAAGTCAGCTCAATCTGAGTTTTGTGATAAATACCACCAAAATAAGCTGATTTCCTTTCCTCCTGCAAAATATCCAGTAAGGTCCTCTGTTTTTCTCTCTTCTTATTGGAACGCTCCGATTTTTCCGCATTTTCAGGAATATTCCAGGTCTTTCCAGTGATGAACGCTCCTTCCACACGATTATGAGCACAGTAATTTCGCACACTGCGTTCCGATATATTCCATTTCTCTGCCATTTCAGCAGCTGAAAGATACTGCATCCGCATTCCTCCGCTTTTCTAATGCTAAATCAAGTTACCCCTTTGTGCCCGTCAAATCTTCCGTCTTAAACGCATAATAGCCTTCATAGTAATAACTGTGATCGATGCCCTTCATATAAATTTCTCGATCATTTACATTATCTGTAAGGGCATTTTTCAGAAGAAATTTAATTTCGATATCTTTAATAGGACTTCTCTCCATCGCAAGCAGATAATCCTCTTTATCTACCTTGCTCCAGTCAACCACATATCCAATCTCTTTTTTCAGCATCAGGTCAAGCCATATTCTCGTGCTTCTCCCATTCCCCTCTCGGAATGGATGAGCCACGTTCATTTCAACATATTTTTCGACAATTTCATCAAAAGTTGACTGTGGCATTTTGTCTATGCTCTGTAACGCTGCTTCCAAATATATCAGCGGAGCAAATCGAAAATTTCCTTTTGAAATATTGACCTTTCGTAATTTACCGGCAAAATCATAAATCTCATCAAAAAGATATTGATGAATCATCGCAAGACTTTTATAAGTCCCCGGTTCTAACGTCTCAAAAAAGCCGTTTTCAAACATTTCAACGGCTTTTTGCTTGCTGATTTTTTCTTCCATTCTTGCTAATTCTGTAGAATCTGTAATACCCAATTTATTTTCAAGCATAGCTTACCCCACATTCTTCATGCAAATACTTTTCAGTCACAAATCTCTTATTATAAGGATACCATCTCGACTATCGTCTCGATGGTTTTCTCGTCAGATGACTGTTCGTGCAAGTACGACAGCTAATTTCCTCGTTATTATACCATATTTTCTCCCGTTTTTTATCAGCAAAACCTTATTTTTAGAATTTCAAGTCAGCTCTATCTTTGAAATCTCATCAAAAAACGTCCCATATCCGCAGGACGTTTTCTCTTAAATATTCACATCATTCCCTTCTGTAGTAATCTCCCCGTAGAACCATTTAACCATTCCCCTTGAGGGGACACTTCTATTTTTCCCATTTTATGTGCTTTGGGGATTTTGGTCAAATGATATCTACTCCCTGTTTTTATACAAATGCACGCTCTTCGGAAATATCTGCATTTATCTGTAACTTTTCCACTTCTGCTTTCAATGCAGCAAATTCAAGTATCGGTTTCCGATCTGTCACCTTGGAATACCTCCTATCTGTCATTGCAGATTTATTATCTCCTCCCCCTACACCCTCCAGACCTCGTACCCCTGCCTTCTGGCGGAATCATAAACCGGGCGCATATTTTTCTCTAGTATGCTGAAAAACTCTTCTCTCGTATTCCCTTTCCGGTATAACTCCTGGCTGGCCCAGATAGAATGAAGATTATCGCGGTAACAGGCTTCATATAGCTTTCTTATCCCTGCTTTCCCGTGAATCAGTTCATACATAATGTATTGATTTTCAGCAAAGCGCGCAAAGAATCTGTCCCACTGCGGCAGGCGGTTACTTTTTGAGGAATTCAGAGAGGAATCCATTGGCATTAAATTCCACAGTTCATCGTTCATCACAAATGACCATGGAATGAAATGGTCTACATCGTAGGATTCCTTTTTAATTGGTTCATGCTTAAACACATCTGTAATACTGGTTGTATCCAGGACTCTCTCCCACAGCCTTCGGACATGGGCAAGCTTCCTCATTTTATCATCTAACGGCATAAGTTTGTATACAAGGCCTGGAACTTCTGGGTTATTGTTCTGCAGCCATCGTACCTTTTCATACTGAATCCATCCTAAAATGGCAGTCATCTGATCCTGAATCATCTGAATCCATGCTTCCTGAAAGATGATTTTCCGTTCCAGGCCTTTTTGACTGTCAAAGGTATACAGAAGCAAGATTCCTCTGCTGTTGAGTCTATTGTAGTAAGCTATCATTCTGCCAGCGCTGCTGTTTAAATCAATGTACTCGGAACTTCGATTGGCAAATCCGGACAAGGCTTTATAGGGCACATTTTTCGTCAGCACCATCTTCTCTTCGTGCAGCTCTTTGTCAAATTCTGCAATTTTATTTTTGATTTCCACTTTTGATGCGTTAGCTGGCAGTCCGCTTAGTTTATATAATTTCAATACTGCCTTTTCCAGGCTGTCTTTGATTTCTCCATCTCCCCAAATACCGCTGAGATGCACATGGAATTCCAGCACAGAATACCAGGCGTTGGAAATCATCTCATTGATCATTTCATCGTAGGAAACCTCATATCTGTCCTCTGAAATCAGCTTCACGATCGCTTCCAGCCAATAAAATTTATAACAGTAGGACGGATCCTTCAGCATTCTTGAAAATCCCCCAATATCCAGTGTATTGTAATACTCTGCAGCTATCTGCAGCTGGGACTCTGCTTTCTGAAAATCAGATTCAGCCATCTTTCCTCTCCTCTTCCGGTTCTTACATCTCCTGTCATCCATTGCTTTTCAATCTTTAATTCTGGAATACCTGCCAGCAATTTCGCCGCCGAGGACTCTGTCAGATCGGTGAAATATCTTCCGTTTCGTTCTCCTTCAAACTCCCCGTACTTGAATGAAGTATAAATAATTCCACCTGTTTTTACTGCACGGCTCATTTTATGAATAATATCTGGCAATTCCTTCTTTTTTGTATGTAAGATCGAGGCACATGCCCAGATTCCATCATATTTTTCTATTTCTTCTAATTCTTCAAAAAACATATGTTTTACTGAAATACCGGTATATTCGCTTGCTAGTTTGCACAATGGTTCGGAACCATCGGTTGCTTCTACCTGGTATCCCTGATCCAAAAAATACTTTGTATCTCTTCCAGAACCGCAGCCAAAATCAAGAATATAACCGCCTTCTGGAATCAGCTCCAGAAACACGTTTTGAATCTCTGTAAAATCAACTGCTGCCGTTCCAGCTGCAAAGCTCTGTGCATTTTGATTGTAATATTCTATCGTACTCCCCATAAAATGGTATCCTCTTTACCAACAACTACAAATACTTTTCCACCATTGGAATCAGCCCTCTGTCTGCTGGCAGCCAGTCGACGCTGTAGAGTGTATCCTTGGTCAGCCATTTTGCTGCTTCATGCTCCTTTAAAACTAAGTTTCCTGACTTAATATGACAGATAAAGCAGTCCATGGATAAGTGAAATTTAGGGTAATCATACTCTACTGTATCTAACAGCTTTACTACCTGAACTTCAGTATCTAATTCTTCTTTTATCTCTCGCACAATGGCATCTTCCGGTGTCTCTTCTGGCTCAATTTTTCCTCCTGGAAATTCCCATCCATCTTTAAATTCTCCATATCCTCTCTGTGTTGCAAATACCTTTCCCTGCTCTATCATAATGGCTGCTGCGACTCTGATTGTTTTCATAATTTCTCCTGTTCTTCTTTCTTATCCATTGATCATATATTCATAAATATCTTCTCTTACTGGCGTATCTAGCGCCCACTCAATCTCCACTGCCGTTTTGTCTGTATTTGGCATGACAAATTCTCTCACAGCGCCTGTGGAGCTCATTTTCCCCAGATAATAGAATTCTTTTGATATTTTATCATCCTTATTTTTTCTTACAAACAGATGGACAGCGATCCCTCGCTCTCTTGCCTTTAGAAAATTTTGAACATCCTCTGACTCAAGACTCCTTCCACTTTTTGAAATGGCAATCAGCCTTTGATTGTTGATAAAATGGTCTTCATATTTTGTAGTATCGCTGATATCTTCCTGCTTATGGTAATTGATAAACACAGGAAATGTTTTTGTCTTTTTGTCATATTTATAGCCGCCAATATTTAACGGTACTTCATTTTTTTCCCAATTTAATAAGTGACAGGCATCTTCGTATGTATATTTCTGATACAGCACTAAGTCTGTGTCCTGATACCGCATGCTGAAATTCCTCTGATAGCGTGCAATACCAAAGTCGATCAGTTCTTTTAACATATCGAAAAAATCTTTATTTCTCAGCATTTTCTGAAACGGCTTTGAAATACCGTAATCGTCTCCTTCCTGTTCCAGAAAAACACAATCAGCATATGTTTTCTTTGCTGCACTGGTTGGAAATTGATTGGTCATCACATTTATAATGTTTGCAGCGCAATTATCATCTATGGAGCAGTTGTAGTTCTCCTTCAGTGATGTTTGCAAACTTCTCATAATTCCATGATGATATCCCAGTAAACGTTTTAATAATTCCAGCTCATGGATTCGTTTTCCACTGGCCAATTTTTGCGAAACAAACGCTATAACTGTTTCTTCCCCCTTGGACAAACGAATCGTATATTCTTTTTCATATTTGACGAGAAATTGATAATAGGATCCCAGGCTCTTATTGTCAAAAATCCGGAGTACATCCATCTCTCCATATTTATCAAAATCTTCCAGCGCTGGAATATGGCCCAACTTATTTTTTAAATTTATGTAATTTTCACGAATTAATTTAGTGTCGCTAAAATTGGCATTATCAATAGCCTGAAAAATCCGCTTTCGTGAAATCTCGTCAAAATGAATGGTGCTGGAGCCGGGAATGACACGACCTCCTTCCGTCACATAGCGGCGAATATTGTCCTTATTATAAGTTCTGTCGCCGGAAAGTGCGATCGGAATCATAAAATTATTTCGATAATTTCCGATAAAATCAATCACCACCACATATTCTTTTTCTTCTGACTTTCTGAGGCCACGACCCAGCTGCTGAATAAATACAATGGGGGACTCTGTGGGACGAAGCATAATCACCTGATTAATTTCCGGTACATCTACACCTTCTGAAAAAATATCGACAGATAAAATGTAATCCAGAGCATCCTCTGATTCATCACCAGCCAGCCGCTCAATGGCTGCTGCCCTGACTGCCTCTGAATCGCTGCCGCTCAGTACCAGAGTTCTCCACCCCTTTTCATTAAATTTCCTGGATAATTCCCGCGCCTCATCAATCCGGCTGCAAAAGATGAGTCCCTTTACCCGTTCTCCGCTGTAGCCGAAAAACTCAGCCTGTTTCATTACATTGTGAACTCGTTCCTCTGATGTCAGATAACGAAAGCCTTCCACTTTCTCCTCTGCTGTTTTTCCTCCATCTGAAACCACCTCTAAGTCGGTAATTCCGAAGTAGTGGAACGGGCAGAGCAAGTCCTCTTCCATGGCATCCTGCAGACGAATCTCGTATGCAATCTGGTGGTTGAAAATTTCATAAATATTTTTTCCCTCCAGATTATCGTCACGCTTGTCCGGCGTAGCCGTCATTCCCAGCCAAAGCTTCGGTGTAAAATAATCCATAACTTTTTTATAGCTTCCAGCAGAGCTGTGGTGAGCTTCATCTATAATAATCAAATCCCAGGTATCCTTTTGATACCTCTGCAATGTTTCTTCCTTGCTAAGTGTCTGCACTGTGGCAAATACAATATCTGCATCATAGTCCTGTCGGTTTCCAGTGACCATTCCCATGGAAACCTGTCCGCCAAATACCTTGCGATATGATTTTAATGCCTGCTTTGCAATCTGGTGGCGATGCACCAGAAAAAGAACCCTCTTAAATTCCAATTCTCTGGCTGCAAAGGCAGAAGCGTATGTTTTTCCCGTTCCGGTTGCAGAAATCAGAAGCGCTCTTTCCTCACCGGCTTCATACATGGTACGCAGATTGTTGATAAAACCAACCTGCATCGAATTCAGCTGCAGACGATACATCTCTAAAGACGGAATCTCTTCCTGTCTGGCCGTTTCCCTTTGCTTTTTAATGAGCTTATTTTTTGTGTAGAGTTTTGTATACGACTCGATAAACTGTTCAAATAAAAGAGACTCTTCTGCGTTCCAGAGCTGCTCAAACTCAGATACCAGATTCTGTGCATACTCTCCCTGATCGGTCGATACGATTTTTGTGTTCCATTCACGATTTTTAGTCAGAGCGCTGAGAGTCATATTGGAACTTCCCACAATCATTCGATAGATTTCTTTTTTCTTGAAAATATATCCTTTTGTGTGAAATCCTTCTTTTGCGTTCTCCGTCACAAACATTTTCAGCTCAATATTTTTAAAGTTGGCAAGGATGCGAAGAGCTTTCGGATCACTGAATGCCAGGTAATCTGTCGTGAGAATTCGTCCTGGAATTCCACGGCACTCCAGCTCTCTCAGTGTCTGAAGCAGAGGCGTAATACCTCCCATCGTAATAAATGCAACACTGATTGAGAATTCTTCGCAGGATAAAAGCTCATTCTCAATAGATGAGAATACCTTTCTGCCTTCCCTGTAGTTATTCGATATAAACTGCGGCCTATAAGCCAGGTTTGATGAAATTGCCTGATTCATAAAAGCTGTTGTCAGGCCCTGCTGCAGCTGAAGAATCTTTTCCTGTTCCATCCTGCTTTCTTTCCTCCCGATAGTCACGAACTGTTTGCCTTTTATCATACCACATTTACCAGGTTTTCTAAATATCTTTCCTATCCATAAAAAAGTCTGCTTATTGATATTCTTTATACAGTCTGAGACATGCAGACCGGACCTCTTTGGGCTATGAAAATCAAAAAAGAGACCTTCCTGCCTCCCCATAGGGAAGGCGTCGGAAAATCTCTTTTTCTGATTATCTGCAATATGAAATTTCAGCAGTCTGCTTTCTGCTTATTCTGTCTCCAGAAGCTCAATATGGAAGTTTAACTCCTTGCCTGCCATGTCGTGGTTCGCGTCAAAGGTAATGTTTGTCTCGTCCTTTGCCGTTACCTTAACCGGGAAAGGCTGGCCGAACTGATTGGACAGGTAAACCTGCTGGCCGACTTCCAGATTCTCTGCTCCTGGAAGCTGCGCAATCTCCACTGTAAAAATAGCATCCGGATCCGGCATGCCGTAAGCCTCCTCCGGCATCAGATGAACGTCTACTGACTGGCCCGGCTCCATATTCACAACTGCCGCGTCAAAGCCCTTGATCATCTGGCCTACTCCGCAGATAAACTCTAATGGCTGGCCTCTGTCATAGGAGGAGTCAAACTGTGTTCCGTCGTTGAGCGTTCCTCTGTAGTGAGCACGGCACAGCTTTCCTGCATTGCGTCCCTCCATGACAATCTGCGGCTGAGAACCGCATCCGCCTCCGCAGCCGCTGCATCCTCCTCCGCAGCCTCCGCAGGAATGGCCCTCTTCATGCTCCTCGTGGTCATGGTGATCACAGTTTACGCCTGTGGAAACCAGCTCTCCCTTCAGATAAGCCTCCACAGCTTCATCGCAGCTTCCCTGCGCGCCGGAAAACACCTGGATTCCAGCCTCGTCGAGAGCCGTCTGTGCTCCTCCGCCCAGGCCTCCGCAGATCAGCACGTTCACGGACTGCGCTGCCAGAACGCCTGCTAAAGCGCCGTGTCCCTCTCCGTTGGAGCTGATCACCTCGCTTGAAACCACCTGGTTATTCTCTGTTTCATAAACCTTGAAATATTCTGTTTTTCCAAAATGCTGAAATACGTTTCCGTTGTCATAAGCAACTGCTATCTTCATATCTCTGTCCTCTTCTTTCCTGCCTGTGAGTCTGGCCAGATCTGACAGCTTCCCTCTCCGCGAATCTGTTCCGATCTGACAATGTAATGAATGCAGTCTATTCTAACATATAAAAAGCTGTTTGTGAACCGCCTCTTCGTTGCTTTTCCCCCTGCTTTCCTATATAATTTGATTGGAACGCCGGAGTGCAGGAAACCGTCTTGTTCTAAATGCCTGGCGTCTGGATTGAAGGGGGATTATTTTATGATACATATCTGCGTCTGCGACGATGACGATGCTATGGGAAGCCGTCTGAGCGGGCTGATTCAGGACGTCTGCAAAAAACACGGCGTCTGCGCTTCTGTCTGCCGTTTCAGCTCCGGTGAAGAGCTTTTATTTCACTTAGAAGAAATGAAACAGCCCATTGATATCTATTTTCTCGACATTCTGATGAAACAGCTCAATGGCGTGGAGACAGCCGCCAGACTCCGGGCCGTCAGCCCTACCGCCCAGATTATTTTTCTCACCGTCAGCAAGGAACACGTCTTCGAAGCCCTGGACGTGATGCCGCTCCACTACCTTTTAAAGCAGGACGTGGGCACGGGAAAAATCGAAACGGTGCTTCTGCGGGCCGTTTCCCTGGCTGAAAAAAGCCAGCGCCAGTCCTTTACCTATAAATTCGGCAAAACCATTGGGTCTGTTCTGCTTCGGGATATTGTGTATTTTGAAGTGAAAAACAGAATTATTGAAATTCATCTGAAAAATGGGCCTGCGATTGAGTTTTACGGCAACATTAAGGATCTGGAACAGCAGCTTCTTTCCGCTTCCTTTGAACGGGTCCACCGTTCCTACATCGTCAATTTTGAGAATGTAGACTATCTACAGGGACGGGAGTTTGTCTGCGTCGATCAAACGGTCATTCCCATTGGACAGAAGTATGCCGGTGCAGTGGAGCAGTACCAGAATTACCTTCTGAACGGCCTTTCCATGATTTAGAGGAGGAATTTCCATGGCAAACCGCATTTACCGCATATTCTGGGTGTTCTTTCTGGCTGTGTCCGGAGTGTTTCTCCTCTCCCTGCAGAACGAACGTCCCACCGACTCCTACCACGTCTTTCTGGATCTGACAAAATCCAGCGGAGCCGTTCATTTTGAAAGCTCTGAGGCGGAAGAAGACACCCTTTCTTTCTGCTGCCCGCTCCCGTCTGTCCAGGCGGCCCAGCCCACCCTGGCTGTCAGCGGCCAGCTGCCGTCAGAAATATGGGCGGACGGAAGGAAAATCCCTGTGCCTGACAGCTGCGAAACCTTTGAGCTTGATTCTGAAACCTGGTTTCTCATTCCCCTGAGCCAGAAGGAAGAATCTTCCTTTTCCCGCCTCAGGCTTCAATTTGAACCTCTGGAAACGGCTCCCAATCTGCTGTTTCGCGAATCCTGCGGCGAATACATCCTGTCGGAAACGCCAGAAATCTGCTTCGGCTCCCGAAACGCTCTTTTAAGCAACCTGGCTATGTCCGGCAGTCTCCATATCGTGGCGTCTGCAGTTCTGTTTTTCGTCGCGTTTGTCATTCTGGCCGCCGGATTTGTTTTTCAATATGTATACAAAATACAAACTTACATTTTCTCCATCGGTTTCTGCTTCTTTGGCTATGGAATCTGGATTCTGTGTGAGTCTTCTCTGGCCCTGTCTGTTTTGGACGGCTTCTCCATTGATATGATCAAATGTGTGTCCATTTTTATTATTCCAGTGCTTCTGTACCGGTACATCCGCCTGAAATTTCCCAGAGTGTATCCCGGCATCTTCACTTTTTTATACCTGTTTCACTTTGTGGTTCTGCTCTCTGCCGTCCTGGCCATGATGGCTGGTTCCCTTCCGTTCTACCGTCTGGAGCAGTCTCTGTGGTTTCTCTTTATCTGTACGCTGATTGTCTGCATCTGCTTTTTAAGCGCTGAGGTATCGGAAAACAAACCTTTGCATACTGTGTACATTGGCATCCTGATTATCTTTTTTACCTTTTTTATCTATCTGCTGTTTTAAAATTTTCAGCCTATGGTGGCCATACGAAGCCTTGTGATCGGCTCTGTATGCCTGATTCTCTACAATTTTTCAATCTTCGTTCCTGAAACGGCCCGGATTTACAGACAGAGCCTGGAACGGAAAAGCCTGGAACAGCAGTTAAACGAGCAGGTACGCCACTACAGGCAGATGGAAACCAGGGACGAACAATTCCGCCGTCTGCACCACGACATGAAGCATCACTGGCAGACGGTTCAGACGCTTCTCTCTGAAGGAAAATCCAGGGAGGTTCTCGACTATGTTGCGCGCATTCAGGAACAGCTGTCGCCTCCGGCCCGCCGCTGTATCATAAATACAGGAAATCCCTTTCTGGACGCTGTCCTCACATCCAAGCTGGAGCAGGCCTCGGAAGCAGACATTCAGACGGACACAGAAATCATGGTGATAAAAAATATGAATATCGACATGGCAGACTGCAGTATTATCTTTGGAAATATTCTGGATAACGCCATCGAGGCCTGCCGCCTGATCAGATCCCCAGAGCAGCGCAGAATTTCTGTCAAGCTTCTGTACAAGAAAAATATGCTGGTCTGCGGATTCTCCAATTCCATGAGCCAGGACGTTCCTGTCCGCGCCGGTTTCCCCACTACGAAATCAAGCCCGGAACAGCATGGCCTGGGACTATCCAATGTCAGGGAAGCTGCGGCAAAATACGGCGGAAACCTGAACATCAGGGCAGAACAGGGCCGGTTTGAAGTGTCCTTTGTGCTGTTCGGCGTGTAGAAGAAAAAGAAAAGCCTTCTCCAGTCTCCGCCTATGCCCAGGGAAATTTTTCCCCGGGCATTCTTTTTCCGCTCTTTTCACTACATTTTTCCCGGTGTTTACAACATTTCCCATTCTTTACTGCGGTAATTTATTATAATACTGATAGATCGAATGACAGCGATGGATTGAAAGGGGGAAACACATGTACAATCCAAATGATCCCGTTGGAAAGGTCACAGAAACTATGGCTAAGCTGTTTGCAGTCATGGCGGACGAGGTCATCCAGGAAATGGGAAATGAAAAGGGGGAGGCTGTCGTTAAGCGGGCAGTCCGGCGCTTTGCCAATTTAAGGGCAGAGGCCATTATGGAACGAATCAGAAAGGATGGGAAGGAAGTAACTTTCCATACAGTAGAGGAATATTCTGATTATCCGGACAATCAGGCTTGGGACTGCGATTCCCATGTAGAAGGAAACCAGCTTCGGGAAATCAACCGTGTCTGTCCATTTTCCACAGCATTCCGCGAAATCGGTTTGGAGCAGGCTGGAAAGCTTTACTGCGAGGAAATTGATCTGGCTCTGAATGAAGCATTTTTCGGAAACATCCGTTTCGAGCGTCCGTCTCTGTTTACGGACGGTCCCTGCGCGCCCTGTGAAATGATCGTGACGCGTCTGGACAAATAAACGATACATACCTATCTACAGGAGGATACAATCACATGAATCAAACGGAAACTAATCCCCGCTATTCAGAAAACGCCCTGCGGGAAAAGGCGTTTCTGAATGAACTGAACAAGAAACCGCCTCTGCAGAAGTTCTTCGGCTACTGCAAGCTCTCCGGTCCAGGCTTTATGAACGCCGCCTTCACACTGGGCGCCGGATCCTTTGCAAGTTCTGTCACACTGGGCGCCGCCTATGGCTACGATATGCTCTGGATACCACTTTATTCCTTTGCTTTAGGGCTTTTTATGCTGGCTTTGTCCACCCGTTTTGTCACTGCCTCTGAAATGTCTGTTATCAAGGCTCAGGACAAGTTCCACGGAAAGTTTTTCGGAAGCTTTGCCACAGGATTAATCGCCTGTTTCATTGCCTCCATCGTGTACAATTTCGGACAGTATGCTTTGGGAGCAGACGCTGTAACAGCTCTGTTCTCGGTTGTAAACATTAATGTTCCTAAAAATATCAGCTGGATTCTTCTGGTAGCTGTCTCTGTTCCATTATCCTTAATGTACGGTTCCGGAGACAATCCAAAAGGCGTGCGTATCGTAGAAAACGCCATGAAAATTTTAATCGGAATTATGCTGGTTGTATTTGGAGCCGTGCTCTGTGTTACAGGTATCGACGTACCAGCTATGATTAAAGGACTCTTAGTTCCCACTCTTCCCAGCGGAATCGACGGTATTGTTATGCTGATCGCCTCCCTGACCGCCACCATCGGCGTTATGGACTGGGTACTGTTCAACAATGGAATGGAGTCCCGCGGCTACTCTGAAAATCACGAAACACTGGGACGCTTCGATGCTGTATTCGGAGGCCTGATCCCTGTCACTCTGGTGCTGTCCTTCGTATCTATCGCCTTTGCCGAGGCATTTGCCGGACAGGAAGGAATTCCCACCGATTCCACAGCTCTTTGTAATGCTCTGGTATCCGTTATTCCGTCTATCTGGATTCAGATTGGCTTCTATATCGGCATCATTGCTCTGGTATGTTCATCTATGATCGGTCTGAGCGTAACCTGCGCTACCTCCTTTTACCAGGCAACCAGCGTAAAGAAAGATACCAAGGCATGGTATCACCCATTTATCGTACTGGCTCCCCAGATCGGCTTCTTAGGAGCATTCTTCGGAAAGCCTGTTATGGTTGTAGTATTTATCGCAGCCATGCAGTCTCTGTTCAACTGGATCTCCGGAAACTCCTGGTATCTTCTGGGCAATGATCCCAGATACCTTGGAAAGAAAGTGATTCAGTCCAGATTTTTCAATGCCGGCATTCTGGCCTGCATTTCTGTGCTGAACATTGTGTTTATCACCTTTATTATGAGTAAGATGGGAGTGTGGCCTTCATAATGAATATTCAGAAATTTTTAGATTCGAAACATGGAAACATTCTGGGACGCGTGTATTTCCTGATCCTCCTTTTTTTCGGAAACGCGCTGATTCCCATTGGAGCAGTGATTAAATTCCTGCATAACGGTTCCGGCGTTCTCATGATTGCAGGGCTGCTGATCACGGTGATTGCTATTGCAATTCTCTCCACACCTTATGATTTAAGCAATTATAAGGAGACAGAGGAATAACTGCCGTTTCCTAAAGGATTCCATAGCAGATTCCATAACAATTACATAACCATTCCATATTGACAAAGGAGAGCGGACCTGAAACGTGCCGCTCTCCTTCATTTCATGTTCTTCTATTCTGTTCTTAACCTTCCGCCCAGTCTAGCTGGCTCCTAACAGGGCCGGATCAATCTCCACATAGTCTGCTGTATCAGGAAGAGTAATCTCCACCGGCTGTCCAGGCTGGTGAACAGTTCCCGTCACATCGAGAATCATTCCCACAGATGCGCCTTGAGACTCCATGGACAGATCCATATTCATCTTCATATCTGTATAATAGCCGTCCTTTCCAATGGTGTACTCGCCGCTTGCAGAGTTGACAGTCATATTCAGGCCGGACACCTGGCTCACATCTCCCATAGCGCCCATTACCTTCGCCAGATAATCGTTCATCTTCTCCGGATTGGCCGTAAAGGTGAGAATCTGGTTATCCCCGTCCTTCTTTACCTCAACAGTATCCAGGCTTTCCACCGGAAGCGTAGTGCTTCCCACACTCTCCTGTATCTGGGCAGTCAGGCTTTCCAGATCCATGGGATATTTCATTTTCTGGCCCATGGCTTCCATGTAATAGTAGCCGTCCTCATAAAATACGGTTGTCTCCATGTTCATGCCGTCCATAGCCACAGAAGAAGCTGTGATGAATTTTACGTGCTCCTTATCCGACTGATCCATCTTGGTGTTGCTGGAGACCTCCATATCCATGCTCTCCCCATCCGCCGTCATGGCCATCTTCATCGTCACGTCCATGTCAACGCTGTCCAGGGCGCTGTTCTTCTCCATCGCCGCGCTGTAAATTTCTTTGGGATCCTGCTTCTTAGCGCATCCCGACACTGCTGCCACCGCTAACGCGCCAGCCATAAGGACCGCTGCCGCCTTTCTCCATCTTCTCATATACCACCCTCCTTCTTATGTCTTAAATCTAGAATTTCGGCGTGCCTGCCACCTGGCTTAAAGCCGCCAGAATCTCATCCATCTTCATGCCGCTGACTGCGTCGATGGTGGCGACCACCGCGCCCTCCACCAGCGGGCAGTCCGCCATCTTAACGGTATCCGGCTCAAACATGTCAAGCACCATCTCCGTCGTCATCACCGCGCTTCCCATATCCATGAGGACAATGACTCCCTCCTCCGAGTAGACGCTTTCAATGGCCTTCTGAATCTTCTCGAAGCTGGTTCCGAAGCCGCCGTCCTCCATGCCCCCTGCCGCCGCAATCTTCGCGTCAGGAGCCATCAATCCTGTAAATTCCACCACACTGTCCGCCAGGTTCTTACTGTGGGACACAATCACGATTCCTACCATCTGTTCTCCTCCGTTTTACTGCCTCTCCTAAAGTGCCGCTCCCACTGTCTCCATCATAAAGGTAAAGGAAGTCGCTCCCGGATCCTGATGGCCGATGCTTCTCTCTCCTACATAGCTGGCTCTTCCCTTGGTGGCGATAATCGTCTTCGTGTACTCTACGCCTGCCTCAGCTGCCTCTGTGCCTTCCTTCCAGGCTGTTTCTGCGTCTTTGCCCTCTGCTACGGCCTTCTTCATGGCATCCAGCGCCGGGATCATGGCATCCAACATGGTCTTCTCGCCCCTGTCAGACTTTCCTCTCTGCTTTACGCCCTCCACAGCCGCTTCAAAGGCTGTCAGGAATTCGTTAAAGCTCATTTCCTTCTTTCCAGTCAGAGCCATACCCATTTTCATAAAAGCCGTTCCGTAGAGCGGTCCGGCGGATCCTCCCACTGTGGATACCAGGGTCATGCCGGTAGTCTTAAAGATAGTTCCCAGGTCGCTGTCCGCCATACCCGGCAGCTTTTTCTTCACCTCGCCGAAGCCTCTGGCCATGTTAATGCCGTGGTCACAGTCCCCGATCGGCTTATCAAGCTCTGTCAGAAACTCCTTTTCCTCTATAATCTTATCTCCGATTTTGTCAAGCAGTTCAATTATCTTAGCGCTGTCTGTCATTATCCCATCTCCTGTTTTCATATTTTTCAGGACAGCCGCCCTCTATCCGGCGGCTCCTGTGATCTGAAACGGCAGGAGAAGCGCAAAAGGCCTCCCCCGCCGTCTGCTTCCTAAGCCTTAAATGCCGGCGTATCTGCCTTTGCGTCCAGAAGCTCCTTCAGCTCGTCGTCCAGGCGCAGCAGTGAAATAGAAAATCCCTCCATCTCAATGGACGTCATGTACTCGCCTACCAGCGTCTTATAAACCTTGATGCCTTTCTCAGCCAGAACGTCTGATACGCGGTTATTTACGATAAACAGCTCCATCAGAGGCGTCGCTCCGGATCCGTTAATCATCACCGCAACCTCTTTTCCGCTGTAGTCCAGATCTGCTAAAATCTTCTCTAACAGAAGATCCACGATCTCGTCTGCCTTTTTAAGGGGCTCTCTGTGGGTTCCAGGCTCGCCGTGGATGCCGATTCCCACTTCCATTTCGTCGTCGTTCAGCTCAAAGCCCGGCTGTCCTGCCGCCGGAACGGTGCATGGACGGATGGCCATTCCCATGGTTCTCACATTGTCAATGACCTTCTGGGCCACAGCCTGAACCTCCTCTAAGGAAGCGCCCGTCTCTGCCTTGGCTCCTGCAATCTTATGTACAAACACAGTTCCCGCCACGCCTCTGCGGCCTACGGTGTAAAGGCTGTCCTTTACGGCCACATCGTCGTTTACAACGACCTGAGCGACCTTGATGCCTTCCATCTGGGCCATCTCTCCGGCCATCTCAAAGTTCATCACGTCTCCCGTATAGTTCTTGATAACCATGAGAACGCCCTGGTCTGTGGCAACTGCCTTGATTCCCTCATAAATCTGATCCGGCGTCGGGGATGTAAATACAGCTCCGGATACGGCCGCGTCCAGCATTCCCTCTCCCACATAGCCGCCGTGAGCCGGCTCATGGCCGCTGCCTCCGCCGCTGATCAGCGCTACCTTTCCCTCTTTTCTGTTGGCGCGGACAACCACGTTTCCGCAGTCCAGCTTTCTCACATACTGTGGATACGCCTTGGCCATGCCGAGGACCATCTCATTCTCCACCTGCTCCACACTGTTGATAATTTTTTTCATAGCTGTTTCCTCCAATCTTATTTCCGTCCGCCCAGAACAGAAACGCTGCTTTCTGCAGCAAAACGCGCCCTGTTCTCTGACCCCACGCCAAAAGCCGGCAAAATACCTGCCTTCTCCCGGATGATCAGATATATTATAAAAAAATTCAGGCAGATGTTCAATAGTCAACTCTGCGAATATGTAAAAAAGATGAAAAAAGGAACCCATGCATTCATGGATTCCTCTCTTATGCTCTATTAAAAATATTCCGTTTCCGCACCAACGGCTTTCTCTAGCGGATCTTCTCCGGGAAGCCCACCTTTTTCTGGACCTTGCGCAGCGTCTTATTTGAAAAATACTGGGCCTTCTCAGCGTTGTTCTTAATCACGCTGTCAATGTAGGCCTTGTCCTTGGAAAGCTCTGCATATCTCTCCTGGAGAGGACGGAGCACGTCCACAACCGCCTCGCCGACAGCCATCTTAAAGTCGCCGTAGCCCTTGCCGTCAAACTCCTTCTCAATCTCCTGCGGAGTCTTTCCTGTGCAGGCTCTGTAGATGTCGATCAGGTTCTTAATTCCCGGCTGCTCGTCACAGTAGCGGACACAGGCCTCAGAATCTGTCACAGCTCTCTTGAACTTGCGGATAATGGTATCCGGATCGTCCATCAGGTAAATGCTGCCGTTTGGATTCTCGTCTGACTTGGACATCTTCTTGGCCGGATCCTGAAGACTCATGATCTTGGCTCCCGCCTTTCCGATGTAGGCCTCCGGAACGGTGAACACATCGCCGTAAATGTTGTTGAAACGGATCGCAATGTCTCTTGTCAGCTCCAGATGCTGCATCTGGTCAATGCCTACCGGAACTACGTCTGCCTGGTACAGAAGAATATCTGCCGCCATCAGCACCGGGTAGGTAAAAAGGCCGGCATTGATATTGTCCGCGTGCTTCGCCGCCTTGTCCTTAAACTGAGTCATGCGGTTTAACTCTCCCATATAGGTAAAGCAGTTTAAAATCCATGACAGCTCCGCGTGGCCGCTGACGTGGGACTGGTAGTAAATGCAGTTCTTCTCCGGATCCAGACCTGCGGCAATATAGAGAGTCAAAAGATTTCTGGCTCTTCTTCTCAGCTCGGCCGGATCCTGGCGCACTGTGATGGAGTGCATATCCACCACGCTGAAAAAGGTCTGATACTCGTCGCTTATGGTAACCCAGTTCTTCAGCGCTCCCAGATAATTTCCAAGAGTCAGGTTTCCTGTTGCCTGCATACCGCTGAAAAGTGTTTTCTTTCCGTCTAACATATCGTGATCTCCTTATTTTCCTCTGTCTGCCAGAGGTTGCTCAGTCTCTATGGACACATTATAGTACAGAACAGCCGTAGTTTCAAGTTTATCTGTCTCTCTGTTTTCCGGCAATCACATTCAGATACAGCTCGAACAGCTGCCTGTGCTTTTTCGCAATCACGTCCAGAATCAGGCCGCAGGTCCACAGCAGGAAGGAGATCACGTAGAAGCCGGAGACAATGATTAACGTCGGGAATTTCAGCACCTGCCCGGTGGACAGATAGCTCATAAAAATCGGCGTAAAGCAGCCTGTTGCCGCCAGGAAAAACAGGAGTCCCAGCCATCCGAAAAACGCAAAGGGGCGGTACTCTCTAAACAGCCTTACAATGGTTTTTAACACTCTGGCCCCGTCCCGGTAGGTGTTCAGCTTGGACGTGCTTCCCTCCGGCCTGTCCCGGTAGGACACAGGAATCTCAGCCAGCTTGAAATTCTTGTCCAGAGCATGAATCGTCATCTCCGTCTCAATCTCAAAGCCCTTGGAAAGAATGGGAAAGCTCTTTACGAACAGCGGGCTGAAGGCCCTGTAGCCTGTCATAATATCATGGATATCGCTTTTGAACAGTCCGTTTATCAGCCCTCTCACTATCCTGTTTCCGAAATTATGAAACGGGCGTTTATTCTCTGTAAAATAAGTGGACGACAGCCGGTCTCCGATTACCATATCCGCTTTCCCGTTTAAAACCAGCTCCGCCATCTCTCCGGCGTGCTCCGCCGGGTAGGTGTCGTCTCCATCGATCATAAGGTAGCAGTCTGCGTCAATATCCCGGAACATGCTGCGGATCACGTTTCCCTTTCCCTGAAGGTATTCCTGCCGCACAATGGCTCCTGCCTTTCTCGCCAGCTCTCCTGTGCCGTCTGTAGAATTATTGTCGTAGACGTAGATATCTGCCTCCGGAAGAGCCTCCCTGAACTCCCTTATTACCTTTTCAATGGTCTGGCTCTCGTTATAGCACGGAATTAAAACCGCCGTCTTCCTGGTCTTCTCCCGTCCTGTTTCTCTCATACTCATGGTTCCTCCCCTCTTATATTTTCTTTGTAATTTCTAGCTCTCGTTTTTCCTGTTCTTTCCTGCATCTCTCTTACTGCTGCGTTCTGATTTATACTTTCTATGGCTCGGCTTGTGCTCCTTGCTGCTCTTCTGGCATCAGCTTCAGGTTTACCACCGCCTCTATCACCGTCTCAGGCGACGTGCTGACGCGAAGGGTTACCTCCTCGTCCATTCCTGTCAAATCAATGGGAATCTGCACTTTCTGATACTGCTTGCCTTCCATGGGAAGACTGGCTGTTCTTTTATTTCCGCTCTCGTCCTCCGCTTCTATCAGAAGAGTGAAGCTTCTGCCCTCCCCGGTATACACAGGAGAGCCTGCCAGCGCCTCTATCACACAGTGATCCGCAGGGCGTTCTAAAATCACCTGATTCTCTTCTCTGCCTGCCGTAAGCAGCTGGTTCGTTCTGTCCCCAGCCTGCGTCAGCCTTGCCATAGCCATGGTCCTGTAGCCTACCAGAGAGTTGTCCAGATAGGTCAAATCCTCCACATAGTAATCCAGCTGGTTTAAATTGTCCAGATAGGTATGAAGGGTTTCCTCTCCCTCCAGGAACATATCCCAGACTCGTTTATCCTCCATCCAGCTGTGAACTCTGTCATAAAATTCCTGTCTGTTTTCCAGTTCAAACTGGATGGCCTGCATGTTCACAATAGGCTTTCCATCCGCTATCATGCCTGCCCAGCCTCCCCAGTTGTTCTGAGTCAGATAAATCATGTCTATCTGGTCCTTCACAGACGGATCCGCCAGCTCCCTGTCCTTTAAAAACCAGGAGATATTCGTCTTCTTCTCAGGATGGTCAATGCTTCGAAATCCCCATTCTCCTCCGTACAGCACATCCCGCCCGCTGCTTAATACCTGTCCTGCAAAGAGAAGGAGCAAAGCGGCAGGCGCAATCCGAAGCGCCGGCTTTGGCTGCGATACCATTCTGATATACCAGCAGCCGAACAGCAGAGCGTTCAAAATACTTCCCAGCATAAAATACCTGGTATGTCCGGTAGTTGCAGCCCAGGCATAGACAGAGACAATATAGACAATCAGGAACAGTCCCTCTCTCCAGTAGTTCTTCCAGCCCTTTCTGAAGCCCTGGACCGTTAAAAGAAGCATGGCCAAATATCCTGCCGCCAGATCAAGCACATACCAGGTGGGAAGCTCTGACATCCGATAGCCTGGATACAGAATCATGTAGAACGGCCACAAAAGCGTCTCCTTGACGCTGGACGGTCCCCACCGCATATCTTTAAAGCTGGAATCAGGAAACCAGGGCGACTGGAATATTTCATTATAATAGGGATAGACCATGTTCCCTGTACTGACGCTGTTGTAGATCAGATATACGCTTACTGGAAGGCATCCTGCCGCCAGACAGACGATCACCAATTTTGCCGTAATCTTTTTTCTGATTTTAACAATGTAAAGCAGAAGGACCGGCAGAAGATAGACGATGTTCGTCATCTTCATGGCGAAAAAGAACCCTCCCAGCAGGCAGAACCAAGCTGCCTGCTCCCTGCTTTCCTCCTCGTCAGAAAGCAGGAAAAGAAGCTCCAGAAAATAAGGAAGCGCCAGCAGCTCTACCATATAGCTGCCCAGCTGCATCAGCACTTCGTTTTTCAGGAGAAACAGAAGCGCCAGCACAGGCGCACAGGTGAGAAGGCGGGCCGCCGCCGCGCCCTTTCCTGCCTTCTCGTCTGTTCCAATACCAGCCTGCTTTCTGAACCGATTTAAGAGAGCGCAGGTCTGGGCACAAGCTGTAATCAGGGCTGCTGCTGTAAACATCATGCCAAGCCTCAGCCCCAGAACACTGCGCAGCAGATAAAACATCCGATCCGGAAGCCGGAAGCCAAACAGCTGAAAACGGCCTGGAAGCACATTGTAATGAATGTTGTCGGCAAATCCGGGATTCTGCACATAAAGATGATAATTTCCCGTATCATAACTGAAATCAGGAAAAATACATTTAAGCAGGCAGAATCCTGCAATCAGAAGACAGCTGCCTAAAAACAGCCACTGCTCCAGGCGGCTGATCCAGTCCCTCTGCTCCTTATTTTCCAGCTTTCCTGTGCCGTCCCAGCCGTAAAAAGACGTCTTTCTCCGCACCCGCAGATGCGCGATCCCAGTCATGATGAGAGCCGTAATTCTCGATAAAAGGCCTGCCTGTTCATATCCGGCCAGCCAGCCAATCAGATCTAACGCCTCGCAGCTCCATATAAAAACCGTATATAAAAAAAACAGATAGAAAAAGCGGGATGTAATCCAGATTCTCCCTGATTCCCTGCCCTGTCTCTCTGTCTCTTCTTTTTTCAAAACGCCGAGTTTCATACCTTTCCTCCCTTTTTTATCTCAGACGCCTTATAGTATAGCAGAAAATCAGGGTTTGTAAACCTTTTGAAGGTTTTTCAGTACGAACATCACAATACTCCCGCTAAGAGGAAAATGTTTCGGTGGCTTTAAGCAGAACAGGAAATTTTCTTGTCTTCCCGCTCCTTCTCTGCTACACTGATACTGGCGCCAGTACACAAGGGGCAACACGCTTTGTACACTGACGCTTACAGCGGCATTTTCTTTTCCGCCGCAAGTTTTTATACAGGGAGAACTTCTATGGATAAAATTACCAGCTTTACCATCGACCATTTAAATCTGCTGCCAGGCGTCTACGTATCCCGGAAGGACAAAGCAGGCGGCGCAGTCATTACCACCTTTGATATCCGCATGACACGTCCTAACTTCGAGCCAGTGATGAACACGGCTGAGGTTCACACCATTGAGCATCTGGCGGCTACCTTTTTAAGGAATCACAATCTCTGGAAAGATCGGGTGCTCTATTTCGGCCCTATGGGCTGCCGCACCGGTTTCTACCTGCTTCTGGCCGGCGATTATGAGTCAGAAGATATTGTGCCTCTCATGAAGGAGCTTTTCACTTTTATCAGGGATTACCGGGGCGAGGTTCCAGGAGCCTGCGCCAGAGACTGCGGAAACTACCTGGATATGAACCTGCCTATGGCCAACTGGCTGGCAGACCGCTTCCTGCGGGAAGTATTAGACGGAATCGACGGCAGCCGCCTGGTCTATCCA
>ERZ1673697.1309-NODE-1309-length-29267-cov-9.058983_pt1 | contig 29267 bp, 35 predicted proteins | sample MGYA00580227_ERZ1673697 | MGnify/ENA primary metagenome ERZ1673697 (study PRJEB41218, sample SAMN15661759) | gut metagenome | host: Homo sapiens | place: Canada: London | collected 2015-08-20/2019-03-30 | study: EMG produced TPA metagenomics assembly of...
TGGCAAGCAAGATATTTACCTCTTGCAGCCGTTGTGGTATCTGTTGTATCATCATAATCGTCAGGAATTGAAAAGGTCGTCCATTGTCACCTCGCTGTGGACTATACTCTTGTGTTTGCCGTCAACCACTCCGTAAGTCGTTATAAATGTATGCATCAACGCTTTTTTATTTCCGGTAGCCATATTGAATATACCGGCTCTTTCACGGAGCTTCATCTCATAGTCTTTCGTTATCGCATACTTGTTCTCACTGAATTTCATTTCACATAAATGAATGATACGGTCTGCACGCTCTATTATCATGTCGATTTGCGCACCGGGCAATTCATCATCAGATGTCTTTTGCCAGGTAGAAACTGATGTAGCCATAGTGTCTATGTGCAGCTTCTCCTTTATCTGCCGGTGATGTGTCATGCACACCTGCTCAAAAGCATTTCCCATCCATGAGGAAATACTGCGGGAATCAATGTTGTTACTCCACCAGTGACCGTCTTTGAAACTGTTAGGTTCAATGAACTTATAATAGAACATCGTGTAAAAATCGACCATACGGTATCGGGTCTCCCGTTTCTTGTTTCCGTACTGCGCCCATTTTTCAATGAAATCACACCGTTCCAGATTCTGAAGCACACGTGTCAGCTTGCCACCTTCAAATTTAATGGCTTTTGAAATTTCTTTGTGGGTAAGCCCGGACTTATGTTCGCAAAGCAACTTAACCACTTCGATATACAAGTCAGCATTAGAGAATAACGCATGGTACAGTTCGTCAAATTCCAATCTCAAAACGCCGTCTTCTGAGAAAAAAAGACGGTCTATGTTCTGTGCGAGACTGTCATCCGGCTTTACAAGGCTATAATAAAACGGTATGCCGCCAAGCAGCATGTAGGATTGCAGCAACTGCATCCTGTCCCAGTTCGAGCCGATGTCCGTCATATATTTTTCCACCTCATGCAAGGTAAACGGCATGACATGGATACGTGATGTTATTCGTCCATGCAAACCGCCTTTATTGGCTACAAGTTTATCCACCATCCATGATGTAGCCGAGCCTGTAGCCACGAAAAGAATATTGCGCTGGCTTACAGCCCAACTGTTCCAAAAATATTCAAGAGCGCTGACAAAATCAGATCTGAAACTATCAACCCACGGCATTTCATCAAAGAACACAACTTTCTTTCTGTCTCCGGGAAGGGCCTCCAAATAATTTTCAAGTGCAAAGAACGCATCTGACCAGTTGGAAAAAGCTTTAATATCCCGCGCTCCGTACTTTTTGAGAGTCCTTGCAAAATTAACCAACTGTGCCCTGGTAGAAAGGTTCCGAGCTCCTACAAATTTGAAGTCGTATTTGTCATTAAAGAAACGTTCTATAAGGAATGTTTTTCCTACACGGCGGCGCCCATAGACTATTACCAGTTCTGAGCGTCCCGAGTCCAAGCATCGCTGTAGCTCGGCACATTCTCGTTCTCTCGCTATAAAGGGTTCATTCATAAATGATTTTTGTTTGCAAAGTTACCTAATCTTTTGCTTACGACAAAATAATTCTGCGCGAAAACGTACTTTATCTCGAATTTTGTTGGGGATAAAGTACGTTTTAATGCTTAAATGGTGAACGCACAGCCTTCAGTCAGTCACCCCCCCCGTCCACCAGATTGACAGCTTCAACCTTCTTACTGTCAACGATTTTAGCGTATATCTGGGTCGTTTTCACATTGGAGTGACCGAGCAGTTTGCTCGTGGTATAAAGGTCTGCGCCCAGTGTCAGCATCATCGTTGCGAAGCTGTGGCGGCTTTGATGGAAAGTGATAGGCTGTGCAAGGAAAAGCGGACAGGTGAAGATAAAACGTAAACCGTTTGAAATGAGCATTGTTTCGGTATTCTGCCAAGTGAAGAAAATGCAAATGACAACGAAATATTGAGGTTGTTCAGTTACCAAAACGTTAGCCGCCCTGTTACCGAAACGGACAGTGGTAACGGAATGAAGTAAGATGAAGTCCGCACCGTTTCGTTTGCGCTCATACACAATATTTTGCATATCAAGGAACGCTTATATGGCAAGTAAATTTGCACAACCCAAATATAAGCGTTATGAAAGTAGAAAAATTCAAGGTGCTGCTCTACCTCAAAAAGAGCGGACTGGACAAGTCGGGCAAAGCCCCGATAATGGGAAGGATTACGGTAAACCGCACGATGGCGCAGTTCGGATGCAAGCTGTCCTGTACGCCCGAACTGTGGAATCCCCGTGAGAGTCGTCTGAACGGGAAGAGCCGCGAGGCGGTGGAGACTAATGCCAAGATTGAAAAGCTATTGTTGGCGATAAACACCGCATTCGACAGCCTTGTGGGGCGTAAGGTCGATTTTGATGCCACCGATGTGAAAGACCTTTTTCAAGGCAGCATGGAAACACAGATGACGCTCATGAAAATGACAGACGCGGTATGTGACGATATCAAGGCTCGTATCGGTATAGACCGCGCGAAAGGAACTTACCCTGCCTATCACTATATGCGGCTGACACTCGGAGAATTCATTGAAACCAAGTACAAGGTCAAGGATTTGGCTTTTGGGCAATTGACGGAAAGTTCATCCACGAGTATCAAGCTTTCGCGACAGAAGAGAAGGGATATGCTATAGATACAGTCCGCCACCATCTTGCCGTCTTGAAGAAGATTTGCCGCCTCGCCTACAAGAAAGGGTATTCGGAAAAATGCCATTTCCAGCATTTTGCCCTGCCCCAGCAATCGGAAAGGACTCCACGGGCATTAAGCCGCGAATCGTTCGAGAAAATCCGTGACGTGGAAATACCAGCTTACAGAAAATCCCACATGCTTGCGCGTGACCTTTTCCTGTTTGCCTGCTATACGGGCGTGTCATACGCCGATGTGGTTTCCATTACAAACGAGAACCTGTACACGGATGAGGACGGAGCGTTATGGCTGAAATACCGCAGAAAGAAAAACGAACTCCGTGCCAGTGTAAAACTATTGCCCGAAGCGATTGCACTTATCAATAAGTATCACTGTGAGGACAGGGAAACCTTGTTCCCTTTGCTTCGCTGGTCAAATCTCAGAAGGCATATGAAAGCGTTGGCGGCATTGGCAGGAATTAAGGATGACTTGTGCTACCATCAGGCAAGGCATAGCTTCGCCTCGCTGATAACGCTTGAAGCCGGAGTGCCGATTGAGACCATCAGCAGGATGTTGGGACATTCAGATATTTCCACGACTCAGGTTTATGCCCGTGTCAGTCCGAAAAAACTTTTCGAGGACATGGACAAGTTCATAAAAGCTACAAAAGATTTTCAATTAACCCTTTAACACCGAACATACAATATGCGAAGCACATTTTCACTATTGCCCTACATCAACCGCAGCAAGGTAAAGGCTGACGGTACGACTACTGTCCTGTGCCGTATAACCATCGACGGGAAGCAGGCGGTCATAAGCACAGGCATTTATTGCCGTCCTGAAGATTGGAACGGCAAGAAGAACGAAATAAAAACCGTAAGGGAGAACAACCGCTTACGTGAATACCTACGTCTGACGGAGGATGCCTATAATGAGATACTGAAATCGCAAGGTGTGGTCAGTGCGGAGATACTGAAGAACTATATCACTTTGAATAATATCCATCCGACTACCCTCCTGCAAATGGGCGAATGGGAACGGGAGCGGTTGAGGAAACATTCCGAGGAAATAGATTCCATATCTTCCTACCGCCACTCAATGTATTACCAAAAGTACCTGATTGACTATCTCACGTCTTTCGGGAAAAAGGACATTGCCCTTGAAGAAGTGACGGAAGATTTCGGTAAGTCCTACAAGGCGTATCTGAAAAAGTGCAAGAATTTCGGGGCATCCCAGACCAACAAATGTATGTGCTGGCTGAACCGTCTGCTGTATCTTGCCGTGGACAGGGATATTATCCGTGTGAACCCTTGCGAGGATTTGGAATATGAACCGAAGCCGGAGGCAAAACACAAGTATATCAGCCGTGAGGAGTTCAAGAGAATCCTTGCCACCCCGATGTATGACAAGCGTCAGGAACTTGCGAGGCGGGCTTTCATCTTTTCCACACTGACCGGGTTGGCGTATGTGGACATAAAGCTCCTGCATCCGCACCATATCAGACGTAATGCGGAGGGCAAGCGGTATATCCGCATCAACCGCAAGAAGACGAATGTGGAGGCATTCGTGCCTCTGCATCCCATAGCGGAACAGATATTGTCACTATACAACACAACCGACGATGAACAGCCCGTGTTCCCTCTTCCCAGCCGTGATGCCCTCTGGTTTGATATCCACGAGATGGGCGTTATCATAGGGAAAGAGGATAACTTGTCCTATCATCAAAGTCGGCACAGCTTCGGAACATTCCTGATTTCGGCGGATATACCTATCGAGAGTATTGCCAAGATGATGGGGCATTCCAATATTCGGACGACACAGGGTTACGCACGGATAACCGATGATAAAATCTCGAAGGACATGGACAAACTGATGGAACGCAGAAAGATACAATCTACCGGCGAAAAGACAGACAGCAATAAGTAAGACAGTATCAATTCAGTACATTATGGACAGAGGAATAATAACAATCAGTGAAACGGGTACGGTCACTATGCCGACTGTATCCGTGTGGATGACGCAGTTCGAGATAGCCGATTTATTCGAGGTGTTTTCATGTGATATTCGCAAAGCGATTCATTCCATCTACAAAACAAGGAACTGAATGAACTTAATACAATGAAGTATCTCAGGCAAGCGAATGGAATCAATTATGACGTTTACAGCCTTGAAATGATTGTAGCCATAGCATTCAGAATATGCAGTAAAGAGAGTATCCTGTTCAGACGATTTGTAATAAATGAAATCAGTGGCACTAAGAAAGGAACTCCGGTTACATTGCTTGTTTCCTGTGGCAGGGATAACAACCGATGGTATAATTGAAGTTCATTCCGTCAGTCACCAGTTCCCGATGCTCGGATGCAAAGGTAGCGCATGGCACTGATGGCAGCGGCAAGGTCGGGCGGCAAAGCCGTTTCGGGCAGAATCTTCCTCCTGTGGAGCGTATTCAGCCCGAAAACCTTGCCTCTGCCTGCCATACGCTTGAAGGGCATCCGGTAACGGAAACAAGCGACTGACGGAAAAATCAGAAGACAGGAAAAAAGGAACGGCTTACAGACGAAACAGAATTTTGACGCTTCATCCGTAAGCCGTTCCCTTTTTCTTTTGCCGGAAGTCCATTGCTGGCGCAATCACTGGGCAAACGGCAAACTGCGCTCCTTCAAGAAAATCACGTGCCTGTCAGCCGATAAGCGGAGCGGTAGCCGTCATTTAGCATCTTCTCTATATCGGATTCACGATAGAGGATTTTTCCGCCCAACTGGATATAGGCTATCCGTCCCTCGTTGCGGTAGTCCTGAAGTGTCCGGCGGCTCACTTTCAACCGTGCCGATACTTCCTTGTCTGTGAAGAAACGTTCGCCGCCCAGTGTCGGGCGATAGTTGGCGGTCAGATGCTCGAAGCCGTCCAGCAGACGGTCAAGGCTGCCCATGAAGTGGATTATCCACTCGCTGTCCTTGTTAATCAGTTCATTCATGTTACTTTGGATTTAGTGGGTATTGTTAGTTTACTTCGTTCATTTCATCAAGTTTATATCGTCCTTCCTTTGAACTTTGCTTCTTTTCGCCTGTCCTCCACAACAGAGATGATACGCTGCACGTCTTCGGGACGGTAGTACGTCTTGTGGTTTATCTGCGAGTAGGCCAGCGTGCCGTTGTCCCGCAGGGTCTGCAACGTGCGCGGACTGATGTTGAGCATCCGGCACACGTCCTGATTGTCCATCCACTCGCCCATTGTCTTCTCTCCGTGCCGCAGGCAGATGGCATCCATGCGACGGACGAAACGGTCGAACTTGGCGACCATCGCTTCAAAAGTCTTTCTTTCAATAGATACGATTTCCATATACTTCATTTTTGTTGTTATTGCTTCTTTTCGCTGCAAAGAAAAGGGTAAACCTTTACAAAACAATGGATTTTCCAGAACTGGCAGCTTGTGGCACAACGATGTAGCGGTTGTCTCCGGTAATAATGGTTGTATAGCCATAATATACACTCACCCCACTGATTGCCGTATCCATACTATAATGGATAGGAAAGGACTACCATTGCCGTATTCTTTGCAAGGCGAAACAAACCGTTCGCAGGGTTGGAAATAAGCCCTTATTTCTATTTCGCATCATACTCCGTCTGATTCAAACAATCCGGCAAATCAGTGAAGTCTGCGCCACCGTTTCCATCACCATAAAGCAAAACCTCACAAAATTGTCTGAGAGAATCCAAGTTGTTGACTGACTGTACTAAAACGTCTTACTTTGCTTGCAACAATCGGTCGAGGTACTGACCAAGACCACAGTAATAACTTAATCAACCTGTTTTATGACAATGAAAAGAGAACCAAGTATCAGTGAGCAGCAGGCTCGTGAAATCGTGGAAAGAATGGGACGCAGGGAATCCCGCAGTGAGAAGTCTATGGACGACTTCTACAGGAACATCGGTCTGGATCCGGAACAGCTGGCACAACCCAGCAAGACCGTCATGAAAAAAGCGGAAACAGCGACGGTGGATGAACCGTCAGGCGAAACACCTGAAGATATGGTAGTGCCGCAGAAGCGTGTCAGCAGCAAGCAACGCAGGCTGTCACTGGACGAGTACCGTACCGCTTACCTGCAAGTTCCTAAGATAACCGACCGCAAGCCTGTGTTCGTCAGCGGTGAGGTGCGTGACCGGCTGGATGGGATTGTCCGCCGTCTCGGCGGGCGTGGCATGAGCGCATCGGGACTTATTGAGAATCTCGCCCGCCTGCACCTTGAAGCCTACCGGGAGGACATCGAGCAGTGGCGCAAACTCTGAGTGGATTACGGTAAAACCGGTCAAGTCAGTGGATACACTCCATCGGCTTGACCGATATTCCAAATGAGTTATTATACTCACAAATCAATCCGACAGGCGGAGGATTCCTGTGTCTTCAAAGACACAGCAAGATATATTTTCAGTTACTCCGGTTGATTCCGGTAACTGAAAATTCTTGCACTGCCGTGGGCAGAATTATCCTCCGCAGTCGGATAATTTCCAAGTTTTTTAATCAGAGATTAGACAATGGATGACCCATTAAATTGAAAAAGATAGGATGAAAAAGAACAGCAAGTACGGGAGGAATCCCATATTAAATCCGAAGAAGCACTGTGTGATGGTGCGCTTTGACGATGCGGAATGGAACAAGTTCCTCACGATGTATGAGGAATCACAGGTGTACGCGAAAGCCGTCTTCTTGAAGGCTCACTTCTTCGGGCAGAAGTTTAAGGTGCTGAAGGTGGACAAGGCTATGTTGGAATACTGCACCAGACTGTCCGACTTTCACGCCCAGTTCCGAGCCATCGGCACGAACTACAACCAAGTCGTGAAGGAATTGCGTTGCCATTTCTCAGAGAAGAAGGCGATGGCATTGCTATACAAGTTGGAGAAGCAGACTATCGACCTTGTGAAACTGAGCCGGAAGATTGTGGAGCTTTCGAGGGAAATGTATGCCAAGTGGGAACAACAGAAGGAATAATTCCATCGCTCACTGGAGAAGCATCGCAGATACACAATCCTGCTAATGAACGAATTACATCGGGAGATTTCATCGCTGACCATATCATTATCGGGCAACCAGTATTATATGCGAAAGACAAAAACCGTCCCAAAAGTATGAAAATATAGAACTTTAATTGATTTGAAAAGCCATTTGGAGTGGACTTTGCTCTGAATGGCTTTATTTCTCAACAGAATTAAGGACTGTTCGGATTAAAATGCTTAACTTTGCAAATGGTTGTAGCGCAGTTATATTAAACAATTAAGAATGGCAGACTTTAACCCGTATATAGATAAGATTGATATGGACTTTTGGCGCGAACTTTGCGCTAAAGAGGGGAAGTTATGCCTTTATAAAAAGGGTGATTATTTTCTTCATTGTGGAGATATAACAAGAAATGTATGGGGATTTATCAAAAAAGGATATTTCAAATACTCCGTGACCGATTCAGAAGGTAATACACATATAACCGGTTTTTCATTTTGCGACACGCCATTGGGTGACTATTCAAGTCTTGTATTGAAAACTCCAGCCGTTACTGATATTATAGCGGCTACAGATGCGGAAGTATTGGTTTGTAACCGCAATATTGTTGATGAACTCTTTGAAAAAGACTTTAAGTTACATTGTGTCATATCAGACGGATTTTTTCACCAGACATATGATAGGTTTTTGAATCTGTATCGCCAATCTGCGAAGGAACGTTATATTCATATATTAGAATATTGTCCTAATATTCTTCAAAATATAACGCTCAAAGAATTGGCATCATATCTGCAAATCACACCGACATACCTTAGCCGCATTCGCAAAGAAATTACTTTTGAAAAATAGAGCAGATGAAAAGCAAGGCTAATTTTAACCCATATATAGATAAGATAGACCTGAATTTTTGGCGTGAACTTTGCGTCAAAGAGGGTAAACTTTGCCATTATAAAAAGGGAGAGTATTTTCTTCATCGCAGAGAAACACCTAAGTATTTCGGTTTCATTACATCCGGTGCTTTTAAATATACTATCATTGATACTGATGGAAATGAACATATCACGGGGCTTGCATTGTGCGATACTTTAGCCGGAGACTTCTATAGTTCCATTCGGAAGGAATCGTCATTGGTGGCTCTTCAAGCGATAACCGATTCAGACGTATGGGTTTGTAGCACTAATCTTTTTAGACAAATACTGAAAGAAAATATAGAATTACGTTGCGTTATGGCAGAAGAGTTATTTCGGCAAACTCATGACAGATACCTCAATCTTTATCGGCAATCTCCCAAAGAACGGTATTGGGAGTTGATAAGATGCTGTCCTAATATATTGCAAGATATTACGCTCAAAGAACTTGCCTCCTATCTGCAAATTACGCCGACCTACCTTAGCCGTATCCGCAAAGAAATTACTTTTGGCAAGGAATAATACTCTTAAATAAGTGCCCGTAATGCAACTCTCAAAATAGTTTGAGAGTTGTTTTGTTTTATACCTGTAATTTTGCAGAAATATTCAATCATAAAGGTATGAAACATATTTTGTTTACCATATTTATATTTGTAAGTGGGATTGAGATGTACTCGCAAACCCGATCCCAACTGACAGGAGAGATTTATACTACGGAGAATACCCCCGTCGCTGATGCGGTTGTGATTCTAAAAGATTCATTAGTTAATACAACAGCGTATAACATCGTATATTCTGATAGTTTAGGGCGATTTTCTGTCCTCGCTCCAGATGCACGTGCCAACCAATTGCTCATTAGTTGTTTGGGATATAAACAAACTATATGTCCTTTATCTACAAGTATAAACCATTTGCAAATTATTCTGAAAGAAGATAATAGCATAAAATTGGATGAAGTAATTGTAAAAGGAATAAGACAACGGACCAAAGTGGAAAGCGACAGATTGGTATATAATATGGATGCCAACCCATTCAGCGATGACAATGCTTTGGAGGCTTTTAAGTACGTTCCTTTCGTAGCTTCAGATGGGCAACACTTTTCTATCATCGGAAAAAGTGAAACGAAAATTTATGTGAATGGTAGAGAAAAGAAACTTGCTCCAGATGCTGTAGGTGATTATTTGAAGGGGCTTTCCGCTGATCGAATAAAAAGCATAGAGGTCATCCACTCTCCAAATAGTTCGTTTCGGGGAGAAGGAAATTTTGGTATTATCAACATCCTGTTGAAGCAGAAGGAGGATGAAGGCTTACAAGGCTCATTGTCCGCACAAGTATGGCGAACACACTACATGAAAGAGCGCGGCAATCTAAATCTAATGTATCACAAGAATAAATTGGCACTGAATTGCATGGTCGGTTTTTCTAATCAAAGCGACTGGAAGAAAGATGAAACGGAAAGTTTTCTAAAAGAAACTACCACAGCAGTATGGCAGAAAAGCAAAATAACAGGCTTTACCCGACGTGCAAATGGAACCATAGATTGGTCATACCAGCTCTCCGGCAAGGACGAGTTAGGAGGTAACCTCAATTTCTCTTATTCCAAACTTGACTGGACTGATAAAGGACGGTTAAAACAAACGGATGCGGATAAGGAAGACATGTTGAGCGTACAACATAATAACGATTTGGGACGCGACAGAACGGATGCGGGCATTAATCTATTTTACCAACATCGTTTCAACCAACAGGGACAAGTGTTGAATATTGATTTCGATTACATCTATAGCCGGAACAAACAGTTTGTATGGAATCGTATGGACAATTTGGATGATAACCTGCAATATCTCTCGCCTTATAACTATTATCAGGAGATTGTACCTCAAAGCAGTAATATATGGTCAAGCAAAATAGAATATAGGCAAAACGTAGGTAACAATCAATTAATGGCTGGTTTAGATAGCTATTATTCAAAGATTGACAATAAAGACACTTTCATGCAAGGTACAGATGACGGCTATGTAGAAGATAAAAAACAAAACAGTCACTTTGCATTGGAAGAATGGACTTCTGCCTTGTTTGCCAGTTGGAAAAGAGAATGGATTTCCGGTTTTTCAACCCGTTTGGGCTGCAGATTGGAATATACTGACTATACTACCCGACAATACTCATTGCAGGAGAAATCGAAGAATGATTTTGTAAGGGTATTGCCGAATCTATATATCAACTACCGGTTATCACCCGATCATGTGTTCTCATACATTTTTTCCAATCGAATGGAACGTCCGGTATTTTCTTTATTTAATCCGTTTAAAGTTTATACATCTGCAACAAGCTATACGACTGGAAATGCAAAATTGAATCCGGAAATCATGTACGGACAGACTTTGCAATATCAATTTTTCAAGCGATACATTTTTCAGGCAACCTATCAGCGTGTGAATAATCAGATTTATGAACTGACGTTTGCTACAGATGACAACATACAGGTGACCACTCCTGTTAATGCGGGAAGGTTTGAGTATGTCATGCTTGCATTGAATACAAATACCTCTTATTTGAAGGAATATGCCAACTTGGATATAACGGTTTCTTATTTGTGGCAGCGCATGAATGACATTGAATATGAGAACACCCATACCAAAGGGTACCATAATGGTGTATTTCAGATAGATTTGAATAATAACTTCACTTTGTCAAAACAGCATAAAATCTCGTTTGATATGAATGTGTCGTACAATACTAAAGATGTTTCTTTCTATACCGAAACTCCAATGAAACTCTATCTGTATGGGCAATTGAAAAAACGTTTCAAGGCGTGCCAATTATCCTTATATGGTTTTTGTAACCTATATATGTATGACGGAAAGATGACAACACATTGGCGGAATAAGTATGAAACCGATAATATACAACGTATCAGTCTAATTAAAGGGGAACCTATCGGTGTTGGTCTTCGTTTCAACTACTATTTTGGGAACAAGAAAGTGAATGGAACAAATGAGCGTAAAACTTCCGGTTCAGAGGCGAAGAGAAGGTTATAATTAAAAATCCATGTATAATATCAAACTAAAAAATTGGATAACATGAACTATCAACTTAAATTGTGGAGCATGATATTGCTTCTAAGTATTGGACTATTGGCGAGTTGCAGTGATGATGACAATGATTCTGATCCAACATTGACCGCTTCGGAACTGTTGCAAACAACTTGGAATGCTTGTGTTTGCGATTATGACGCAGATGGAAAAGAGGTCGTACACGAAGAATATCTGATTGTGGAATTTCTCACTGAGACTCAGGGAAAAAGTATCAATGGTGAAGGTAGCGGTGACCCTTCTGCAGTATGGGACTTATACTATTACATAGACGGTAGAATCATTACTTTTGAGAGTAGTGCTTTGGTGGGCAATTGGACAGTTATTGAAAAGTCCAAGAATAGTATTGTACTTCAGTCTTATCGTCCGGAAAAATCAGTGGCGACATTGACCAAACTGTATTGATATGATGAAAACTTTTAGAAATGCACAAACCGCAATAAGAGTAATAGGCTGCTGTTTATTCATCTTTGTGGTCTCATGTAAGCAGGCTTCGATGCTGCATCGGGAAAACGGTTGGTATCTTATCACAGACGGACAGAAGGATAGCCTTGCAAACAGTCCGATGGTAACCGTCAAGGACTTTGCTGCGATAGAACTTGTTTCTGATGATTATGGTCTCCGGGTTATATCGGGAAAGGTAAATAAGCAGAAACAAAAAGTATGGGCAGATGCTACAGAACAAGCTATTGGGCAACGGATAGGTTTTGTATTTAATGATACGGTCATTACCGCCCCGATGGTCAATGCAAGAATAGAAAGCGGTACTTTTCAAATCAATGCCCCGCACGGACATGATTTGGAACGTATCTTTAAGAAACTACAAAAAGAAATTGAGACATCAAGGTTGGAACATTAAATATTAACTATAAAATGGGGACATTAGGCTGTGTGAGCGATATGCTCCAGCGAGATAAGGAGAACAGGGCACTGCGCAAGATAGGGCGTGAGCGGATGAAGGAAACTCGTCGCCGATTGCTCGAAGTAAGTGCCTCCTCTCACTCCTCCCACCTCTCGTTGGAACAATTGGAGGATATTCGAAAGAATACATTGGAAAAGGAGGAATTGGAGCGTAAGAAACTCAATAGAGCCTTTTTAGTCATAGGCTGCATTGTATTGGCAGGCCTTCTCTTTCTTTGCTTATTTATTACCTGCCAACTAACGTAAGTTCCACATCGGACAAACGGGCAAATCCACGAAGAATTTTGGCGTTAGTGAAAGTTGCAGTAATAAAACAAAAGGAATAGATATGGATAAATGCAAAATAAGACGTTGGCTTAAAGATGATTTTTCCACTTTGGCTAAATATCTTAATAATAAAAAGATATGGGATAATTGCCGTGATAGTCTGCCATATCCTTACTCTGAGAGCGATGCGCAACAATTTATCCGATTCGTTTTAAATCAAAGCGAACAAAATAATTATTGCATCGAAGTAAATCAGGAGGCTGTCGGCAACATAAGTTTTTCTCGTGGCATTGACGTGGAACGCTACAATGCTGAATTAGGGTATTGGCTTGCCGAACCTTATTGGGGTAAAGGGATTATGACTCAAATGTTAGTACTTGCTATTCGTAGCTATTTTTCCCATACAGATGTAATACGTGTTTATGCAAATGTTTATGCTGGTAATATGCCATCAATGAGAGTATTAGAGAAAATAGGATTTCGCAAATGTGGCATACATCGTAATGCCTATTTCAAGAATGGGAATTTTTTAGATTGCCACTGTTATGAATTGCTAAAAGCTGATTTTAGGATATGAATATTATGATACGCAAATTAACACAAGATGAATATAACAATGCTGCCGATTTGTCCTATCAAGTATGTATGGAATGTGGCAGGAATGATTTCACCCAAGAAGGTATCGAAACCTTTAAAAGTTTCGTGTATGACACATCGTTGATGAATGCACTTGACATATATGGAGCTTTTAACAAGCATTTATTGATAGGAATAATCGGTGTACATCGGGAAAAACAACATATATCCCTCTTCTTTGTCTTGCCGCACTATCATCGGCAAGGAATAGGAAAATCGCTATTTGACTATGTAATGAGTGAATGTAATTTTACTTATATAACAGTTCATTCTTCAACCTATGCAGAAACTTTCTATGCATCTTTAGGTTTCAAAAAAGTGGGTAAAAAAGAGCTTAATAAGGGGATTGTAAGTATCCCTATGGAGAGAAATATATAATTATTGCCAAAAAGGTCTTCAAAAGGTGGAATTTACTATAAAGAAACAATAAAATGAAGAAACATAATTATTTCACAATACTATTGGTAGCTATTCTTACTATGGCAGGGCTGACTGCGTGTAATGACGATGATGAAGAAGGTAGGAAGATAACCGGTTATAAGGAACACACACTTACGGTAGCTTCTGTAAAACTCCCCGGTGTTTTAACATCGAGTGGCAGCAATGTACTTGCAGATGTATATGCTGTAAAAAACGAGCAGTCCACCGATTGGGAGGCTCATGGAAGCATCGGTAAGTTTGAATATGAAGAAGGATATGAGTACCAAATACGCATCAGTGAAACGAGCTATCTGGATTATAACATGGGCGATCCGGCATGGACTGAATACGAACTATTGGAAGTCATATGGAAAGAACGCAAGGTCTCTGAAAATTTACCTCCTCATTTCATCCCGGACTGGTATTTTGAGCAACGTTGTCCGTATATCAATTCTGAATTTGCTTATGCCATTGAAGCCGACCAAAAAGATGAGATTGAAAATGACCTTAAAACCGATGCAACCTATAAATTCGGAGGCTTGCGTTGTTATATTGCTTTTACAGGAACACGTAAATGGTTCTTATTGGATGTCGATATGCACATTGTTAATCAAGGCTTTTTGATTAGCAGGGGCAAGGAACCAACAGAGTTCCCTGAATCATATAAGCTCCTTCTGCCGGAAAGTAAAGTTTCCGGATATGGAGAGTTTTATTTTGTTAAAGGCGATGATATAGAAGACTCTGTAATGCAATATGATGTGTTTATATATGCTCAGAATCGAACACCTGCACCGCAGAATGTTGAGATATGGCTATATAAAGACCTTACGGCATATTACCAAAACAAATACCCGGAAGCTAATGTCAAAGCTGTTGTGATTCACTATATGGTGAAGAATTTGCAACAGTAAAGTCTTTTTACACATTATGGAACTAAACAAGCATTTTGATTATACTGATAATTACAGTGAGATAGTCCATACCACACGGCTGATAAGTGCAGAAGAATTGACTGATAGATTCTTCTGCGCACCGCAGTGGATTACTGCCTTGATGAAGTTTCGTAATGCCATAGTGAAACCTTTTGGTCTGAAAGGAGAGAAGAATTTATCGGATCTTGTCATTGTCGAATCCGATAGCCTTGCGACAATAAGCAAAAACGACAAACACCTTGATTTTGTTATTGCATTTATGACCGAAAAGCGCATGAATGACAGCCTATATCTATCGGTTTGTACAGATACAATAACCGTATGGGAAAATTCTATTTTGCAATAATAAAACCATTTCATAGGTTAATCTGCAAGATACTGTTAAAACGGGTCAGGAGAAATTTATAATAATGCCTATCCTTGTCCTTTGCCACATCGCCAATTTTATCTATTGATGATATGAGTTCAACTAAAAACATAGCGGTCTTATGATGTCTCATGAAACAGGTTATTGAAATAAAAAATATCCGTACACTGACGGCTCTGGGTTACCTGCTGATAGCTTTGTTGGTGAGCGGTATCGTTTACACTTGGTTCAGCGAGTGGCGGGACATGGAGAGACTAGAAACTATGAACCGGCAGATAGAGAGTTTCCGTAAGGAAATAAACATTATCCATATCCAGCTGATAAAGTTGTCTCTTTTAGGCGAAAGCGTATTGGAATGGGATGATGAAGATTTAGAATGTTACCATATTCAGCGTATGGCGATGGACAGTATGCTGTGCCGTTTCAAAACGATTTATCCGGTAGAGCGCATCGACAGCGTGCGCCAGCTTCTTGAAGATAAGGAGCAGCAAATGCACCGGATTGTCCAGGTGCTTGACGAACAGCAGGCTCTCAACGAGAAGATAGCCCGTCAGATACCTGTAATCGTGCAGAAAAGCGTACAGGAGCAGCCACAAAAGCCAAAGCGAAAAGGGTTTCTTGGCATATTCGGCAAGAAGGAAAGACCAAAACCAACCGTAACCACCACGATGCTCCATTCCCTCAACCGGGATATGATAGCCGAGCAACAGGCGCAAAGCCACCATCTATCGGAACACGCCGACAGTCTTGCTGCAAGGAATGTGGAACTTAACCGACAACTGCAAGAACTAATTCGCCAAATGGATGAAAAAGTACAAGCTGACTTGCAAAAGCGAAACACAGAGATCGCTACCATGCGTGAGCAGTCGTTTATACAGATTGAAGGTCAGACTGGCTTCGTTCTATTACTTTTGATTATCTCCTATATAATCATACACAGGGATGCCAAACGTATCAAGCGGTACAAACGAAAAACGACAGATCTAATCGAGCAACTGAAGCTATCAATCGAGCAAAATGAGGCACTCATAGCCTCCCGAAAGAAAGCGGTACATACTATTACCCATGAGTTGCGTACACCATTGACGACAATAATCGGCTATACCGAATTGTTATGGAAGGAATGCAGCAATGGAAACAATGTGCATTTTCTTCAAAGCATACAGCAATCCTCAGACCGTATGCGGGATATGCTCAATACCCTGTTGGGCTTCTTCCGTTTAGACAATGGCAAAGAACAACCACGTTTTTCACCTTGCCGAATTTCAGCAATCACGCACACACTTGAAACGGAGTTCATACCAATAGTCATGAACAAAGGACTATCGCTGACAGTGAAGAACGTATGTGATTCCGTTGTGCTAACTGACAAAGAGCGAATAATTCAAATCGGGAACAACCTGTTGTCTAATGCCATGAAATTCACTGATAACGGCAGTATATCCCTGATAACGAATTATGATAACGGTACACTGAAACTCATTGTTGAAGATACGGGAACAGGTATGACCGATGAGGAACAACAACGGGTATTCGGTGCTTTTGAACGTCTGTCTAATGCCGCCGCAAAGGACGGCTTCGGATTAGGATTATCCATCGTGCAGCGCATCGTGGCGATGCTTGGCGGCACAATCCGGCTGGAGAGCGAAAAAGGCAAAGGCAGCCGCTTCACGGTGGAAATACCTATGCCGATAGTTGATGAACAGACAGTACAATCCCGTCAAAGATATGTCCGCCATAATGAGGCGTATCATGAGGTAATTGCTATCGACAATGACGAAGTGTTGCTACTGATGCTTAAAGAGATGTATGCGCAGGAAGGGATACACTGCGACACCTGCAATAGTGCTGCGGAGCTGATGGAAATGATACGCCGGAAAGAATACAGTCTGTTGCTTACGGATTTGAATATGCCAGAGATTAATGGCTTCGAGTTGTTGGAACTGCTACGCACCTCCAATGTGGGCAATTCAAAGACTATCCCGGTAGTCGTGACAACCGCTTCGGGCAGTTGCAGCAAGGAGGAACTTATAGAACGGGGATTCGCCGGATGCCTGTTCAAACCGTTTTCCATATCGGAGCTGATGGAGATTTCAGACAAATGCGCCATGAAAGGCACATTGGACGAAAAGCCAGACTTCTCCATCTTGTTATCCTACGGCAATGAATCCATTATGCTGGAGAAGCTGATAGCGGAAACCGAAAAGGAAATGCAGGCAATCAAGGAAGCAGAACAAAAGAAAGACCTTCAAAAGCTGGATGCCCTTATACACCATCTGCGAAGTTCATGGGAGATACTCCGTGCCGACCAGCCATTAAGGGAACTTTATAAACTGCTTCATGGGAGTGCCGCTCCAGAGCATGAAGAACTGACCGATGCAGTGTCTGCCGTACTGGATATGGGCGCGGAGATTATCCGATTGGTAAAAGAGGAAAGGAGAAAATATAATAATGGATAAAACAAAAATCATCGTGGTGGAGGACAATATCGTATATTGCGAGTTTGTCTGCAATTTGTTGGCACAGGAGGGATTCCGTACCGTGCAAACATTCCACCTCTCGACAGCAAAGAAACTTCTGCAACAAGCGACAGAAAACGACATCATAGTTTCAGACCTGCGGCTGCCTGAAGGCGACGGTATCGACTTGTTGCGCTGGATGCGCAAGGAAGGTATGATGCAGCCTTTCATCATCATGACTGACTATGCCGAGGTGCATACGGCAGTCGAAAGTATGGAACTCGGCTCACTGGACTACATACCCAAGCAACTTGTAGAGGATAAACTCGTCCCTTTGCTCCGTACCATATTAAAAGAACGGAGTATCGGAAGAAACCGTATGCCAGTGTTCTCTCGTGACGGCTCGGCATTTCAAGTCATCATGAAACGAATAAGGCTGGTGGCTCCCATTGACATGAGCGTGCTGATATTCGGGGAGAACGGTACGGGCAAGGAGCATATGGCACACCAACTGCACGACAAAAGCAAACGGGCAGGAAAACCGTTCGTCGCGGTGGACTGCGGTTCACTCACCAAAGAACTTGCGCCATCGGCTTTCTTCGGACACGTCAAAGGAGCGTTCACAGGTGCGGACAACAACAAGAAAGGCTATTTTTACGAGGCGGAAGGCGGTACGCTGTTCTTGGATGAGGTTGGCAACCTCGCACCGGAAACCCAACAGATGTTACTCCGAGCCATACAGGAACGGAGATACCGCCCGATAGGTGATAAGACGGATAAAAGTTTCAATGTCCGCATCATCGCCGCCACCAACGAAGATCTGGAGGCGGCTGTGAACGAAAAGCGATTCCGGCAAGACCTGTTATATCGTCTGCATGACTTCGAGATAATAGTTCCACCACTGCGCGACTGTCAGGAGGACATCATGCCACTGGCGGAATTTTTCCGTGAGATTGCGAACAAAGAACTGGAATGCGACGTTATCGGATTTGACGGGGAAGCCCGTAAAACATTGCTGACCCATGTTTGGCCGGGCAATGTCCGTGAGCTTCGGCAGAAAATCATGGGTGCGGTGTTGCAGGCGCAGACCGAGCTTGTCACAAAAGAGCATCTGGAACTTGCCGTAACGAAACAGACCTCGCCCGTCAGCTTCGCCCTGCGCAACGACGCTGAAGACAAGGAGCGGATTCTGCGTGCGTTGAAGCAGGCGAACGGAAACCGCAAGGTTGCCGCCAAGCTGCTCGGGATAGGACGTACAACGCTGTACAGTAAACTGGAAGAATATGGATTGAAATATAAATTCAAGCAATTATAGTCAATAATTTATTGAATTTGACTATCTGCAAAAGGTTATTTCAATCAAAAATACTGTGTTATTGTCCGTATTTCATTGTTTTATAGCTAATTTTGTATTGAAAATTAAAAGATTTGACACTATGAATAGAGGAGAGAAAATCAAAGTATACTTCAAAATGAATAGTCGATATTATGGATTATTCAATATCATCCAAATGGGTACAAATGGAATCGTAGATTTGAAAATAACTGATTATTACAACGGTTTGGCAATTATAACCAATAACGACCAAGATAATGAAAAAGGATATCTGACTGAAAGTGAGATAGACAAATCAAGATTTGTCAACCAAATAGAAATGTCGTATCATAAAGATGGAAGTTTTTTACATAAAATAAAAGACGGAGGAAATGTAGAATATTCGAATCCCTATGGAAAAGGAGAACGATGGACTTCAACAGATAATATAGATGATTTTCAACCAATATTCAATATTGCTATCCGTCGAATGGAAATCTACAATAAATCATCTGAAACTCCAATCTTAAAGTCAAAAGAAGTAGCTTATATTTGTGAAACGCAACTATATACTTTATTGTACCAAGTATTGTGTATAATACCTGCTTGCTCGAAAGTATATAGTTGCATTGGTTATTTGTAGTTTATCAGACCATACTTGTTAGTATCATATTCATCTGGTCTGAAAGCTGTTTTCTCGTAAGATTTTCTTTTCAGATTGTAGTGTGTCGTATAGGATATTTTGCAAACAACTTTATCAAAATGCCCAGATATAAACATAACTTCAAACCATTTGGAAGAAATCATATTGGCTACCTTTCTACGAATGGCATACGATTGATAATGTCCAAGCAAACCAAAATAACTATTCAGTGATGAAACAAAGTATTCTGCATTTTCTTTCACGTAGTCGGGACTACGCTCTGCAAGCATATTGAATTTGCGAACAGTATCAATAAAATTAGATACCGTTCGATTACTCACATACATAAGTTCACCTTTTACCACAGTACCAATAAATTTGCATCCTTTACGATAATGTTGTACATATAGTTTCTTAGGGTGTAGATTCAATCCCAAGTTCTCCTTTAAGAACGCCCGTATTTTAGGAATATCATGCCACATTGCTTCGACATCTTGTCCAACAAAATTGAAATCATCCACATATCTTCCGTAATTTCCACCATACTTTTCGTGCATCCATTTGTCGAATGTTGTCATATAGAAATTGGCAAACATCTGGCTTGTGATATTTCCTATCGCTAAACCGTAATACTTACTACTGGTAAACAATGACTTGTGTTTGGGCAGACCTTTCCACATCCATTTAGGAGATTTGATAATGCAATTCCGTTCAGGGTTGTGCATTACAATCATTTCCGTTAACCATAGTATAATAGACAAATCGTCAGCTTTGTAATTCTCTTTAATAAAAGCCTTAAGCATTTTCCAAAGGGTAGGTTTGTGAATGGACATGAAAAATGCCTGTACATCACATTTGGCTATATAACAAGGTTCTTTATAGTTGTGGCTGCATTTACGAACATGTTCATATAATCTTTGAACACCATATAAAACACCTTTATTCTTTCGACAATTATAGTTGTCTTGTATGAAATATTCTTCAAAGAGAGGTTCTAAACGGTGTACAACGAGATGTTGGACTATTCTGTCACGAAAATCGGCTGCGAATACTTCCCGTCTGACTGGTCGCGTAACGATAAAGACAATACTTTTGCCTATTTGATAAGTCTGTGTATTTATCTCACGCCATAACTTGACCAATTCGACTTCGTAGTCACTTTCAAACTTTACTGCATTAATGGTTTTCTTCTTTTTCCTACGGCAATCATAATAGGCTTCAAATATATCTTCAAGAGGAATGTATTCAATAAAATCTTCCATTTTCAACTTCTTTATTTGATTGTTATCAATAGAAATGCTGCGAACGGCCTTGCACAGTCGTTGTTGTTGCTGTTGTCCTTATTGTTGTTGTTGATGTTGCCGTCGTCCCAGTCCAAGTTCCATGCGTTGTTGCTATCGTACTGGGTACATTCTCGTGATTCTCTTGTTCTTAACTAATCTCGATTGAGTTGATAGTACACGAGCCTTTTCTATTATATAACTGCTCACTCCACAAAATCGTAATCGTGCGGACTCTGGCAGAAGTATGCTGTTATTTATTTTTCCATCCCGTGACTTGTTTGCCAATACTTTCCGTAAGTAATGCAAGTTTAGCCGATTGTTTAATTGTGATTATCCTTTTCTCGTTGCACAACCGTAATAGAACCTTTAGCAATTCAAACTTTACTAAGAAATCTTCAAGATGTTTTACACGTGCTTCTCTGTCAGTGTAGCATCTGTTAGCGAGTTGCAGAAATTCAAACAATTCCAATGAAACGTTTGTGATTTTCTGCCCTATGGTATGTTTATGAGACTTGGGAAATATCATAACATAGTCCATTAAAATACTTACTAACTCGTATGTATCTCTATATACGGGTAACTCGCTTGCTAACATGTTTTGAAGATTTTAAATTGGTAAATCGGTTAATTGGTAAATTGACTATTGAAAAGCTGCGAACGGCCTTGCACAGTAGTAGTAGTAGCTGTAGTCCTTAATGGTGATGTAGATGTAGCCGTCGTCCCAGTTCAAGGGCCATGCGTTGGAGCTATCGTACTGGGTTGAACTCCATTTTCTGTAATTGGATATTGAACTGTCATACAGGGCTTTTCCTCCAATCAATGACATACAAGCGTCCACTTCCGATTTGTTTTGGTATGCTTCATACAACTCACCCAAAGCAGGTTGATAACCTTGTTTTCCATTTTTGAATGTATAATTACGGCAATAGTTTGCTGCATACTGTTCAGAAGAAGTTGAAGCAAGCAACATAATACCTTCGTCAGACATATTATCAATATCTGCCTCTGAAACAGGAGATTCGGGTATTTCTCCACCTTCTTCGGGCAATAACATTACTTCTGGTTGAGAGGTTATCATTGCTTTAAATTGAGAACGCATTTCTAAAAGAACTAAATCTAAAACAACATCAGAACTTATACCATATTTTTCCTTGAACTGAACTTTAATTTGGTTGTTTCTGTAAAGGTTCATTTGTTGAATATCGATTTCTGTAAGAGCTTCCCCAGACTGTTGTTTATCTATCAATGTCTGGTACTTTTCATCCGAAATAATTTCATTGGTATCTAATTCCATTGTTTCGGGTAAAGAAGCAGCCTGCGTTGTTGCTCCAGAAACAATATTATCCATTTCCAAACTTGCAACCATAGCTGTATAAACACCCAATTGGGCAATAATAGCATCGGTGTTTTGTTTGCCTTTATAATCAGTCTGAGCAGTAGAAGAACTTGTGGTAGTTGTACAGCCATTGATTAGAGTACCATAGCCGCCCCACTGGATAGAAGTCTGTTCTACCGGTGCTATCACAAAGGAACATTTGGAGGTTTTTACCCCGACACCAACAGCTTTACTGTTATTGGCTGTATTCCATGCAGAACGCTGATAAGCGAATCCGTCTGTGGACATAATATAGATACCTACGGGTGCATTACTCGGTACATAAGCCCCTGACGGAACATTGGAAAGCGTAATGTTTTTAGTCATTGTCGTATTAACGGTTACTGTTTCCGTATGGGTTTGATACCCCGACTTAGAAACCTCAATTGTTACAGATGTACCTTTCTTTACTTTTATAGTTTTTGCTACTGTTCCGTTCAACTTTACAGTTGCATCAGACGGAGTGGGTACTACTGTTAATTGAACAATACCTGCCAATAATTCAAATTCTGCTTTGGTGATGCATTTGTTAGCTGGAATATCATCAAGAGATACACCCAATACTTGTGCAGCTTCACCTGCGGTAATCAGTTGTTCAGCCATTATAAGCCTCCTTTCCCAACATAGAATCCGTAACTTTGTTTCTCTTTACTTGATAACCGTCTTCGGTTATCCTCAAATTTTTCTGTTTCATAAAATTGAGATTTTAAATTGTTGATATAATATGTATTCTTAACTTAGTCATCATTCACAATTGCGATTTTGGACTTTGTGAGCCTTACAACATTGGGTGGTGTTCTTCTTTTCTTTTGTGATAAATTGATGATATATTTCCTTAGATTTTCGAGTTCCGCATCAGAAAGAAGAAATTTTATGACAATATCATTTCCTGCCCATACACGATTTATATGGGCTTTAGCTTTACTTAATTCTGAATTAGACTCGTTCATTTCTTCCGATATAACATCAGAAAGTGAATTGTTGCATCTTGATGCAAATGCTTCTGTTATAGTATCTGATAATGATTTCATAAACATTGCTTTTGTTTTTATACAATATTTATAGAACGCAACATACAAAAAGCCATATCAAACTCAATTCAGAGTAATGATATGGCTTTTAATTTGTCTGTTACTATTCGTGGACTTTTAACTCCAAATAGCTAACCAAGTTTTTCTACTTTCCAATTTCCAGAAGAACGGTATCCTCGCGATTGAGGGTCAGTGAATCCGGCTCGAATGATAGCGGCTTCAATATCCTTTGCATCTGGAGTTGTACAAGGAGAAGCTACTTGAAGAACAAAACCTTTGGGTATTTTACCCATTTGCCTTGGTGCTGTTAATTTGTAAGCTGGCATAATTTTTAGAATTTAGTTAAACATTATAATTGATAATAGTCTGAGATACGTTCCCAAACACATTTATTTTCTTTCTCTGATTTTTCCTTGTTGAGTTCAAAGACACCCACAAAGCGATAGAAACGGAAGCCGAGTTCATCCTCTTCTCTAAAGAAAGTAACCCGTTTTTGGTTGCTCGATAAGTATCTTTCTACGTGTTCGCTGCGTGATTGTTCATTTCTGTTGTACTCCCGAATTTCCAAACCATCCTCTGAAAGTTCGTTGCACCAAATACGATGTCCACTATTAGGGCACCAAACTATCTCGTTTGGTTTGTCGGGTACGGATGCACCAGCCACACGCAAGAAACCTCGATGTTTGGCTTTTGCTCCGAATATGGCAAATGCTTCATCTATGGTACGAACATATTCGGATTCATCAACTTTCAAATAACCTTTCTTGCGATGATATTCTACGGTCAGGGTACTGCCACCGTCCCAAGGAATAAACCGTTCTCCTCGTTCTATAATAGCTTGTTTGATTTGCTGAACAACTTCGAAGATTTGAGAATGAATCTTTTCGATAGAATTATCACAATCTATCACGATAGGTTTGGAATGAGTTACTTGTGAAATTTCTTCATTCCGTATTCTGTCTATTTCTATGTTGTTCTTGTGGAATGGTTCGTTTATTTCTACGAAAATACCAAGTTGGGGTAGGTACAAGTCTGCTAAGGCATACTTGTCTTGTGTTCTTCTGATGTATTGTTGAACAACAAACTTAACTCTGTCATCATTCAACTGATGCCAAATGCGGCTGATAACATAGGTTTCCGTCTTTTTCTTGCTAATCTTAGCAAACAGACGTGTCATGTAATCCAGTTTATAGTCCATATTTTGAGCATTAAAGGTTTATACCGAGTTTGCTTTGAGAGCAAAAGAAAAGGACACAGCCTAACTTTTCTCTCGTTTGCTTTAGTAGGTTCTGGTAAAACCCTTTAGCCCAAATAAGGAAAAGCAGTCTGCGCCCTTATGCAGGGTACAAACCGACCTTTCGACTTATCATTTGGGGCTATGTTCAATTTACCAGATTTACTAAAGCCAAATAACTTGTCTACAAGTTGCTTGTAATATGTCTTTTATTCAAATGTCTGTTTCTTACTACACTATTTTGATTTTCAAGTACAAAAGTAGCAAAAAGTATGAAAACAAGCAAACGAATAGAAAGACAAATCACAGACTGCCTTAACCTCTATCTTATAAAATACAAAAAAATCCAACCCCTTGTGAGAGCTGGATTCATTCTTGTAATTTTAAAATGGACTTGTGCATAATTGAAAAATGTAAGTCCAAACCTCACGGCTTAGACTTACAAAAAAGATAAATATACGTATTAGAAATACGTGTGTAATAAAATCCCTAAGTATTTTTTATTACAAGTAAATAATACTCATGTATCCTTTCCATTTTCAGAACAGGGGAAATCTGAAAGAAGTAAACCCAAATCATCACGATTTGAGTTTACATAAACATCTTATCAATTATTAAACTGTAAAAATGGCAATTTCTATAAAAAAGGAATTAATACTAAAGTATATGGAGTTTAGTTTCTTTAATCTCAAAATAGACAAAAGCAACTCTTCCAATATATTTATATAATATTATTTACCACACCCATTCTGGTTTCATCAGTAATTCTCCATAGTATAACCGTACGGTTGTTTGTTGTAAGAACTGGCAAAAACGTTCTATGTCTGAAATCTTACGAGTATTGTAGCGGAATACAAATTCTTTACAGTATTTCGGTAAATGCTTCTTGCTCACCATGTGGTAGATACCCAAAACACCACGTTTAATATGACTCCAAAAGCCCTCTATCGAATTAGTATGAAAACCGTCCACACAATAGATACGTTTACTATGTAAAACTACCTTATGAATGTAATTATCTGATAATTCATCATAGCTTGAAAGTCCGTCTGTAACAATGGTAGAACCTTTTCTTACACGTTCGTTGATAATAGGCAACAAAGTTTCTTTTTGAGCATTGGGTACAACTTGGGCATATACTTTACCAGCGGAAATCATACCGAATATAGGCGCTTTTGTTTCTACTGAACGTCCCATATTCTTTTTACCAGATTTAGCAGCCTTGCATTTCTTGCGTCCTTGATGTTTATCTCTGGTTTTACCACCCATGTATGTTTCATCGGCTTGTGTCATATCATCAAATGTTGCATCATCATCCTTAAAGTTCTGACGAATCCGTTGTAACATAAACCATGCAGTCTTTTGAGTTACGTTGATGTCTCGTGCCAGCTGAGCACTACTAATACCTTTCTTGTGAGAAAGGAAAATCGAAATAGCATAAAACCAACTATCTAAAGGTACATGAGAGCCTTCAAACATTGTTCCTATTGTGACCGTAAATCTTTCACGGCAATCCTTACACTTATACAAACCCTTGAATTTTCCGTTTTGGGTTAGTTTATAATGATGCTTGGATATAGAACCACAATGAGGACAAACGGGTTCACCATGCCACCGCAGCTCTTCAAGAAACTCTCTACATTTCTCTTCAGTATTCAAATTTTTCAGCATTTGATAAGATGATTTGAATGATTCCATTTGTGTACTATTATTGATTAATAGAGAAATTGTACACGCAATGGGCTGGAAATTTCAGTTTTGGAGAACAATCTTAAGAATTTGCATAAGATTTTTTCAAGTTATTTAAAATGAGCTTATTATACATATTCTATCAAATAAAAAACAGATGTAAACATGAAAACTCTTACAGAAACTCTGAACGAAACTTTAGAGAACAGCCTGCAATTGGAAATTGCAGAGATATTAGATAGGGAACAAAAGGAGCTGATAACTCCAGAAGAAAATCAAGAAGAAAATTCTGAAAATTAGTATTCATTTAAAAACGTTTGACGATATGGCATTAGAAATGAACTTGCCCGGTTTCGTAAAAACCACAAAGGCTAAATTTTTGGTAGAAATGGCTCGGCAGAAGGGCTTATTTGGAGAACATAATCCAGAGGGTTGGCAGTATTTAACGGGGGATGCTCGTACAGCAGCGTATGATTACATTAATGCTCTGTACTTTTGTACTGACACCAAAGAAATATGGAACAAAGAAATCTGTTATGGCAGGTCTGAAATTGATTCTGATGAAATTATATTTAAGTCATTATCTGTATCTGCTGGCACGTATGAAAGTATAGAGGTATCTTCTGATATTGTTACTATTACGGGAACAATCGCATCAACAATTAGAGGTATTATAACTGCCAACCCCAACCAAAAACGAGTCGTTTTCTATAATAAGTCGTCACGAGCCGCAACATTCCAACAAGGTATTGGTGTATCTGGAACACAATTGCATTTTCAATTCTCAGGAGATTATGTTCTCGGAACTGGTGAAATTGTGGAATTTATCAAAGACAGTTCGGGTATTTGGCAATTGAATGTTTCTTCTTATGTATTCAAGAATGGCAAATCAATCAATGTTGAAATAGATGGTCGGAATGTAACTATCGGAATCACAACGGTTAAAGCTGAAGATGTAATGTTTGCAGACGGAAGCACATTGCAGGCATTTATCGAACAAGGTGGCGCATCTGGTCCGCAAGGTCCACAAGGACCCGTAGGGGATAAAGGGGCAACTGGGAATAAAGGTGCTATAGGAGATAAAGGACCTATTGGAGATAAGGGTCCAACTGGTGATAGAGGTGTATCTGGACCACAAGGGCCACAAGGATATATGGGAGGCATCGGTCCCAGAGGTCCACAAGGTCCTATTGGTGCTGATGGTTTTATTGGAGCAGAAGGCCCGCAAGGTCCTCAAGGACCAAGAGGAATGGAAGGACCTGCATATTTTACCACATCTGATACGAATTTAAAGACTACATATAATCTTTACGCCCCTGGATTTTATCAAGATTCACTACGTGCGTTAAAGAAAGATGTAAAACGCTTTGATTCATCTGCCATTGATATTATCAATCGTGCAGAAATAGTTACTTTCAAATACAAGAATGATAAAGAAGAGGCTACACACATAGGTATTATAGCCGATGACGCTCCAAACGAAATGACTGGATTACATCATAATGTAATGGATACAAACTCATGTGTCGGTTTGTTGCTCAAAGCAATTCAAGAATTAGACGGAAGAGTAACAAAGTTGGAAAATTGAACCATTTTATGAGTTTAATATATTGAAATCTAATCATTAAGATTGATGAAAATGAAAACATATTCAATTGTTGTATCGGATAAATTTCTATCAAAACATTATAAAAAGAACAGAATCAAAAATAGACATTTGTTTCTGAACAGGAATAAAATCCATGCGATATGTAATGATTACCAAATGTGGGAGAAACGTATAAAAGAAGTACATAATGGCCAAGCTGTCATTTCTATTAGAAAATGGGTTGGCATCCCATATAGAAGTAAACAGAAAGAAATATGTCATTTTACAACTAATGAGGTTGATATTCAAAAGTTAATTTTTAGCAGAAGCAAGTGGACAGAGGAAGACAATAAGCAACATTTCATGTATTGGACAACCGTAGATGGGACAGTAATCAACATTGACGAGATTGCTAAAAATGACGGTTTCCCCGATTTCGTAGATTTTGTTTCGTGGTTCGATAAAGATATAGATAAACAGAAGCCTGATGATGATTGTTTTAAACACCTCGAATTGGCGATTATTCATTTTACAAAATTTAGATATTAAAATCGCAAATATATACTTTTGAGCAAACAGTGTTTATACACAATACTTGGTACAATAAAGTATATAGTTGCGTTTGGGAAAGGTCTTTTTCAGTGTTCGGTGTATCTTCGTTCATCTTCTTTTTTGTCTTTTTACCCTGCCTGGCGAAGATAGACACGCTCCGCTTGCAGTAGGTTGTCTCTCTAATCATCAGAAAGAAATCCTCCTTGGTGATGATTGTGATGTGGTATGTCAGTCTGCAAGCCCGGAGAGTACCTTTGTAAATGAGGTTATACACTGTCCGGCTGCTCACTTGCAGGATGTCCGCCACTTCCCCGATGGTGAGGAAAGGCTTGTCAGTCATGCCCCGGTCATAGCTGGGCAGACCTGTTAAATTGTGTTTAATTTGACTCCATTATCGAAGAAATTTGTTGCACGCTCTTGAAAGCTGTTGTACGCTGCTGAAAGGAAGTCGTGCCGTGTGACCCCTCTCGCGTGGTACAATCGCGGTACAAAAATACTCCGAAAAGAACGAATCGCCAACAGGCGAAAATCTCGTTTGTTAAAATCTATTAGCTGAAAATCAAGGTATTATAACACCGATTTTTGCAGCCGTTTGTCGCCGTTTTGCCCTCCGAAACTCCATGGGGAAGGACTTTGGCTCTTGAAAGATTCTTTGGTTTTCCGGACGATCCCCGACTGCGGTAAAAAGCTCAAGACGTTTTTAAAAAAGATCAAGGTCTTTCAAGAAAAGCTCCTGTTCTTTTTTGAAAAGTTCTTGATCTTTTAAAAAAACGTCTTTGATGGGGGATTTCATTCTGCTATGACCGTGTAGTCATTACATTACTAACCTTCCGGCTTACACGTTAGGACGTGTTGCCCTACACGTTAGTACGTATAATGCCACACGTTAGTATGTGTTGCGTCTCACCATAGTACGTGTTTCATCCGCACGACAGA
>ERZ1673697.1312-NODE-1312-length-29249-cov-4.211996_pt1 | contig 29249 bp, 21 predicted proteins | sample MGYA00580227_ERZ1673697 | MGnify/ENA primary metagenome ERZ1673697 (study PRJEB41218, sample SAMN15661759) | gut metagenome | host: Homo sapiens | place: Canada: London | collected 2015-08-20/2019-03-30 | study: EMG produced TPA metagenomics assembly of...
GCAATTGAAGGAGATTACCAGAAAAAATCATTATGATGTGATTCATTGTAATACGCCAATGGGAGGAATTGTTACGCGATTGGCAGCAAAGGGTGTGCGAAAAAAAGGAACAAAAGTGTATTATACAGCTCATGGTTTTCATTTTTATCAGGGAGCGCCGAAGAAAAACTGGATTATTTATTATCCGATTGAGAAAATTTTTTCCCGAATAACAGATACACTTATTACCATTACGAATGAGGATTACAGGATTGCCGAAAGAAAGTTTCATTGCCAGGTAGAGCGAATTCATGGTGTGGGTGTAGATGAAAAACGGTATTTCCCTGTTGATGAGTCTGAAAAATTAAGAAGAAAAGAAGAAATGGGTTATGCTCAAAAACAGAAGATAATTTTATGCGTAGGGGAATTGTTACCGAACAAAAATCAAGTTATGGCGATTCATATGATGAAGAGGGTAGTGAAAAAATATCCAGATGCACAATTATTACTTGCAGGAAATGGTCCCGAAAAAAATAATCTGGAGCAAGAAATCAGAAATTGCGGTTTGGATAAAAATGTGCGAATGCTGGGGTATTGTACTAACCTTCAAGACTACCAGCATATCACGAATGTAGTGGTGTCATGCAGTAAGCGAGAGGGATTGCCGTTGAATATTGTGGAAGCTATGCTTTCGGAGACTCCGGTAGTAGCCAGCAAAAACAGAGGGCACAGAGAACTTATTCATGATGGAGAAAATGGCTTTCTTGTAGAGGTTAATGATGAAAAGAAAATGGCAGAAAGAGTTTGTCAATTATTGGAAGAGTCGAATAAAAGAAACGAAATCATCAAGAGAGCGAAATGCTTTTCTGATGAATTTACGTTCCAACACGTAAAGAAGGAATTAGAGCATATTTATTTTTAGATACTTATGGACGGTTTTTAGCGTAAAATGGCAAAATTTTAGTTATAGTAAAATTTAAGATGTAAGCACGGGAACAAGAATAAGATTTTTTACTGTTAACTCAGCAGTGATAACCTCTTTTCTGAGAGCAATAATCAAATACTTATAAGAACTGGGGCTTTTTCGGCTGGTTCATGAATAGCATCTAATAATAGAGGACATCGGAATTAATAAAAAATAGATGGAATGGATATTTAGTTCAAGGAGGAATGCTCTTGAATAAGAAGATATTATTTATAACAATGGACTGTTGGAGTTCTTATAATAGTGCAACTACAGCAAACACTTTTGCAGCACTTTTTAAAAATTATGATTCTAGTCAAATGGCCAGTTTATATTTAAGAGAAGAGATACCAACAAGTAAACAATGTTGTAAGTTTTTTTTAATATCAGAGAACGCTGTACTTAGAAGTGTTTTTAAGCCTAATACAATTACTGGTAAAGTATTTTATAGAGATAAAATGAGCATCGCGCAAAGTGACATATTTAATATTGAAAAAACAAAAGAACGATATAAGAAATTAGGAGTAAAGCGTAATCGAATATTGCTATTTGCAAGAGAAATTATGTGGTTAATTGGAAAGTGGAAATCTAAAGAATTGAATGAATTTTTAGATGATTTTAAACCGGATGTAGTAATTTATGGTATGGAAGGTTATTGCTATTTTCATAGAATAGTTCGCTATACTTTAAAATATACAGGCGCTAAAGGTATAGGATATTTTTGGGATGATAATTTTACATATATTCAACATAAACCAACAATTGGTTTTTTGCTTCATAGATATATGCAAAGGAGAACTTTGAAGAAGACAGTAAATACAACAAAAGATTTTTTCGCAATTTCTCCTAAAATGAAGCAAGAAGCGGATGAGTTTTTTGATATTGATTGTACGATATTGACTAAGCCAGTAGATATTACGATAGATAATTGTACGAGAACACCTAAAGAAAAAATTAAAATCGTGTATACAGGAAATTTAAAAATAGGAAGATTAGATACACTTAAAACTATATCAGAAGTTTTGGATGAAGAAAAGAGATTACTTGATAAAGTTATTTTTGAAATTTACTCAGGAACAACAATTGCAGATGAAGACCTTATATCTTTTAATAAGGCGATAAAATTTAAGGGAAGTATACCTTCAGAACAAGTTAATGACGTTCAAAGAGATGCAGATGTGTTATTGCTAATGGAAGATTTTCAGGGAGAGAATAAATTAACTGCCCGATTATCATTTTCCACAAAAACAACTGACTATTTAGGACAAGGGAAATGTATTTTTGCCATTGGGAATTCGGATATAGCAAGCATTGAATATCTTTCAGAAAATGATTGTGCTATATGCGCCAGTAGTAAAAAAGAAATTCGTGATGCGATGTTAAGACTGGTAGAAAACCCCAATTTGATAAGTGAATATGGGAATAAAGCTCTCCAGACAGGAAAAAGAAATCACTCAAGGGCAATTATGGAAGAAAGAGTAGAGAAAATTATTGGAGATAAATTATGAAGGTAGCATATATAAATGCGGTTTGTGGAACAGGAAGCACAGGTTCGATATGCGAGGAACTTTCGAAATGGTTAATAAGCAAAGGGAATAATTGTACTATATATTATGGTAATGGAAAAAGTACTAATTCAGTTGCGAAGAAGATAACTTCAAATTGGGCAGTAAAAGGTCATGCGTTGTTTTCGAGAATAAGTGGATGGCAAGGATATGGTTCTATTTTTTCCACCTATAAATTACTAATTCAAATTAAAAAAGAAAAATTTGATGTTGTACACTTACATAATTTACACGGGAATTATGTAAACATACACTTGCTGTTGAAATATTTGAAAAAACATGAAATACCTACAGTTATTACGCTTCATGATTGTTGGTTTTACACAGGTAAATGTACTCATTATACGGAATGTGCTTGCCATAAATGGGAAAATGATTGTGGCAAATGTCCACAATTAAAAAAAGATATTCCTTCATATTTTTTTGATAAAACAAAGCAAATGCTTAATGATAAAAGAAAATTATATGAAGATTTTGACAAACTTGAAGTTATAGCTGTATCAGATTGGATTAGAGAAGAAGCTGAAAAATCAATATTGAAAAATAATAATATTGTAACTATATATAATTGGGTTGATCTTAAAAAATTTTATCCTCGGAAGAATGAGGATAAAAAAGGGGGAAAAAAATTTACTGTACTTGGAGTTAGTGCCAAATGGACTAAAGATATGCCAAAACTAAAAGATTTTATTAAGATAGCTCAAATGTTACCAGGCAATGTGAGAATTGTTTTGATAGGTAAGATGGATAATGGTATTTCTTTACCAACAAATATTATAAATATTCCATATATAAAAGATCAAAACGAGCTAGCTTCATATTATTCAAATGCAGATGTTTATGTACATTTATCAAGAGAAGATAGTTTTGGAAAAGTTATTGTAGAGGCTATGGCTTGTGGAACGCCTGTTATTGTTTACAATTCTACAGCTTGTCCGGAGTTAGTGGAACATGAATGTGGATTTGTGGTAGATGTTGGTGATTTGAATGCAATATGTGACGGGATTATAAGAATAATGAAAATAGGATCAGAAAAATTTAAAAGGGCATGTGTAAATAGGGCTGAAAATTTTGAAAAAAATTTTCTTATAGAAAAGACATATAAGTTATATGAGACAATGATAAAGTCCTAGTAATAAAGATAGGGGAATAGTTTGTGAGTATTTATTTATTAAATATTGCCGTAATGATAAGTTCATATTTGGTTTGGCAACAATTTTATGAAAAAGAATACGGAAATAAGATATTTTGTATTCAAGCTACAATTCAATGGATACTTATTTCGGGACTACGTTCTACGCAAGTAGGAGCTGATACAGAACGATATAGATTGATGTTTGAGGATACGATGAATATGAGTTGGTCTCAAATAAAGACGGGGATTTTACAGGTCGTTGATGCAAATGCGACGTACAAAGATCCGGGTTATTATTTGGTGATGAAGATATTTCAGATTTTCTCTAAGAATTATAACTTGTATTTGACTGTTGTAGCGGCGGTTTTTATGATTCCATTTGGTATATGGGTTTATAAAAATTCTGAGAATGTATTAATGAGTTATATTATCTTTTCATGCCTTTTTTATAGTTTTTTTGCAATAACGGGTACAAGACAAACAATAGTAACTGGAATTATAGTTTTTTTAGGAACTGAATTATTGCATAAAAAAAAGTATTTAGCTTTCTATATTCTGTTGATTTTATTATACCCTATACATAAATCAGTTCTTGCATTTGCAATTTTCCCGATTTTATATAAAAGACAGATTAGTAATATAAGTTTAGGTATTTGGACAATTGCAATTGGATTGGCTTGGATTTTCAGAGGTCGGTTAATGACAATCACCTCAATTCTTATGGGATATGACCAATATGATCAGTTAATAGAAGGCGCGGGAGCATTAACATTTACTTTGCTGTTTATGGTGGTGCTGATTTTTGGAATCTGTGTGAAAAATATTGTAATTGAACAATATCCATCTTCAATAGAAGCATACAATGCAATGTTTATTGCTGCAATATTACTGCCAATGGTTTCAATTAATCAATCTGCAATGCGTGGAGTTCAGTATTTTTCAATTTATTTGGTTTTATTTGTTCCATGGATAATTACGTCAATAAGGGAAGAACAGAGAAAAATGGTAAATATAATAGGAATTTGTTTACTTGTCTTTTTACTAATTCGTAATAACCCTACGTATTATTTCTTTTGGCAATAGGTGGAAGTTTGTGGATACAGTGGAAAGAGTATGATATGAAAATAGTTTTTGTTTCTAATTATTTAAATGGACATCAAACTGAGTTTTGTCAAGATATGTATAAAAAAGAAAATATAGAATTTACATTTTTGCAGACACAACAGATGGATGAGGAAAGAATAAAATTAGGGTGGAAATTAGATACTGCAGAGTATAATTATTTTAAAGAGTATGCTGCAATGTCTGATATAGATATAGAAGATCTTTTTGAAACAGCAGATGTAATTATATTAGGTGATTCTAAAATTGATATTCTGAAATATTCATTAAAAAAAAATGTATTGATTTTGTTTTATCGAGAACGCTTATTTAAGGAAAAACGTATATTTTCACGGTTAAGATTTATTAAATTTTGGTATGAGTATGTATTTAGATATAGAAAATATGAGACAGCGGTGCTATGTGCAAGTGCATATGCAAGTGCTGATTTTAGTAAAATAAAAGCGTTTAATAACAGAAAATTTAAGTGGGGATATTTTCCACAATTTATTGAATACGATATTAATAAATTAATGAATAAAAAACAGAATAATGCTATTGCTAAAATATTATGGGTTGGGCGTTTAATAGATTGGAAATGTTGCGTTGATGTAGTTGAATTGGCAAAGCGGCTGAAAGAAGATAATATAGAATTTCGTCTTAATATTGTGGGGACAGGAGTGCTGGAAAAAGAAATCGGAGAATATATAAAAAAGTTGAATTTGAATGATTGCGTAGTTTTAGAAGGTAGTTGTCCGCAAACACAAGTTAGAACATATATGGAACAATCTAATATTTTGGTTATCACCAGTAATCATAAAGAAGGCTGGGGAGCTGTTGTAAATGAGGCAATGAATAGTGGATGTACGGTTATAGGAAGCCATGCGGTAGGTTCTGTCCCGTTTTTAATTGAGCATGAAAAAAATGGATTGATATATAAATGTCGAGATATAGATGATCTGTATACATGTGTAAGGAAATGTTTAGACAATCCGGACTTTGTTGAAGAAATGGGGTACAATGCATATTTTACTATAAAAAATATTTGGAATGCCGATAATGCATCAAATAAATTAATACAATTAATAAAATATTTAAATAAGCAAGAGAAAGCACTGAAGAGTGAAAAAGGTCCGTGCAGTGTGGCATCTTTTTTAGATGATTTTTGGTTTGGAGAAATAAGATGATGGGTGAAGATATAAAAATATCAATTATTGTTCCGGTGTACAATGTTAAAGAATATTTACGTGAATGCCTTGAATCACTAGTTAATCAGTCATTTGAGAATTATGAGATTATCATTATTAATGATGGCTCGACAGATGGAAGTGATTTGATTTGCCAAAAATATAAAGAAAGGTATGAGAATATAAGATATTATTCACAATCAAATAAAGGACAAAGTGCAGCTCGTAATTTAGGAGTGCGTAAGTCCAAAGGGGAGTATATATTATTTGTTGATTCCGATGATTATATTGTAAAAGATGCTTGCAGAGTATTGTATAAATCAGCGATAAAATATGATGTCGATATAGTAATTGGCGATATACTTAATGAAAAAGAGAAGATATTAAATGATAAATCATTTAGGATGATACCGCATGAGAACCAGAAGATATCGGTTGTACAGTATTGCGAGGAGGCTTTTGAATATAATGTATATGATATAGTTCCGTGGATAAGACTTGTAAAAAAACAATATCTACAAGAAAATAAAATTGGATTTCTTGAAGGCTGTTATTATGAAGATCATGAGTATTCAATGAGGATTTTTACAGCAGATAAAGGCAGTGTCTTAAAAATTAGATATCCATTTTATTTTTATAGAACGGATAGAGTTGGGAGCACAACTAACTATGCATCTCGAAAAAAGGGAGAAGACTTTCTTTGCGTCATAGAGAAAATGGAATCTGATATGGAAAAGCTTAATGATAAATCATTAAGAGCGGGTTTTTATATGCTTGGATTAGCGTATTATCATTTTTCATGTCTATGGTTAAGAATAAAATATAAAGAAGGAATTGATTTACATAGAAAATTTTCTGAGATTATTTTGACATCAAAATTTAGCAGTGAGGCTATTGAAAGTTTAGATGATAAGAAGAAAAAACGAGTTAATGGAGTTTTGAATAAATCAGTTTTTATGAAGATAAAATGGCAGATGAAGATAATAATAAAAACATTGCCTAAAATAAAAAGGTGAAATACATGGGAAAAAGAATTTTGTTTATTACTGAATCATACGGTCGAAATCCATCACCGAATGGCAATTGCGTAAAAATAATAGCAGATGAACTTGTGAGGAAAGAAGATTATGTTTCGATATTGACATTGAAAAATCAAATTATAAAACAAGATTCTATAATAGATAGTGTTAATGTGAAACGTGTTAATACATATGCAGAATGGCGAATAGTTTTTTCTGATAATATTCCTCAATTTATTAAACGATGCGGATCAAAGATAATTAAAATTTTAAAATATATTTTTATGCCAATGCATCCATTCCGTTCTCCAGGAGTTTTAAAATCTTTATATAAAGCGGGGTGCAAGATTATAGAAAAAGAGCAAATTGATACAGTAGTGGGGGTATATCGGGATTTTGAGACAGCATATGCGGGGATTTTATTAAAGAAAAAATATCCCCATATTAAGTTATGTATCTATACATTAGATGCAATTTCTGGTGGGGTTTGCAGTAACCCATTAATAAATCAGAAGAAACATATAAAGAAATGCAATAAATGGGAAATTTGTTTTCTAAAAAAATGTGATGTATTTTGTATTATGAAATCACATGCTTCAATTTTTAGAGACGAAAGATATTTTCTATATAAAAATAAAATAGTGGAATTAGATATTCCGAATTTATGCATTCCTAAAAGTGAACGAAAGATTAATACTAATAGGGATGGTGTTGTTAGATTTGTGTTTACCGGAATGCTAAGTGAAACTAATGCTGATTGTACTTTTTTCTTAAAGGTGTTTGAAGAAATATTAAAGATAACACAAGCAAGATTTGATATATATGGTGGTGCATCAGAAAAAATTTTAGACTTATTAAAAAGTAGTGGGATGTGCAATAAGAATATTTTTTTTCATGGAAGAGTGTCACAAGAAGAGTTATCGTCAATTAGAGAGAAAGCAGATGTTTTTTTAAATTTTGGAAATATGCATCCATGTGGTATTCCATGTAAAATTTTTGAATATATTCCGATGAGAAAAGTAATTGTAAGTTTTTATAAGATTGAAAATGATGCAAGTTATGATTACTTAATTAGATATCCTAAAGCAATTTTACTTAAAGAAAAATATGGATGTGAATTAGAGTATGCTTATAAAATTTTTGAATTTTGGAAAGAAAAAAAAGATGTTGATATTTCACTTGAAATGATTAAAAGAGAATTTTACGATAATACGCCAAGTGCATTTATTGATGTTATAGAAAAATTATAAGGTTGGTAATGTTTGTGACAGAGATAAAAGTTAGTGTTATTATTCCTGTTTATAATGCAGAAAATTTTTTAGAGCAAAGTATACAAAGCGTTATAAATCAGACTTATTCAAATATAGAGATAATTATTATTAATGATGGATCTACTGATGAAAGTGCGGAAATTTGTAAGAAGATATCTTTAACGGATGAGAGAATAATTTTAATAAATAAAGATAATGAAGGGGCTGGAAAAGCTCGATTTACTGGTATTCAAAATTCAAAGGGTAAATACATTTGTTTTTTAGATGCTGATGATTTAATGGAATCGTGTTTTATTGAAAAAATGCTTGAAGCTTTAGAAACTAATAATGCTGATTTGGTAGAATGTGGTTATTATATTTTTTCGGTTAATACGATTAAAGCGCATGATGTATTTAAGAAAAACTTATTATATAACATGAAGCAGTTTAGAGAGCAAATAGTTACTAACACTATCATAGATGGACAAGAAGCGATTGTCTTGTGGAATAAAATGTATCGAAAAGATATAATTGATAAATTTGTTAGTATCCACGCAGCTAATGTATTAGAAGACTATATTTTTAATATGCAATATTATCTGGGAGTGGAAAGCTATGTATATTTATGCGAAAGATTAATAAAATATCGCATCACAGAAAATAGTCTTTCGCGCAAATATAATACAGAGGTAGTTGAAGAATTAAATAGAATATTACCTTTGAAAGAAAAATATATGGTTCAATATAATTTAAATAATTCTGAACATCAACGAAGACATGCAATGTGGTACTTAAATTATGTGTATAATTATCTAAAAGCAGGAGTTGCGTATCCAGGGTTTATCAAAAGAACAAAAAATGTGATTAAAGATTCTACAATAAGAGAAATAGTGAAGAAAGCACCAGAACATTGCCTGTCTAAAGATATAAGTATGGAACGATATAACATTTGTACTGCAAAGATATTTTTTTCTGGTATAGCGTTTAGGGGAAAAAGGAAATTATATCAAATAAAACAAAAATTTAAAAGAATTACAAATAAGTAAAAAGGAAAGATGAATATGAAGGATAATACCAGGGAAAAAAATGGTAGTTGGCAGATTCGTGCAGGAGCTATAATGTCTTATGTTGGAATTGCGGTTAATATGATAGCAGGAATGTTATATACGCCGTGGATTATTCGTAATATTGGACAAAGTGGGTATGGACTATTTACATTGGCTTCATCCCTTATAAGTATGTTCATGGTTGATTTTGGAATAAGCGCTGCTGTTTCAAAATTTCTTGCACAATATATTGTGCAAGGTGAAAATGAAAAAATCGGTGATTTTCTTGGTATTGTATATAAACTCTATTTGATTTTAGATATTGTGATATTAGGAATTTTTTCAGTTGTATATTTTAACATCGAGACTATATATGCGAATTTGTCGACGGAAGAAATAGCAATATTTAAAGTAATATTTATTATTATTGCAATATATAATTTGATTGCATTTCCATTTGTAACACTTAGTGGAATTTTGACTGCGTATGAAAAATTTTTTCAGCTTAAATTGTGTAATATAATTAATAAACTAGGGACAGTGATATGCACAATTATTGCGCTACTATTGGGCGGAGGATTATTTGCTCTTGTTTTTATTAATGTATTTTGGAACTTAATTACAATTTGTATTAAATTGAGCATAGTTTTTAAAGAAACGAATGCAAGGGTAAATTTTTCTTATTGGGACAAAAATGAACTTAAAGAATTGTTTTCGTTTTCAGTGTGGGCAACCGTTATTAGCATAATGTCTAGATTGGTGTTTAATATCATGCCTTCGATTTTAGCGGCAGTATCGGGAGCGAAAAGTGCAGCTTTATTTGGAATTGCTTCAACTTTAGAAGGGTATGTATTTACTTTTTCGGATGCAATTAATGGTATGTTCCTTCCAAAAACAGTAAGAGCGTCATATTCGCAGGAACGGGAAAAAAATTTGCTTGGATTAATGATTAAGGTAGGAAGAATTAATTTGTCGATTGTGGGACTTATAGTAATTGGCTTTGGTGTCGCAGGTATTGAGTTTATTCGACTGTGGCTTGGAGATGGATATACAGTAGTATACATATGTACAATGTTGATGATTCTCCCTGATTTGGTATATTGTCCACAACAAATAGGAAGGACAACACTTATTGCAGAAAACAAAATAAATTATCAGGCTTATATTTATATCTTTGTTTGTATCGTTAATATAATTATCGCATTGTTATTATGTCCTACTTTAGGAGTTTTGGGAGCGGGTATTGCAATTGGAACAACATATACATTAAGACTTATTTTAATGACAACGGTATTTCATAAAGTGCTAAATTTGAATATGAAAAAGTTCTTTTTTAATTGTCATATTAAAATGTTTGGAGCGTTATTGGGAACAGCGGTTGCCGGAATAGCTTTATTTTGGATTATTCCTCAAAGTGGATGGATAATATTTTTATGTAAATGCGGAATTGTGGCTATTATTTATGTGCTTTTAATGTGGATTACAGCATGGGATAAGAGCGAAAAAGAACTTGTATTAGGAACTTTAAAGTCTATGCAACGAAAAATAAAGAGGGAGTCAAATAGGGGATGAAGTAATGAAAATTTATTTTATATCAGATGGAGATCCAAATGATAATAGACTTTGGTCGGGCACAGTAAAACAAATGTATACTAAATTAAAGTTAGAGCATGAAGTAATCGTTATTGATGTGTCAAATCATTCTAATAGTTTAATGCAATTTCATAAGTGTTTGGCTAAAATAATTAGAATGATTTTCAAAAAAAAGTATAATGCAATATATAGTATCGCTAATGCAAAAAGGGAATCAAAAAAAGTTGAAAAATGTGTATTTACATTAGGAAAAGCGGATGCTATTTTTTGCCCTGCTAAAAGTAGCAGTATTGCATATACGAATCTTAATATTCCAATTATATATTTAACAGATGCAACTTTTTCTCAAATGATTGATTATTATGAACATTTAACTAATCTTTCTAAGCTAACAGTGTATGAGGGAGAAAGAATTGAACAGCGAGCAATAGATAAGAGTTCTTTTGTTATTTGTGCTTCTTCGTGGACTCAGGAATCAATAATTAAAGAATATAAGAAAAGTAAAAGAAAAACGAAAGTAATTCCGTTTGGTGCTAATATTGATGAAATTGTTTCGACAGAAAAAATAGAAAATCAGATAAAACTTCTTTTTTGTGGTATTGATTGGAACCGTAAAGGAGGGACTGTGGCGGTTGAAACAGTAAAAGAATTGCAAAGTAGAAATATAAATGCACATTTATATATTGTTGGATGCAAATCACCGCAAGAATATACAGAGTTTTTTATTCACTCAATTGGTTTTTTGGATAAGAATAAGGAAAATGAGCGAGAGCAACTAAAAAAAATTTATAGCAATATGAATTTTTTATTGTTACCGACAGTTGCTGAATGTGCAGGTATCGTATTTGCGGAGGCAAGTGGATATGGCATTCCATCAATTACTTATGATACAGGAGGAGTTGGAACATATGTAATTGATGGGGTTAATGGATTTAAACTGCCGAAAGGATCCAGTTATTTGGAATTTGCTGATTGTATTGAGCGGTGTATAAAGGAAAGAAATTTATATGAAAGACTTTGCAGTGAGGCAAGAAAATATTATGCTTCGTCGTTAAATTGGGAGACTTGGGAAAAATCCGTTAATGATATACTAGAAGAGGTTAAAAATGAAAGAATATAAAATATGTGATATTTCTTTAAGCGAGATTCAAGGATATCTATTTGAAATACTTCAAGAATTAGACAGAATTTGTAGAAAATATGATATAAAGTACAGCTTAGAAGGTGGAACTCTCTTGGGGGCTGCTAAATATGGCGATTTTGTCCCTTGGGATGACGACTTGGATGTAGTTATGCTCCGAGCGGAATATGAACGGTTTATTGAAATTTGCAAAAGTGAATTGAGCAAAGAGTTTTTCTTACAAAACTCTGATACAGAGAAAAATTTTCCATTAAATTATACTAAACTTAGATATATAGGCAGTAAATATGTACAGAGGAATTATGAGTTTTTGGATATAAACCAGGGACTATTTCTTGATTTATATCCTTTGGATTATGTAAATGAAAAAAACTATCGTGCGAAGATACACTTGATTGGATTATTAAATGGGGCTAAAAATGTTAAATTAGAGGTTCTTTTATCACCATTACATAAAAGTCCTCAGATATCAAAATGTAAAGCGCTGTTATATAAGATTGTAAGTAGGATGTCTTTAAAGAGGCTGAATAACGCAATAAAAAATACAATGATATCTACCCAAAAAGAGGAAACCGTTTTAAACCTATGTAATCCAACATATAACGATAGACCTATTAAAGTACAAAGATTTCAAGAATATACAGAATTGAATTTTAGAAAACAAAAGTTTATCGTTGTAAAAGATTATGAAAATTGGTTAAAAGAAACATTTGGGGACTATATGAATACAGAGCCAGATAAAAAGTCACGTGGTCCAAGTCATGCAATAGTTGAATGTGAATTACCTAAAAAAACAACAAAAAAAATAGGAATTATTACATTTCATAGAGCCGACAATTATGGTGCTGTGCTACAGGCTTACGGTTTGACCCATGCGGTACGCAAGATTATACAAAATAAAGAATATGATTGTAAATGTGAAGTTATAGACTATGTTAACCAAGCCATAGATAGTAGATATCACATAAGGACTCTAAGTGAAATTCCGAGATTAAAAACCAAAATTAAACATATATTAATACGGAAATATTTAATACAAAATCAACTTAATTTTAATGTGTTCCGAAAAACATTTTTACCAATTAGTTGTAAAAAATATGACTACAAAAATGTTAGTGAAATAGAAAATGATTACGATATTCTTATTACGGGAAGCGATCAAGTTTGGAACGGTTTATTAACTTTAGATGATAAAACCTATTTTTTGGATTTTTCTAATAAAAGAAATAAAAAAATTGCTTACGCTGCTAGCGCTGGATCTGAAAAATATTTTTTGTCAAAATTAGCGGAGTACAAATCGACGTTGGACACATTTTCCAATATTTCGGTCAGAGAAAATCAATTGTTCGATATAATGATTGAGCAAGGATATAAGCAAACACAAAGAGTTCTAGATCCAGCTTTTTTACTTGACAAAAGTGATTATGAATTTATTGAAAGCAATCATAATATTGTTCAAGGAAAGTATATTCTTATTTATGTTATAGCATTTGAAAAAGAATTATATAAGTTTGCACAAAAATTGTCTGAGAAAACCGGATTGAAGATAGTTTATATAAATGTGGACAAGCCTAAAAAGGCAGGAGTTGTTAATCTTCGAAATGTATCTGTTCCGCATTTTTTAACATTAATTAAAAACGCAAGTTATGTTGTAACATCGTCATTTCATGGAATTGCGTTTTCGCTTATATATAATAGAGAAGTATATTATCAATTATCTATGTGTAAGGATAATTTTAATTCAAGAGTTGAGACGCTGATACAAATAGCAGGAATACAAGGAAGAGATATTACTAGTACGGTTGAAATAGGAAAAAATCCAATTGAATGGGAAAAAGTGAATACAGCTTTAAATGAAATGAGAAAACAATCAGAATTCTTCTTAGAGAGGAGTGTGCTTTCTCCGAATGAATAATAATATTAATTTAAGTTATCATAGAATTGAGAAAAATGAAATTTGGTATGCAGTTAAACATAGAAATAATAATATTCGTTTAAACTCGAGGTCTGGGGGGGTGTTTACTGCAGTTTCTGATTATGTATTGGAGGTCGGTGGGCGAATTTACGGCTGTAAAATTACAGATGGATTTTTGGCGAGTCATAGTTGGGCAGATACAAAAGAAGAAAGGGATGCTTTTAGAGGCTCAAAATATATACAAAGTGATATGGGCAATACTTTCAGAAATATATCTGAAGATTTAAAGAATGGGAAATTAGTACTTTTTTCAGGAACGCCGTGTCAGGTGGCGGCAATAAGACGTTATGTAACTATTGCATGTGAAGATTATTTAGAGAATTTGATTCTGTTAGATATTGTTTGTCATGGTGTGCCGAGTCCCAAAATCTGGCAGAGTTATTTGAAATGGATAGAGGAAAAAAAGAGAAAAAAAATAAGTTCTGTGAATTTTCGAAATAAAAAAGATTTTGGATGGGCCGATCATGTTGAATCTATATATTTCAGTGATGGTTCTGTGTTTCATAGTACATATTTTAGATATCTATTTTATAGACATTTGATTCTGAGACCTGCATGTTATCAATGCCCATATAAAGGAAAATATTATAGTGATATAACTATAGCGGATTGCTGGGGGATTGAAAAGAGTGAAGATCAATTTGATGATGATCAGGGAGTTTCTTTGGTAATCCTTAATTCGAAAGTTGGAAAAGCAGTTTTCGAAAAGATAGGCAATGATTTAGAAATGATAGAATGTGATTCTCAAGATATGCTGCAAGAGCCGTTATGCAGACCTTGTAATAGGCCAGATGAACGAGAAAAATTTTGGAAAGATTATAATAGTCTGGAATTTACAAAAATTATAAAAAAATATGCGAGAGATACTTGCAAGGTCAGATTAAAGCGTGTGATTAAGAAGATGCTACATAGAGGGGGAAAATATGATAAATTCAAGGTTAATAGATAAAGAATTTCCCGTTTTTTTTGAAAATAAAAATGAGTGTTGTGGATGTACAGCGTGTTATTCGATATGCCCTAAGTCAGCGATTCAAATGGTAGAAGATGAGGAAGGTTTTTTGTATCCCCAACTTATAAGTGGAAAGTGCGTTAAATGCTATTTATGTATAGACATTTGCTCATATAAAATAGATATGGACTACTATAAATTTTAATGATAAAAAATATGGAGGAAAATAGAATGAGTTCATTTTCAGGAGCAACCTTAATGATTACAGGAGGAACAGGATCATTCGGTAACACCGTGTTAAAACATTTTTTAACAACAGATATTGGAGAGATTCGTATTTTTTCACGAGACGAAAAGAAACAGGATGATATGCGTCATGATTTGCAGGCGCGTTTTCCGGAATATGCGGGGAAAGTGAAGTTTTACATAGGTGATGTGCGTAATGCACAGGCGATTAAGGACGCTATGTGGGGCGTGGATTACGTGTTTCATGCTGCCGCATTGAAACAGGTGCCGTCTTGTGAGTTCTTTCCAATGGAGGCGGTTCGCACAAACGTGGAAGGAACTGATAATATGCTGCATGCGGCAATTGACTGTGGCGTTAAGCGTGTAGTATGCTTATCAACAGATAAGGCAGCTTATCCAATTAATGCAATGGGGATTTCCAAGGCAATGATGGAACATGTCATTTATGCCAATGCCCGGGTGGCAGCAGAACGGGGTGGTACAGTTATCTGTTGTACTCGCTATGGCAATGTTATGTGTAGTCGCGGAAGTGTGATCCCGTTGTTCATAGACCAGATAAAAGCAGGCAATCCGATAACGATTACAGACCCGAATATGACTCGCTTTCTGATGAACCTGGATGAGGCTGTGGATTTGGTTAAGTTTGCATTTGAGCATGCAAATCCGGGGGACTTGTTTATTCAGAAGGCGGATGCGTCAACGATTGGTGTTCTGGCGCAGGCTGTTCAGAAGCTTTTTGGAGATACTGGGACAAGAATCATTGGAACCAGGCATGGGGAGAAGCTATATGAGACGCTGATGACCAGAGAGGAAAGGCTGCGTTCTGAAGATATGGGTGGATATTATCGTGTGGCGCCAGATAGCCGCGATTTGAATTATGATAAATTTTTTATAGAGGGACAAGCTCATACAGAGGCGGACGAATCATACACCAGTCACAATACCAGACGTTTAGATGTGGATGGAACGGTGGAAAAGATTCTTACGACTGATTATGTGCAGGAACAGCTAAGGTTTGTCGAGAAATAAGATGTTTTTTGAAACTGATTGGAAGAGGAAATGTGATGAGTGTATTTAATAATGTAAAATGGAAGGAAAATGGAAAGTTAAAGTTATTAATCATTGTCGGTACACGCCCGGAGATTATCCGGCTTTCTGCGGTGATTAAGAAATGCCGCGTTTATTTTGATACGATTTTAGCACATACGGGGCAGAACTATGACTACAACCTGAACGGTGTGTTCTTCCATGACCTGGAGTTGGATGCTCCGGAAGTGTATTTAAACGCAGTGGGTGCAGATCTTGGTGAAACTATGGGCAATATCATTGCAAAATCATATCAGCTTATGGAAGAAATCAAACCGGATGCCGTATTGGTTCTTGGTGATACCAATTCCTGTTTGTCGGTGATTGGAGCAAAGCGTCTGCATATTCCGATTTTCCATATGGAAGCCGGTAACCGCTGCAAGGATGAATGCCTGCCCGAAGAAACTAACCGTCGTATTGTAGACATTATTTCAGATGTGAACATGGCATATTCTGAACATGCAAGAAGGTACCTTGCAGATTGCGGGCTGCCGAAGGAACGCACCTATGTAACCGGTTCTCCGATGGCAGAGGTACTTCATAATAATCTTGCTAAGATTGAAGCATCCGATATTCATCAGAGATTAGGTTTAGAAAAAGGACGGTATATCCTTCTTTCTGCTCATCGTGAGGAAAATGTTGATACTGAGAAGAACTTTCTCGCGCTGTTCAGTGCCATTAATAAAATGGCAGAGAAGTACGACATGCCGATTTTGTATTCCTGTCATCCGAGAAGCAGGAAGAGAATTGAAGCAACTAACTTCCGGCTTGATCCGCGCGTAATTCAGCATGAACCACTTGGCTTCCATGATTATAACTGTTTGCAGATGAACGCATTTGCTGTGGTATCTGACAGCGGTACGCTGCCGGAGGAAAGCAGTTTCTTTACCAGCGTTGGACATCCTTTCCCTGCGGTGTGCATCCGCACATCTACTGAGCGCCCGGAAGCATTAGATAAGGCTTGCTTTATCCTGTCCGGTATTGATGAAAAGGGACTGCTTCAGGCAGTGGATGTAGCTGTGGAGATGAACAGAAACGGTGATTTGGGCATTCCTGTGCCGGATTATATGGATGAGAATGTATCAGACAAGGTGGTCAAGATCATCCAGAGTTATACAGGTGTAGTAAATAAGATGGTGTGGAGAAAAGATATTTAATAAGCACACCGGAAGAAAAGAAAGAGGTATCAGGTTATGAATATCTTAGTAACCGGAGCAAAGGGAATGGTGGGGACTGCCCTTTGTAACAACTTGAAAAATATTCGTGATAACAAAAACAGAACCAGACCAAATCTTCATATTGAGGAAATTTATGAGTATGATTTGAATTCTACATCAGAAGAATTGAACGAGTACTGCCGTAAAGCGGACTTTGTATTCAATCTTGCCGGAGTGAACCGCCCGGAGAATCCGGAGGATTTTATGAAAGGCAATTTCGGCTTTGCTTCGGAGCTGTTGAATCATCTGAAGAAGTATGATAATAAGGCAACCATTATGTTATCTTCATCCATCCAGGCAACCCTTGCCGGACGTTTTGGAAATAGCGAATATGGTAGGAGTAAAAAGGCTGGTGAGGAATTGTTCTTCGATTATGCGAAGGAAACCGGTGCAAAGGTTGCTGTCTATCGTTTTCCTAATCTGATGGGACACAGCAGGCCGAAGTACAATTCTGCAGTATCTACTTTCTGTTGGGCGGTGGCAAACGATGAACCTTTCACTGTTAATGACAGAAATATCGAATTGGAGCTTCTTTACATCGACGATCTGGTGGAGGGAATGTTCGACCTGCTGGAGGAAAAAGAGGCACATTGCGAGTTTGAGGGTGTTGAAACGGTTGCCGATGAAAATGGAAGATACTGCTATGTACCGGTGACCCATAAAGTTACGCTGGGTGAAATAGTTGATTTGCTGGAAGAGTTCAAACAACAGCCGCAGACGTTGCTGATGCCGAAGATGCCGAACGGCTCTTTTGCGAAGAAGCTGTATAGCTTGTACTTGACCTATCTTCCGAAGGAAAAGTTCAAGTATGTGATGAAGATGAATGTGGATGACCGCGGCAGTTTTACGGAACTGGTGCATACTGCCGATTGTGGACAGGTAAGTATTAACATCAGCAAACCAGGTATTACGAAAGGGCAGCACTGGCACAATTCCAAGTGGGAACTGTTTATTGTAGTGCATGGACATGGACTGATTCAGGAACGAAATATTAACACCGGAGAAATGGTGGAATTTGAGGTCAGTGGAGACAAGATAGAAGCTATCCATATGATTCCCGGATGGACGCATAATATTATTAATTTGTCTGACACGGAGGATTTGGTAACTGTCATGACTTGCAATGAGATCTTTAATCCTGAGCGGCCGGACACGTTTGGGGAGCCGGTATAGTAGTAAGGTTGGAAACGACATTTTTTTGAAAAATTGTCGAAAAATATATAAGTTTGTGTTACAATAGAAATGGCTAATCAAGGTAAGGAAATAAAGCAGTGGAGACTGCTTTGTTTGCTTACCTTTTTTGTTGCTATTCATTGGCTGTTTGTTTGCTGAACCATTACATAAGACGGGCGTAATTCTTTTCCGGCCTCGTTTGGAGGAGTCGCCTGTCCATCTGCAGCTTTTGTTAGATCTGCGGCTGTAACTTATACACCCAGAGGAAGTGAAGGAGGTAATGTTAGATGAAGAAGTGGAAGAAAAGCAAACAGAAAGCCGTTCTGAATAGGATGTGTCTGCTACTTATCCTTGCGTCCATTTTTGTTGGAGTGATTTCAGGGAGAGAGATAGTGGTGGAGGCATCGTTAAGTGATCATGCTTGTTTTAAAGCACAGATTATTTAACATAAGCTTGAGGTCGGCGATTTTATTGCCGGCCTCAGTTTGTGCATGTTCGCGGCGGGAGGATTTATTATGTTAAAAAAAGAAAATGAAGTTGTTAAAGAAGCGATAGAAAAAGGTGTGTTTCCATATTTTATAAGTCATGAATATAATAGATTTTATGAGCTGGTGAAAAGGGGACAGTATGCAGGTGCCTGGTTTGAGCTGAGGGATATTGCGGAACTGATAATAAAATTTCCGGTGTTTCTTGGTTTTTCCTGTTTGTTTTATGAGGATTTAAATCTGGAAGATATGAGAATCCGAGGTATTGTGAAGGATTTGCTGTCAAAATCGCTGAGCCTGGGTAAGTGGAAAGAGTTTTTGGTTAAGTTGCTGGGATATGATGTGCTTAAAAAGGATATGCCGGAGGTGTATCATATTTTGAAGGTTGTCGGTAGATTTGTGAGTGATTATCGGATTGTTGAATGGCGCAATGATATGATTGGACATGGAGCGCTGCCTTTTGAGGATTCGGATGATTTTATTTATGATATGCGCCGTTTGTCAAGGGGAATTGACGAGTGCCTGGAAGAAACGATAGAGGATTATGAGAAAATTGTTTTGAGGCAGGAAGAAAATGTGGTTGCAGAGATAAGTGGAAAGAGAATCTGCCTGGAAAGATATATTTTTGAGAAAGAATTTTTCTTTGATAAATTCAATTCTTTAAATTACAATGTACATTCTCTGAACTATATGAACGGAAAACACCTGGATATAGACAACGCATGGTATAGGGATGTTGTAAAGAAAAAGGAGATTGCCGATGAATTGGAAAGATACAGGAAGGTTCAGTTGGATACAAGATGGAAATGGGAGGATGTTATGAATCTTCAAAGGCTGAATAAACCGGAAATGTATCAGGACAATAAAAAGCTTATGAAATGGCTGAATAGGGTGATGGAGGAGGAACCAAAAGGAGTATTTCTTCTTACGATGGACAGAGGAATGGGGAAAACGGCTTTTGTGTCTAGTTTAAATCAACTGTTGGCGGATAAATATGAGGAGAAATTGTATATAAGAGCGTATTATTGCAGTGCATTGAAATATCGAAGTATGGAGGAGTTTGTGACGGAATTTAATAGTCTGTTTAAAATGGAGAAGTGTTCCGGGCAGACGACGGTCGGAAAGGAGTCCAGACAGTTGAAATGGCTGGACGGAAAGAAGGAAATGGCAGAGTGTTTAGAGGATGTGCTGCAATGTGTGAGGAAAGAGCGTCAGAATGAAGCGCTGAAGCTGCTTTTTATTATTGATGGAATTGATGAGATTTATGAAGAAGGAAATAAAAAGAATATTTTCGACTTTATACCGTTGCGGGATCAGCTTGCGGAAGGCGTCTATATACTGCTTACCTCAAGAAATGGAGATACGGAAAGTCTGAGTGATTTTACACAAGGCAAACTGGCGCAGCTCAGAAAGGAAAGTGTGTGCGCAGAGTGCAATTTTACATTGAAAAATAATTCGGATAAAAAGCTCTATGGCAGGATGTTGAGAAGTTATTTTACTGAGGCGTGTAAGAATAGCGGAGCAGAAGGGGTGCCTGAGGAAGAGAAAGAGGCGGTTCTGAAAAAAATGTGCGAGGAGGCAAAATACCGCTTTGTGGATTTCAGACTTTATGTAACTTTATTTAAAGAGGCGGTAAAGAATCATCGGAATATATGGACAATTTTTGGTGAAAAGGATGGCCGGAAAGCATTTTTTGCCTACATGCGTCAGGTGCTTGGAGAGAAGGTATATCATAAAGCGGGGCGGATTCTGCTGATTATTGCGACGGCATATTGCCCGCTTACAGTAAAGGACTGTGTTTTTCTTGAAGAGATGGAAACAGGAGGCAATATAACGGAAATCCTGGCGATTTTACAGATGTTTGAAAGTCTCCTTGTTTATAAAAGGACAGGAATAGCTGAGATTAATAATCATACTATTGTTGAATGTAAAAATGAGAAGTATCAGGAAGCGATTGTTCAGGAGTTTGGCGGTTTGATGGATGAACTTGTCGAGGAGTGGATTGGTTTTATAGAATCTCAGTATCGGAATTATTTTTTGCCGCAGGGAAAGTATGATCCGAAAATAGATTATGATTTTTCGACAATTTACCTGTACGGAAATATTTACAGGTATGTGACAGAAAAAGATGTCAGCAGAAAAAATGTTGGAAGAATATATCGGAGAGAGTTTGCTGAAGCAATTTTTCAATATGAAAAATTTATGCCTACACAGGAAATCGGATGGTATGTAAAAGATTTGGATATAGCAATGTCTGATGCTTGTATTGAGATTTTGAAAAAACAGAATGTAAAGGATGATATGCTGTTGGTAGCTGTTTATAATAATTATATTTTTCATAAAAAGGATATTTATAGGCAGACGTGGGGATGTGGAAGCATGGATTCCCGTGCTATGAAAGAAAAGAAAGAAATCCTGGATTATTTTGAGGAAGGAATCCAGATTTTGAAAGCTATGGAAAGAAAAGAGACGAAAGCATTGGAATTGCAGTCTAAGTTTTGTTCGTTAAAAGGAATTTTTTTGCTTGAACAGAAGGGCAGCCTTGAAGAGGTGGAGGAACTTTTCATGCAGAGTTATCGTCTGACTGAGGAAATTCTCGATACGGATTTTATCGCGGGGTGCAATTTGTATGAACAGGCGGCAGAACGGCTGCTCGTCATATTTGAGAAGGAGCGGGCGGTTGAAAAAATAGCAGAAAAATATGATGAGATTACAGAGAAAATGACGTGGATCAAAAAGCAGGAGGAAGCGGAGCCGTATTTGTTGGTGAATACCCGGAATAGAATTGAGTATGGGATCCTTCCGCGGGAGGCGATGTTTTATCGAAAGCTGGGGACTGTATGTCGGAAGGTTGGATGGGAGCCGAAGGACAGAACAATCCGGGATTTGTATGAAACATCGTTGGAGATTCTCCGTGGCATAAAGGAAAAAGATATAGGAGAGCAGCACGGAAGAGTGATCAGCGATTATATCCGCATTGTAACGAATGAATATGGACAATATGAGCAAGAACGGCAGAATCTGCAGAAAGCCAGAGAGCTGTATGACGAATCTACAGCTCTGGCTGAGCAGCTTATAAAGATTAATAATTTTAAAGTGAACAGGTATATTATAGAGACGAGTCTTAATTACATTATTTTGAGTCAGGAGCTTGGCGTTCACGAACGAGAGAAGATGGAGGAACGGCTGAAGATGAACGAGAAGTGGATAGAGAAGGAGTTCCCTCAGGATCAAGAGTTAAAAATGCTGTTGGACAGAGTAAAAGAAAGCCTGAGTTAGAGAGCAACGATAGGTAAACTATGTGTTGATGATGACACCATGATGCTCCCAAACGAAGCATTTCGAAAGAGGCTGATGAACGGGAACCCGATTACGTCTCAGGTATATATCCAGGAAGAGCTGGCGAAAGAAAAATTGAAATAAACAGGCAGCCGCAGCTTATAATCTTGCAGACTGTCCGCATTGATGGTAAGATGGAAATATCAGAACACCGGCACTGGTTCCAGGAAAGGGAAAGACGGTTATCCATGCCGGATGATGATACCGGGAAGGGGTGGCTGCAGTATGATGAAGACACTGCCTGTAGGTGTGGATGGATTTGAAAAAATCAGGACGCAGGGCTTTTATTATGTGGATAAGACAATGTTCATAGCAGAGCTTCTGGAAAACTGGGGTGAAGTAAACCTGTTTACGCGCCCACGTCGTTTCGGGAAGACGCTTACAATGGACATGCTGAAGGCTTTTTTTGAGATCGGATGTGACCGGACGCTGTTTGACGGGCTGGAAATTTCAAAGGAGACAGAACTTTGCGAGGAATATATGGGGAAATTTCCGGTGATTTCCATAACGCTGAAGAGTGTTGACGGGAAAAATTACCAGGAAGCATGTGCTGCGCTGCGCTCCGTGATAGGGATTGAGGCCATGCGGTTCCTGTTCCTGCTGGAAAGCGACAGGCTGTCAGAAGAAGAACGTGCAATGTACCGCCAGCTGATTGAAGTCGGGAGTTTGCAGAGCAGCGTATTTACGATGACGGATGCGGTCATGCTGACAAGCCTGAAGGTGCTTTCGCTGCTCTTGTCAAAGCATTATGGCAGACAGGTGATCCTTCTGATAGATGAGTATGATGTGCCGCTGGATAAGGCATTCCAGAATGGATATTATGATGAGATGGTCATGCTTATCAGAAATCTTTTCGGTAATGCGCTGAAGTCGAATGCGGATCTTTATTTTGCAGTTATCACGGGATGTCTGCGTGTTTCGAAAGAGAGTATTTTTACCGGACTGAACAACCTTAATGTCATGACCGTCACGGATGAATATTTTAGCGACAGTTTCGGATTTACGGATGACGAGGTAAAAGAGCTGCTGGTATACTACGGACGGGAGGAGGCAGCAGATATCATGCGTGAATGGTATGACGGGTACCGGTTCGGAGAAAGGCTTATCTATTGTCCCTGGGATGTCATCAAGTATACGCAGGCTCTTCGGAGAAACAAGAATGCATTGCCAGATAATTACTGGGCAAATACAAGTGGGAATGAACTTGTACGGCATTTTATTGATAAAGCAGACCAGTCCACAAGGGACGAGGTTGAACAGCTGATTGCCGGCGGGGCTGTCCGGAAGAGAATACGGCAGGAACTGACGTACAGGGAAATTGACAGCAGTATTGAAAACCTGTGGAGCGTGCTGTTGATGACCGGATATCTGACGACCACAGGGCGTGTTTCTGCAAAAGATTATACATTAGCCATACCAAACGCTGAAATCAGGGATTTATTTGTCACGCAGGTCAGGGAATGGTTCGGGGATACTTCACGGGCGGACATATCAAGAATAGAAAAATTCTGCGCGGCATTTCCGGATGGGGATGCAGAACGGATAGAAGAGATGCTTCACGGATATCTGTGGGATTCCATCAGTGTGCGTGATACCGCTGTCCGCAGGAACATGAAAGAGAACTTCTACCACGGCATGGTTCTGGGACTCCTGCAGAGCAGAAGCGACTGGCTGGTCAGATCAAATGCAGAGACAGGGGAAGGGTACAGTGATATCCTGGTATACACGCCGGATAAGATCGGCATCGTGATCGAACTGAAGTATGCAGATGACGGGAACCTGGAAAAAGGCTGTGCGGATGCACTCAGACAGATTGAGGAACGGAAATATACGGCGGCTCTTGAAAGAAGAAAGGCTGCAAAAATCATAAAATATGGCATGGCATTCTGGGAAAAGGAATGCAGAGTCGTAATGGGCGGACAATAGTGGCTGGTCTGACCGGAATCCTTAACTTCCAAATCTGAGTAGCCCTAACGAAAAAGGAAATTCAAAAATCCCCCGTATTTCTGCGGAAATTTTTGCAAAAATACGGGGGTCAGTGTATTACATTTATCACAGCATTTCGAAAGAAGCTGATGAACGGGAGATATCCTTGTGCGGCTATTTTGTCATTAGCACATCGGACAGAGTTATGGTTTGTCTATGTATTTTTGGTTCATTTGCAATTTAGAGGCAGAGAAGAGTTTGTCTTAAATAATCGATAGATTTGAATTATTATCTTTCGTCCGGAACAATAAAGGGTATTTTGAAGTAACATATATAATTTTTCTGCATTAGCGCTACAACTTTATTTAAAGCAGCGGAAAAGAATTGTCGAAAAAGGTATAAAACTGTGTTATAATAAAAAAGGCTAATCAAGGTAAGGAAATAAAGCAGTGGAGACTGCTTTGTTTGCTTACCTTTTTTTATGTAAAAAAGGAGGGGCAAGAATGCAAAAGCAAGACATTTTGAACCGGAGCAAATTTGTGGGGGATTTGATTGAAATAGTGGAAACAATTTCTGCCCGGGATGGAGCCAGAATGTTTGCAATAGATGGGGAGTGGGGTTCTGGAAAATCTTATGTTCTGGAGATGTTTGAAGAAAAAATAGCGTCGCTTCAATCAGAGGAAGAAGCAGGTGACAAATATTTCCTTTTTCATTATAACTGCTGGGAATATGATTATTATGAGGAGCCGATTATCGCAATTGTGGCAGCGATGCTTGACACTGTGAATGAAAAGGAAAATCTTTTCTCGGGAAAAGTAGAGAGTTTTATTGAAGGTGCAATGAAGACGGCCGGAGAAGCGGTGAAGGAGATAGCTGGAGAAGTTATTAAGAATAAAATAGGTTTTGATGTGGTTGGTACATTAGAAAAGATTAAGGAAAAAGGGGAGGGCATAGCGGAAGAAAATAAAAAGTTTGATAATTTATCTACGTTTAAAGAGACTTTGAAGACCGTCAGGGAACAGTTGAAGAAGATAGCGGAATATAAACCTATTATCTGGGTGGTGGATGAACTGGATCGGTGTCTGCCGGATTATGCAATTAAAGTATTGGAGCGGCTGCATCATTTGTTAAAGGGGATTCCTAATATAACTGTAATAATCGCAATTGATCAGAAGCAGCTTGAGAATTCTGTTAAACAAATATTTGGAGAGAAAACGGAGGCGAGTCAATATTTAAAGAAATTTATTGATTTTACGCTTAAGCTGGATAAAGGTAAAATGACAAAAGGTTTTTATGAAAAGTATAGCAGTTACTTTGAGCTGTTTCGGGAATTTCCTGATGGGGAAGGGGAATTTCAAAACATGTTTTATGTTTTGTTTGACGGCTATGATATCAGGCGGCAGGAAAAAATTATGGAGAATGTAGAGCTGATACATAGAATTGTCTGCGAAACGGATGAGAAAAGGGACGCTTCGTTGATGTGGCTGGAAGTTCTGTGGTTTGGATTGAGACTGCGGACGGGAAGTTCGGACTTTTCCTGGATATTGCAGTTGAATATTACTGGCAACGAGTTGGGGATGCTTGGTTTGAAGCTGGGTAATTTTATGAAGAAAATGATAACGAGAATTGAAGGAAGAAATACTACTTTTTTAAATGCCAGAAGAAGAACGGTTTTATTACATGAAAATGTGGAGGATAGGATGTTCTGGCTATGGGATAAAGTGTTGAAAGAGAATATCTTTGTATGGGATGAGGAGTGCGATTTAAGAACTGAAGAAGAATGCGCGGTAAGATTTGTAAAGCTTGCGGAAGTTTTATTAAGTTAAGAGGGATGAAGAGAGATAAACGATGATGGAAGATGCTGTAAAAAGAAAAGTTTTCAAATGGTATAAAAAGATACGGGAATCCAGGTGGTTTTATGAGGTAATTTATGCAGGGCTTCTTATCCCTGTTCTGTTTGATTTGGTTCCGATGCAATATTGTTCGAGGGTGATGGAAGAATTTTTTCAAAAAGCAGGTGATGCCTATGCTGTGATAAGTGCAATTTTAATTGCTGTCTGGGTGTTTATAGGAACTCTGCTTGTGTTTTGGCTCGGCATGTTTAAGGAAAAGCAGTATGGTATACCGAATGTTGATATTATTTTTACCAATATTTCTGTGAAAAAGAGGGCGGCTTTGATTGGAATTTATATGCTTGAGCTGATGGAATTGTATTTGTCCGTTACATATAACTGGGAAATTACGCTGGCTGTCTTGCCGATCATCTTATTTGTGTCGGTAGTGTATATATTTGCTGCAATCTGTTTAGAGCCGTCTGCAACGAACTTTCGTGATACCGTAAAAGGGAAGATGAAGAAGGACATTCAGGAAAATGCGCAGGTAACGGGGATTATTCTTAAATTAGTGAAGAATATAAAATATGCAGAAGAAGATTTGTGCCTTGACTCACTGGTAACTGTGATTGGCGAATTGAATGCAGATGATATGAGTGAAGAGTTGGAGGAAAATATCCGGGATTATGTGGCGAAAATTGTGGATGCTATGATAAAGGCAAATGGAAAGGAAGAGGGGTTGACAGATATAATAAGGGAATATCTGTGCGGGCAGAAAGTGCTGTCTGCGCAGTGTGGAGTTATGCGGGCGGCGCTTGACAATGTAGAAATGATAGGATTTGACTGCTTTTCAGAAAAAATCCTGAATATAAAATACGAGAATCGCAGAAGAGTCTTAATCTGGGGGCTTGTATATAATGGTTATCATATGAAATACGAGGGACAGGAGTACAGAAGAATGTTGACAGATCAATTCTGGGAGATTTTGAGCATAGACTAAATGTTGAAGAAGAACAATTTTTGAACAGGTGTTGGGATGGAATGTCTGAGAAAGACGAGGATAGCAGAATGGGAAACCATTTATATACTGAATTAATGAAAGGATGGATATATAAAGAATGACAAGAGATTTGAGAATGTTAACGCTATATAAGCAGCATTATCTGGATTCGTATGATCCGGAAAATCCTATGGAAAGCGACTTCTCCTGCTGGGGATATTATGATGGAATGGATATAAGGAAAGTAGATCAGACACGAAGCAGATTATATACAAAGACTTCGCAGTCTCCGGTATCAGAATTGTGGTATGCATCAGTTGAAGCAGCAAGGAAGCTTACAGGGAGACATAGCAGACAGGATATAGGGCTTTTCCGGTGTTCTGATAATGAAGCGGAGGCGAATGTAGAAAGGTTCTGGGATTCTGGTTTGGAGTTTCCGTTTTTAGCAGTGTGCTTTCTGCAGCTTGCAGATAAACAAAATTATGAAAGGCTGCAGAAGAATATCGAAAAAGATTATTTCTGTGGGGAAAAAAAGCACGATAAAAGTTATAGCATATTGTACATTTGATAATGCGGATTTGGTCGTTTTTGTGCGGGGAAATTCTATTGTAAATTTAGAGGGGGCAATAAGACTGATAGAAGGCAGCCCGGAAGTGAAATATCTTCATTCTGTTATGGGAGTTTCGGAGAAGTACCTGTCTGTATTATGTGAAAATAAAGAAAAGAAACCGTTTTACCATTTAAATGACGATATTTTTGAAATTTCTATGAAAATTGCAACGGATGGGGATTTAGGCATAATCTCAAGAATTAAAAAGGAAATGGACGTACAAATTATTCCAGGAAAGGGGAGTGTAACATATTCTGAAGTTACCGGACATGAAAATATTGTGATTTGTATAAGGAATACTGATACAAACACATTCTTGCAGCTATTGTATCCGAAAGGATTTGCGACACATCAGAATCCGTTGTATGGCAAAGGGATTTACAATATAGAAACCTCGGTTCGTATAGGAGAAGCTTCGTTGATGAATATAGCCTGCAGCAGCGGGGACAGGTATCATCAGAATGATAAAAAAGAAGAATGTAGAGGATGGTGTGAGTCGGAAATAGAAAAATATATTAGGAAAATGCCATTGAGTCTGGAGAAAGGAGACGAAAGTTTTTATGCGTATTTTCAGGCGTTAATACAGACGCTGAATATGCTGTCTCAGTATGAAAAATTTAAATTATCTAAGGATATTTTCTATCTTGTGTTCCCTGCATTTAAAATGCTTACAGAGCAGATGTACGCAGCGCTTGATTTCATGGAAGAAGAACCGAAGAAAACACAGGAGAAAGCTGCTTCGGAGGCAATTTGCCAGTTTGTTGATGCAGTTGATTCTGTTGTAAACCATATTGTCCATACGGATCAGGTATTTTTGATGGTGCCGGGCTATACAGGAACCACGTTTTCAATTCCGATAAAATTGTGCCTGCTGTATATGTGGATGTTGGAGAAAGAGAAGAAACTGCTGAATGATAATCAGGGTGCTGAATATCAGTGTTTGTTGTCTCCGGTGATGGAGTCTATCCCGGCTACGGGGCTGGTGTATCCGGACAGTGAAGAAGAAAGTAGGCTGATTCGTATCAAAGTGTCACAGCGGTCGTTATATATGCCGAGAGATCTGATGATTATTTTAACCCATGAAATAGCGCATTATATTGGAAATGAAGTGCGGTGCAGAGAGGTAAGGCTGAGCAATATCATAAAAACGCTGGCGTTTATTATTTGCGAGGGGATTATCTCGAAGGAGCTGCCAGATCAAATGGAAAACCAACAGGAAAAAGTAATAGCAGAAGGGTTCCTGAAGATTAATAATAAACAGATGTATCGGGATTTTGTTAGAGAGCTGGGAAGTGCGGTGAAACAAAAAATTCCGGATGGGAAATACCATGTGTCAGTGATACAGAATGTTTTAGAAGAATGTTGTACCTCTTTGTTGACGGATGAAAGAGGGGTGATTTATAAAAATATATATACCATTGACCCGGAAAT
>ERZ1673697.1314-NODE-1314-length-29214-cov-3.989300_pt1 | contig 29214 bp, 24 predicted proteins | sample MGYA00580227_ERZ1673697 | MGnify/ENA primary metagenome ERZ1673697 (study PRJEB41218, sample SAMN15661759) | gut metagenome | host: Homo sapiens | place: Canada: London | collected 2015-08-20/2019-03-30 | study: EMG produced TPA metagenomics assembly of...
GATCCGGCTTATGAGCAGAGCGCCATTTTATGAGCAAAAACAGCTGCATAGCAGCGGAGAAGCATCGTAGATGCGTTTTGCGAATGGCGCGGTCTGAACTGTTACATTTTTACCGGACTTTATTTAAACTGCGTCCCTTCTTCCAGCGTATATCCCCGCAGAAACGCACCTGTATCCATCCGTTTCTTACCTGGAATCTGCAGAGCCTTTACCACCAGCTGCCCTTTTCCTGTCTGTACGGAAAAAGAATTCTTCTGAACCGCCACCACCGTCCCCGGGGTCTGCCCGGATTCTGCTTCTGTCACATCCGCTTCCCAGATTTTCATTGTCTTTCCATTCCAGTCCGTGTATGCACTGGGCCAAGGATTCAGTCCGCGGACAAGCCGCTCAATCGAGCAGGCAGATCTTGTCCAGTCGATTGCCCCCAGCTTTTTATCCAGCATCCGCGCATAAGCCGTCGGGCTCTCTCCCTGCTTCTCAGGTACAAGCCTTCCCGCCTCCAGTTCCTTTAAAGTCCTGACACAAAGCTTGGCCCCTGCTGACGCCAGCTTATCATGAAGGCTTCCCCCTGTCTCTTTTTCGTCCAGTGCAACCTCTGTCTTAAGCAGCATATCACCCGTGTCCAGCCCTTCATCCATCTGCATGGTTGTAACACCGGATACAGGCTCTCCGTCAATAACGGCCCATTGAATCGGCGCCGCCCCTCTATATTTGGGAAGAAGAGAAGCGTGTACATTAATGCAGCCATAGGGAGTCATCTCCAGAATTTCTTTGGGCAGAATCTGTCCAAATGCAATGACAACCATCACGTCCGCCCAGTACTTCCCCAGCTCTTCCACACATTCCGGGTCTCTTACCCTACGCGGCTGGAACACCGGAATCCCATGCGCCAGCGCCGTCTCTTTTACCGGGGAAAACTGCACTTCCTTCCCCCGTCCCTTAGGCTTATCCGGCTGCGTTACCGCAAGAACCACTTCGTGCCCCGCTTCTATAAGCGCTTCCAGTGTTCCCACCGAAAAATCCGGCGTTCCCATGAATACAATCCTCATTTATTCATCCTCCTCATAAGAAGTCTGGTGCAGCTCTCCTTCCACAAGACTTACGTACATCTTCCCGTCCAGGTGGTCAATCTCATGGCAGAATGCCCTTGCAAGAAGCCCTTCTCCTTCCATCTCAATCTCTTCCATATCTTCATTCAACGCCCGAACCTTCACATAATTCGGACGTGTCACAATACCGGACATGCCAGGCACGCTAAGACAGCCTTCCTCTCCCGTTTGCTCTCCTGACGACTCAACAATCACCGGATTCACCAGCACAATCGGTCCTTCTCCTACATCTATTACAACAATCCTTTTTAAAATGCCTACCTGGGGAGCCGCAAGGCCTACCCCGGCCGCCTCGTACATCGTATCAAGCATATCATTGATTAATATCTTTGTCCTAAGAGACATCTTCGTTACTTCTTTACAGTTCTTTGTGAGAACTTCATCACCCAGCTCTCGTATTTTTCTAATTGCCATTGGTAATCCCTCTCCTTAAAATATATTCATTGGATTAAAATCAAACTGAACCCGCAGGGAATCAAACCCGCTGTTCACTTCAATATATTGTTCTAACCTGTCTTTTGCCTTTATAAGCATACCATATTCTTCACATTTTAGATAGAGAATCTTTCGATAAATATCATTCACTTTTCCCACACTCGGACTTGCCGGTCCAATGACTGTCAGCAAATGATTCTTATCCATCCGCTCTGCATATTTCTTCAGATAATCCGCCGCCGTCTCCAGAAGCTCTTCATCCGCCCCGGTAATCAGAACTTCCAAAAGTTCTCTTACCGGAGGATACCCCATCAGTTCCCGGTAACCGATTTCCTTTCGGTAAAACCCTTCATAATCCTGTCTTACCGCTGCCTCGATACTATAATGTTCCGGACTGTAGGTCTGTATCACTGCCTCACCCTTCTCCCTGCCTCTTCCGGCTCTTCCCACTGCCTGGGTAAGAAGCTGGAATGTCCGCTCTCCGGCACGGTAATCATCCGCATACAGGGACATATCCGCCGCAAGAACTCCTACCAGCGTTACATTTGGAAAATCATGTCCCTTCACAATCATCTGCGTTCCTACCAGAATGTCCGCTTCTTCATTTGCAAATGCCGCAAGGATTTTCTCATAACCATCCTTATTCTTCGTAGTATCCATATCCATCCGAAGAACCCGCGCGCCGGGGAACACCTTTTTCACCAGGTCTTCTACCTGCTGCGTTCCTGCCCGAAAACCACCCATATGGGGAAATCCACAGACCGGACACACTGAAACCATCGGTTTCTCATAACCACAGTAATGGCAGACCAACTTCCCATTCTTGTGAGCAGATAATGCCACATCACAATGCGGACATTTTTCCACATAACCGCAGGAACGGCAGGATACGAAGCCCGCATAGCCTCTTCGGTTAAGAAAAAGCATCGTCTGCTGTCCTTTTGCAAGGCGATCCGACATCAGCTCCCGCAGCCTGTCACTTAGGATGGAGCGGTTCCCGCCGGAAAGTTCTCTGCGCATATCCACCGTATACACCTCCGGCATGCACTGCCTCTGCGCCCTGTTCTTAAGCTCCAGCAGTTTATATTCTCCCATTTCTGCACGGTAATATGCCTCCAACGACGGGGTTGCCGACCCCAGGACAACACTTGCCCCGGAAAGCTCCGCCCTGTGGATCGCAGTCTCCCTTGCATGGTATCTTGGCGTCTGTTCGCTCTTATACGTAGGTTCATGTTCTTCATCGATTACGATCAGTCCCAAATCGGGAAATGGAGTAAAAAGTGCAGATCGAGGACCAATCATCACATCCACATCCCCGCATTTTGCCCTTTGCATCTGATCGTACCGCTCCCCTGCTGACATACGAGAATTCATGATTGACACTCTGTCCCCGAACCTTCGGTAAAACCTCATAACCGTCTGATAAGTCAGAGAAATCTCCGGAATCAGCACGATTGCCTGCCTTCCTTTTTCTACCACTTTCGCAATCATTTCCATATAAACTTCCGTCTTTCCGCTTCCGGTAACTCCATGAACCAGATACGTATTACGCTCTCCTGCTTCATAATCTCTGCTGAAAGTATGGATTACATTTTGCTGTTCTTCTGTATAGGACAGCTGCTTCATTCTTTCTCCCTCTGCAATCCGCGGACTCCGGAACACTCTCTCCGATTCTATTGTCAAAACGCCCTGCTCTTCCAGCGCACGGATTACAGGCGCTGTGATACTCCGATGCTTTCTCACCAGTCCGTACTCCAGCACCGGGTCATCAAGAAGCGCAGCAAGGAGCCTTGCCCTTGCCCGCTGGTTCTTATTCAGGTAAATCTCCAACTGTTTCCTGCCTTCTTCCTCATTCAAAAGAAGCCGGATCGTGCGCTTCTCCTTTTCATTTTCCCTTCGCTTAACCGGCAGCACTGTCTTCAGCGCCTGAATCATCGTTCCGCCGTAAGACTCTTTCATCCATGCAGCCAACGCCACAAGCTGGGCTTCTATCGCCACGCCGTCCTCTGAAACACCGGCCACGGATTTTATCTTATCAGCATCATAATCCGCTCTGTCACAAAGCCCTACCACATAGCCTTTCGTCTCTTTATTCCCTCTGCCAAAAGGTACGATTACCTCCATGCCTGTTCGCAGTGTTCCCTCCAGTTCAGGGGGAACACTATACTGAAAGATTCTGTCTAACTTTTCATGTGTAATGTCTATGATAATATTTGCGTACATGTAATCTCCTTTACCAGTTTCCTGTCATCCATTTCATAGCGGATGCCCTGGATTTCCTGGTATATCTCGTGTCCTTTCCCGGCAATTATAATCACATCACCGGATTTTCTGTTCTCTATTGCATAGCGAACGGCTTCCCTGCGGTCTTCTACCACCACATACGCTCCATTCGTCCTCTTCATTCCCGTCAAAATGTCTTTTATAATCTCTCCCGGCTCTTCATACCTTGGATTATCCGTTGTAATCACAGTGAAGTCCGCGTATCTTCCCGCCACTTCTCCCATTTCATACCGCCGTTCTTTGGAGCGATTGCCTCCACACCCAAATACTACAACAATTCTGCCATCTGCGTACTCCCTTAACATCTGCAGTATGCTCTTAAGGCTCATAGCATTATGAGCATAATCTACAAAAACCATCCCGTCTCTCCATGCCACCGCCAGCTCCATCCTTCCCGAAATCCTGATTTTCTTAAGTCCCTCCCGTATCGTTTCATTTTCCACACCCAGATATCTCACAGCAGCGGCGGCTGCCATGGAATTGTATACGTTAAAGCGGCCGGGAAGCGGAAGCTCTATCTCTATCTCCTCTGCCTGCCTTTTCCCATCTGCCATACCCAGCCGATACCTTATCCCAAAGCAATCTCTCCTACATATTTTCCGAATATCCAAAGCATGGTAATCCATTTGCACACATCCGCCACCGCATCCATAAGTGATTTTTTCACATTCGGTTCCCTCAAAAATCTCTTCGTACCACGGATCGTCCGCATTTCCAATTCCCACTTTGCTCTGTAAAAATAAAAGATGCTTACATTGCAGATATTCTTCAAAATCCGCATGTTCACTGGTTCCGATATGATCTCTCCCAAGATTGGTAAAAATCCCCACTTCAAACCTTATTCCTGCCGTCCGCTTCAGTTTTAATCCCTGAGAAGACACCTCCATTACCACACTGTCACATCCCGCCACCACCATCTCATGCAGATATGCCTGTATCTGGCAGGATTCCGGCGTCGTATTGCAGCTGCTAAGAATCCGCCGTCCAGTATCCACCCGAACCGTACCAATCAGCCCGGTCTTATGTCCGCCGTAATTCAGAAGCTGCTGAACCATGCAAGCCGTTGTCGTTTTGCCTTTCGTTCCTGTAATACCAATCACTTTCATTTTCCGAGCCGGATAACCGTAGAAAGCCGCCGACATCAGCGCCAGTGCATATCTGGTATCACTCACCCGGATAATCGTCACATTCCTGGAATCCGGCAGAAAATCCTCACACCGAATCCACCGCTCATAACACTCCTCACTCTGTATCACCAGCGCCGTCGCGCCCCGCTCCAGAGCCTTTCCCACAAAATCATGACCATCCCTGCAGTATCCTTTTATACAAACAAAAACATCCCGTTCTCCAATATTCTCCGTATCATTGGTAACTTTCCTTATCTTCCTCTCAACCGTACCCTTAAGAACCTCATACGTAAGCCCTGTAAGAAGTTCGGAAAGCTCCATATTGATTCCTTACTATTTAAACTTACTTATAATTTTTACACAAATCCCCAAAACCGTCAACCGTTTCCAATTGCCAAAATTCGCCACAGTATGATACAATAATTACCATTCACAGCCGATTTGAAATCCAATATGGATTCGTCGTGCTTGCACGTAAGAAGATATAGACGAACGCAGTTCCGATTGGAAAGGCGTCGGCTGCTTGCAGACAAGCACATTCGGAGCAACATGTTCGTTTTATTATCACATTGGGAGGGTATGATGTTTCACATTTTTGGATGCCCCATGCACTTTGGGGTCGGTGACAAGGGACTGACCTACAGTCTCGACTATTTTAATGATTATTGTAAGGATTTAGAAATTACCATGCTTCCGGAGATTACCATGCCGGAATACAATTTGAAGAATCTAAAGAATTTAAACAGTGTAATTGCCACCTGCGAGCAGATTGCCGAAGAAGGCCGCAAGGCAATCAAAAACGGCGAAGTTCCTCTTTTTATTGCCGGAGATCACAGTTCTGTGATCGGTACGATTTCAGCTTCTGCAACGTGTTATGACAATCTGGGGCTTATCTGGATTGACGCGCATCCGGACATTAACACGGATGCCACTACAGTTACCGGGAATATCCACGGTATGCCCGTCGCTGCACTTCTCGGAATGGGAGAAAAAAGGCTGACTCAGATTTTGACGCCGGATGTGAAACTCCGGCCGGAAAATATTGTCATGATTGGCCTTCGGGATATAAATCCCCCAGAAGCCACATTTTTAGAAAAATTAAAAATCCGGCATTATACTTATGACGAAGTTCTGAAACGGGGACTGGAAGCCTGTTTAAATGATACGGTGTCTTATCTTTCTCATTTAAAGCATGTCCATATCAGTTTCGATATCGACGTCATGGATCCTGCTTTCCTGCCCGGCGTTTCCGTACCCGTTCCTGATGGTTTTAAAGAAGCGGAAGCCTTCCGTATCATGGACAGATTAATGACTGAATTGCCTATTTCTTCTTATGATATCGTAGAATATAATGCCGAACATGACACAGATGATAAAACTGCTGCCTTTGCCAAAAAATTGGCACATTTTATCTTAAAACATTGATTCATATGCATTACTGAAAATAGTGTCTTTATAAGACTTCTGCGCCAAATGGCATCAGTGCTAACTTGGCAAGCTTGAACTGCTGAAGCCCAAACGGAATGCCCACAACCGTCACACAAAGCATTGCTCCCAGTGCCAGATGTTCTATTGCAAGCGGAAGTCCCGACACCACCAGCCAGATAATATTGAGAAGGAAAGAACCGGTTCCTCCGCCGTGTCTCACCTCTTTTCCAAAGGGGAAAAAGCTTAAAGAGGCAAATTTAAAGCATTGCATCCCTACCGGTATTCCTACAATTGTAATACACCATAAGCAGCCTGCCAGGCACCAGCTCAGCCCACTGATTGCACCTCCAAATATAAACCACAATACATTCCCAAAACATCCCATACCGTATGCCCCCTGTTATTCTACCATAGTTTCAAATGATTTTAATCCTGATTATTCTTCACCTTTTCTCACATCATACTCTGCCAGGTACTTCTTCACATACTCCACGTCTGACGGGCAGTCCAGGTATTCGCTTCCATATTTCTGTCTCGTCTCTCCGCCTTTTCCGGTCACGAGAAGGAGCGTCTTGCCTTCTGCTGATTCAATGGCAGCCTTGATTGCCTCTCCCCGATCCTCAATCATCTCATACGGGCAATTCTGGGCTTCTACATACTGCGCAATATCCTTAGAAATGTCCTCTACCGGCTCATATCCCGGATCTTCTGCCACCAGGTATACTTTCTTGGAATACTGACCCGCAACCGTTCCCAGGTCACGGCGACGGATTAGGGCTTTCTTACCCGGGCAGCCAAAAATAGACACAATCGCATAATCCGGATATTCTTCTTTCATAGATGAAAACAATTTCTCAAAGCTTAACTTATTGTGTGCATAGTCTACAATTGCCAAAATGTTCTTGTCTTTGCTTGCATAAAGCTCCATTCTTCCACTGGAACGGGCACGCAAAAGCCCGGAATGGATATATTCCTTCGGAATACCGAACTTTACTGCCGCCGCAATGACACCCAGTGCATTCTCTACATTGAAAAGTCCCGGCATCGTCAGAATGAATTCTTCATCAAAAGCCTCACATTTCACAGAAAACCTGGTTTCATTTCCCTCTTTACGGATATGGTAAGCGAAATAATCCGCAGATGAATCCTTCGTACTGAAGGTAATCACTTCCTCCGCCGCCTTTGCCTCTTCCAGAATCCGGTCAATGTAATCTGCATCCAGATTCACCACCGCCGTCTTCGTCTTGCCAAACATCAGCATCTTAGAAGAAAAATAATCCTCAAAATCTGCATGTTCAATCGGACTGATATGATCCTCAGAAATATTCAGGAAAATTCCCACATCGAATTTCATGTCATCTACACGGTGATATTTCAGCGCCTGGGAAGACACTTCCATCTGTGCGTATTCCATACCACAATCCAGAGCGTTGCGCAGATGCTGCTGCAGTTCTACTGCCTCCGGGGTGGTAATATGGGACTCTACCTTTGATTTGCCATCATAAATATCAATCGAAGAAATCACAGCGCTGTCTTTTTTATTTTGCGCTTCCAGATAATCATCTACAATCGCTTTCATATAATAAACGGAGGTAGATTTTCCTTTTGTTCCGCCCACACCTACAAGCCGTAAATCTTCCCATGGATTATTATAAAACAAATTGGCAAGAACCGACATCGCTTCACGGATATCCTTTACCAGAATATAAGGAACTTCTGCTTCAAGCTCAAAAACCTTCTCACTAATATAGCAGACTGCCCCCTTTTCTACGGCTTCTCTCAAGTAAACCGGCTTAAATGCTGCACCCTTGCAGATAAATAAAGTGTCTTCTGACACCTCTTTGGAATTATAGGTAAGATTTCTAATAACATTCTCTTCTTTACCATATAATTCACAGGAGGCGAACATTCCCCGTTCTCTCAGCGCCTCCACATATTCCTGTATTTTATAAAACTTCATCTCTGCCATCTTCTTCTCCCTTTCTACCGGTATTCTGCGCCGGAGCGCAGGATTGATTCTCTCACCAGCACATCCATTGCATCCAGGCAGATGGACGGAATCTCATGCTTCCCTTTAAATACGGACAATTCTGTACACGCCAGAATGACTGCATCACATCCCTTACGCATAAATTCACTGATTACACGGTCAAACTTAGCCCGATCCCCCGGTTTCCCGCTCTTAATATCATCGTAAATCAAGGACATTACATCCTTCTGCCGTTCCGGCGACGGTTTGACCGGCGTCACTCCCAGCTTCTTGCACTCCTTATGATAGATACGGGAATTTATCGTTCCATCCGTCGCCATGATTCCGATCCTCTTTACATTGTCAAATGCATTTACTGCATAGGCAACGCTCTCACGAATCATATGAATGACCGGTATCTGTACAGCCTTCTGAATCTGTTCATAGAAATAATGGGAAGTATTGCAGGTAATCGCTATATTGGAAACCCCCAAACGCTCCAAGGTTCTTGCATCCTCCTGAAGCAGCCTGATGAGATGCTTATCGTCCCCCGTGATAATCGCCTCCGTCCTGTCCGGCATGGTAGCATGGCTTAAAATCACCATATCAATATGCTCCTGATCTTTCGACGCTTTCGTATGTGCAATCACATTTTCGTAATAGTAAGAAGAGGCTTCCGGCCCCATCCCGCCAATCACACCCAGCTTCTTTAATTCTTTTCTTTCTTCCATACCAATCCCTTTTACTTATAATATTTGTTAAAATAAGAATATTGTTTCAAATGGGTCTTCGCCATGCGCAGGAAACGCATCGGTCTTAAATCTCCTCGCTTAAATACAGGATTCACCATTCTGCCCTCTTTTATCAGCTTCTTCATTTTAGCAACATATTGCGGATTCTTAATGTGCTTAAACGCCACACCCTTCGGAACGGTCATCCACAGATATTCTTCTGTTGCTTCCTCATAAGGCAATTCTCTCTGGTAAATGTAATCTTCTACAAAATACTTTGCCACATTGAACCCGGAATTTGTAACATAATAATTACTTCTCCCCTGTCTGGTGTTAATCTCAAAAAAGCGGTAGGTATTATCACGCATATCATATTTAATATCAAAATTAGAAAAACCTACATAGTGCAGGTCTTCCAGCAGATTCTTCACGCGCCCCATCAATTCTTTGTTAGGTTCTGTGATAATTACCGCATGATTTCCCAGCCCATGAGGCGTATGCTCTTCCAGAAGAACATGGCCCAGACACATCATCTTCACCTTACCATTCCGGTCAGAATAGGAAGTCAGCACCCGCATATACTCATCATTTCCCGGAATGGTATCCTGAATAATCAAGGCATCGTCATATCCGGCTTCATAAATCTGGCTGATTACCTTCTCCATTTCTTTCCGGCTGCCCAATTTATAAATCTTATTCTGCGTCGGGAACGGATGCTCCCAGTATGCGATACTATTGGAAGGCTTTACAATGACCGGATAAGAGAAATCACAGGCAAAATCAAGCCCCATCTCTTTTCTGTATACAATGGTCTTCGGATAATCTACCCCGTGCTTCTCACACAGCTGATAGAACCGCTCCTTCTGCTGCAGGCTGTCCATCAGATCAAAATCAATATACGGCGCAATTACATTTTCCGGCAGCTCCGCTTTATGCCTGCTGGCAAGAGCCACATAACTGTCACCACAGCCAATGAGAAGAATCTTCTTGTTGCTGTGCTGCTTCGCAAACTTCGTAATCCGCTTCACAAAATACTCGTCAGTGTCAATCGCCGGATTCCCTTCATATACCGTAATCTGGCTGTTGAAACTTGGTCCCGTCTGGTACTTGCCGAACACGTAGGACTTTACCTGATACTGTTCGTAAAAGGCACGCGCCACACTGTAGGTATTAATATCTCCTCCCAGCAGAACCGGGATAAATTTTCTTTCTTTGAATTTCATCGTCTCTTGGAACACTCCTTTGTCCACATTTATTCCAGCTTATTATACCCCCTCGCATCCCAGGTGTCAATGAAGGGTGAACGTCATAAATGTCATAAATATTCCTGTATAAACATTTCGAATGGTTCCTTATTACAAGAGGATACCAGTATCCTGATTCCTCAGTTCTGGTATCCTCTCTTTTTTACACTTTCGTTTTCATCTATCTTTAGTCATCCTCATATTTCTGCTTGAATCGCATAATGATTGCCGCACATTCTGCACGGTTCGCATTTCCCTGTGGTGCAAGCTGCGTTTCGTTCATTCCTTGAATGATCTCATTTGCCACTGCCCACTGCATCGCTTCCACCGCAAACGGCTGTATCTGCCCGGCATCTGCAAATCTGCTAAGCTCTGCACGCTGTGACACATCATATCCTTTTCCCTTCGCATAGCGGTACATCATAGTCGCCATCTGCTCACGGGTAATCGGGTCATTCACACCAAACAAGCCATTCTCATATCCCGTTATCACACCAGCCTCATTCGCCCAGATAATTGCATCTGTATACCATATGCCATCCGCCACATCCGGGAACTTCGGCGTATATTCCACTTGCGGTTTCCCGTTCATACGGTACAGAATCACTGCAAACTGCGCACGTGGCAACGTCTGATCCGGTCCGAAAGTGGTATCATTCAGCCCGGTCATCAGATTGTGCTGGTATACGTATGTTACGTAAGGATAAAACCAACTGGACGTATCCGTCACATCAGCAAATGGTATTCCATCTTCCGATAATATAATGTAATTCAAATCATTCTCCTGAGCATACTGCAAACCGTAAGAATTCTCATAGACTAATAATGTCGTATCATATTGATAAAATGCCTCATTGCCTATACTCGACACGCTCTTGGGAATTCTAATACGGTTAAGACGACACCCATAAAACGCTCGTTCCCCTATACTTGTTACACTCTCTGGTAATTCTATGTTACTTAAGTTCTCATTCCAACAAAATGCTCCTTCCCTTATGTTTGTCAATCCTTCCGGCAATTCAATCTTTTCTTTATCTTTTGGTGCAATTATAAGCTCTGTATATTCTCTATTGTATAAACATCCATCACGAATCACGTACCTTTGATTTTTTTCCGCCACTTCAATTTTTACCAAACACATACAATCCATAAATGCTTTATATCCTATGTTGTTCACACTTTCTGGTATATGGATACTCCTTAACTGCGTGCAACCTTCAAAAGTTTTATCCTCTATTCTCTCCAACCCTTCGGGCAGTTCAACATCTCTTAAATCCCGGCAGCCATAAAATGCACTCTCACCTATGCTCTCCAACCCTTCAGGCAGTTCAACGCTGCTTAAATTTTTACATAAGTTAAAAGCACTCTCACCTATACTCTTCAGTCCTTCAAAAAAAACAATACTTCTTAAATCGTTGCATCCGCTAAACGCACACGCACCTATACTCTCCAACCCTTCAGGCAAATCAATACTACTTAATTGTGAACATCCGTTAAATGCATATCCTCCTATAGTTTTCCATTCTCCTGATAAAATGGCACTGTTTAGACTATAACACCACTGAAATGCAGCATCCCCAATACTCCCCGCATCCCCTTTTACTTCGATAGCAGACAAACTAGTACAACGATTAAATGCAAACTCTCCTATATTTTTCAATTCTCCTGGGAATTCGATACTGCTTAAGCTTCCACATTTATCAAAGGCTGCATATCCTACACTCTCTACACTTTCTGGAATTTCAATACTTTCCAGACTAATACATTCCTTAAATGTAGAATCTTCTATTCCATTCACACCTTCTGGAATCACTATACTAACAAGATTACTACAGTATGAAAATGCATATGCTCCTATTTCTACCATGTAATCCGGTATTTCAATACTGCTCAGATTACTACAGCTTTGGAACGCACAAGAGCCAATACTCGTCACACTGTCTGGCAAAACAATATTACTTAAATTACCGCAATCAATAAATGCGCTCGCCCCTATACTCGTCACACTGTCTGGTATTTCGATACTGCTCAAATCATTACATCCTAAAAAAGCTGAATCTCCTATATTCATTAATCCTTCCGGCAGTATAATACTATCTATATTTTTAGGCGCAAGTATAATCTCTGTACATTCCTTATTATATAAACAGCCATCATAAACTGTATATATTTCGTTTTCAGCTGACACTTCTATATTCACCAAACCACTGTAGGCAAATGCATCTCCAGGTATATATACCATATCTCTTGGAATCCTAATACTATTAAGACTGCTGCAGCCAAAAAATGCACTGATTCCAATCCGTTCCAGCCCTTCCGGAAAATTAATATCACTCAGACTACTGCAGTGGGAAAATGCACTGTCTGAAATATATCTCACCTGTTCCGGCAATTCGATACTTTCCAAACTGCTACACCCCCAAAAAGTATCATATGATATTCCTCCTATCAATCCTTCTGGCAATTCGACATTTCTCAGGCTACTACATTCCCAAAATGCTCCACTCCCTATATTTTCTACACTATCCGGTATATCAATACTAATCAGATTACTGCATTCCCAAAATGCACTCCCCTCTATATTTATCAAGCTTCCCGGCAGCTCAATACTACTCAAACTGTTGCAGCCAGCAAAGGCTCCCCACCCTATATCAACTATCCCTTCTGGCAAACTAATACTGCTTAAATTCTTACAATTATCAAATGCATAATCTCCTATACTTATCAAATCTTCCGGGAAATTTATACTTTTCTTGTTTTTAGGCACAAACATAAGGTTCTTATACTGCTTATCATATAAACAACCCTCACAAACTGTATACATTGTATTCTGGGCTGATACTTCTATATCTAAAAGATTTTCACAATCATAAAATGCCCCTTCTTCTACACTTGTTACACTTCCCGGTATTTCGATACGACTCAGATTTTCACAATCCTGGAATGCCCCTGCCATTACACTTTCTAAACCATCCGGCAAAACAACACTTTCTAGATTATGGCGCCAATGAAACGCATATTCTCCTATACTTGTTACCGGGCATCCCGCAATTATATCCGGTATGACAAGATCAATCGCATCTCCCTTGTAGGACGCAATCATTACCGTTCCGTCATCCCTTATATAATACTGCCAGTCTCCTTCTGTCAAGACATCCTCTTCTGCGGTACCAACCACCTCTGCATCCGGCGTCTCCGGCGTTGCTTCCGCAGCAGGTTCTTCGGCATTCGCGTATACCGGAACCGCGCACACCAACATACACATACTTAGTACTACTCCTAATAATCTTCTCTTCATCCTTTGTCCCTCCTCTGTTTTATATGGCGGCATTTCACAATAACTGCCGCAATGCCGTCATAAGTAGCAGTACACTTGTTTCTTACATATATATTAACATTTTTTTCCTTTTTTTACACTCTAATTTTATTGTGAATTCTATTTATTTACGTTAGAAAAGTTGTTATAATATCATTATATGGCGCATTATTATGAAAGGAGCATTCTAACATGAAAGCTTATGAAAGATTACTAAAATACGTGGTTGTACGCACGCCAAGCTGCGACGGCGAAGAAGAGCATCCGTCCTCTCAGTGTCAGTTTGATCTTGCAAGATTATTGGAAAAAGAAATGCAGGAGCTGGGGCTTACTGACATCTGTCTGGACGAGCATTGTTATCTGTACGGAAAGTTACCTGCAACACCAGGGTATGAAGGCAAGACCTCTATCGGTTTCATCGCTCACATGGATACGGTATCTGACTACTGTGACCATGAAATCGTTCCGGTTATTACGGAGAATTACGACGGCAGGGATCTGCCACTTGGGGACAGCGGACTTACCTTATCCACCGACATTTTTAAGCATTTACCGGGACTTGCAGGGCGCACGCTGATTACCAGTGACGGCACCACCATCCTTGGAGCTGACGACAAGGCAGGAATTGCCGAAATTCTTACTCTGATTGAACGTCTGCAGACAGAAAATATTCCACACGGGCCTATCAGCGTTGCTTTTACTCCCGATGAGGAAATCGGAACGGGAGCCTCCGGCTTTAGCGTAGAGCAGTTTGGTGCCAAGTACGGTTACACACTGGACGGCGACACAGAAGGAGAGATTCAGTACGAAAACTTCAATGCGTGCAAAGCACGTTTTGATATTCAGGGATTCAGCGTCCATCCAGGTTCTTCCAAGGATACTATGATTAACGCCTGCTTAGTGGCTATGGAAATCAACTCTCTTCTTCCGGGTATGGAGACACCCCGGGGGACCGAAGATTATGAAGGATTCTTCCATCTGACCGACATGTCCGGCGACTGCGCAAAAGCACAGCTCAATTACATCGTCAGAGACCATGACAAGAACTTTTTTGAAGCAAGGAAGAATACGCTGCGACTAATTGAAAAAAACCTGAACGCCAAATGGGGCGAAGGAACCGTTACTCTGACTATCACAGAGCAATATAAAAACATGGCTGAAATCATCGACGGTTGTATGCACTTAATCGACAATGCCAAAAAGGCTGCCGAAGCGGCGGGTATCGAACCGCAGGTTATCCCGATCCGCGGCGGTACAGACGGCTGCCAGCTAAGCTTTAAGGGACTTCCTTGCCCGAACCTTGGAACGGGCGGACATGCCTACCATGGACCATACGAGCATATTACTGTAGAGGGAATGGACAAAAGTGTCGACATGATTGTAGAATTAGTAAAGATATATGCAGAAATGTAAGATGGACACCATACCCGGTGCCACTTGCATAAAAGGGAACTGTCGGTTAATACCGATTTTTAACCACTGACATTCAAATTAAAACTTAGGGGAATTTTCCTCTAAGTTTTAATTTGAAGTATTATACGAGTCCATTTCAAGCTTATTCCACACTTTCCTTAAATCCTTCTCCCACAACCTCATTAGATTCCATAATAATAGTAAATGCTTTCGGATCAATCTGCCTTACCATTTTTTTAATCGTATACATCTGCTTATTATTGCAAGCACACATTACTACATCCTTTTCCTGGCCGGAGTAGCTTCCCCGTCCCTGCAGAATCGTAGACCCCCGTCCGGAATACTCGTCAATCTGATCCGCCACTTCTTTACCATGTTCTGTAATGATGAAAGTCATCTTGCCCTCATCGATTCCATACATAATGCGATCCATTACAAACGCCATCAGATACGTAACTATGATACCGTAAATCAATCCGTCAATATCCCGGAATACCAGCACGCTTCCCAGGATAATTGTCACAATGTCCAGCCCAAACGTAATAATGCCAAGAGACAGATGCGGGTAAATCTTCTTCAGCGATACACTGATGAAATCCTGGCCTCCGGTAGATGAGCCCCGCATAAAAATCATAGCATATCCCACGCCGCACAATACCCCCATACAAAGTGCGGCCAGGAACCGGTCTCCCTCATAGACAGGAAACAACGGCGCCACATAATCGATAAAAGCAGAAGATATTATCATAGATTTTACCGATTTTAAGAAAAAGTTTTTCCCCAGAAATTTATAGCAGAATATAGCAACCGGAATATTTAACAAAATGGTTCCGATACCTACTGGGATTTTAAATAAATGGTAGCAGATAATCGCAATTCCGGAAAATCCTGCTACCGGAAAATTAGCGTGCAGAGCAAAATTATACACGCCAACCGCAATCAAAATACTGGCAGCAATGTCAACCAGTATATCTACCCCAAGTTCCTTCCAATTTTCTCGTTTCATTAACATCACCTCTCCACAACAAGTTTATTATTCAAAAAAAAGAAGCTGCAAACTATAAAATATAATTCGCAGCTGCTCTTCTTTTTATTATTATATTCATGGATTTTTCTTTTGTCAACAGCCTCCTGATGGAGATTTTTATAAAAATCTTCCTCTTTTCACCGCATCTTCTCCATATTTTTTCCGAATCTCATCCAGCGCCTTGTCCAGTCTTTTTTGCTTTTCCGTCCGCGCGGCATCTTTCTGTTCCCGCTGAATATCAAAGATACTAAGCTGTTCCGGCTCATCTTCCTTCTGCAGCTTAGAGCTTCGGATTCCCAGCAGTCTGACAGGTCTTTTATCCCACAATTCATCAAACAATTCCACTGCTATATGATAAATCTCACTGTCATTGCTGGTTGCTCTGAAAAGCTGGCGTTGATGGGAACTATTTTCAAAAGTATGATACCTTATTTCCACACTCAGCATCCCCGCCTTCTGCCCGGCTTCCCGCAGCCGCGCTCCCACGCTCTCCGCAAGATGCAGCAGCACTTCCTTCGCCTCTTCCCTTGTCACAACATCTTTAGGAAGTGTAACGGAATTGCCAATCCCTTTGGCGTCCGCTCTCACGGAAACTACGGAGTCATCCCCTCTTCCATTGGCAGATTCCCAAAGCATGCGCCCATGACTTTTCAAATGCAGTTCCAAAATTTCCGGATTCATCTGTGCCAGATCGCCGATTGTGTGGATTTCCAGTTTCTTAAGCTGCTCCACACTGGAACGTCCCGCCATATAAAGCTCTGACACCGGAAGCGGCCACATTTTCAACTGGATTTCCTCCGGGAACAATGTATGCACCTTGTTCGGCTTCTCAAAATCAGAAGCCATCTTTGCCAGCAGCTTATTTACAGAAATCCCTATATTGACTGTAAAGCCGAACTTCTCATAAATCCGGTTCTTAATCTCCAGTGCTCCCTCCACCGGGGAATAGAACCTGTGAGCAATCCCTGTAAAATCCATGTAGCACTCATCCACACTCACCTGCTCTATGTCTGGCGTATACGTACGGAGAAATTCCATTAAGCGACGACTGTACTCACTATACAGCTTATGGTCGGGCGGCTCCATTACCAGATTCGGACACTTGCGAAAGGCATTCGCCACCGGTTCTCCGGTTCGAATGCCATATTTTTTCGCCGGCAGGGACTTCGCCAGCACAACGCCGTGCCGTGACTCCTGGTTTCCGCCGATAATCGCCGGAATCATCCGCAAATCTCTCTCCCCGCCATTCTTTAATTCTTCTACTGCCGTCCAGCTTAAATATGCTGAATTCACATCGATATGAAATATAATGGACATTATCTGCTCCTTGCCGTCAACTTCCCATCCACAGCGTCAATCACAATCGTCTGTCCTGTTCCCACATCTCCCTGCAGCATTAATCTTGCTGCAAGCGTCTCTACATGCTTCTGCAGGTAGCGTTTCAACGGCCTTGCTCCATACATAGGGTCATACCCGCCTTCTACGATATTCTCCTTTGCCGCTTCGGTAAGCTCAATCTGGATTTCTTTGTCCGCCAGGCGCTTATTGACATCTGCTACTAACAAGTCAATGATGTCATAAATATTCCCTTTCGTCAATGGTTTAAACATAATCGTCTCATCCAGACGGTTCAAGAATTCTGGACGGAAATGCGCCCGAAGCTCATTCATAACCGCTTCCTGACTCGCCTCGCTTATATTTCCCTGTTCATCAATTCCTTCCAGCAGATAAGACGAACCGATGTTGGACGTCATAATCAGGATTGTATTTTTAAAGTCTACGGTACGCCCCTGAGAATCTGTAATCCGCCCGTCATCCAGAACCTGAAGAAGCACGTTAAATACATCCGGATGGGCTTTCTCCACCTCGTCAAAAAGAACCACTGAATAAGGTTTCCTTCTGACCGCTTCCGTAAGCTGGCCGCCTTCGTCATACCCTACATATCCCGGAGGCGCTCCAATCAGACGGGACACGGAATATTTCTCCATATATTCACTCATATCAATACGAACCATATTGCTTTCGTCATCAAACAGACTCTCTGCAAGTGCCTTCGCAAGCTCAGTCTTGCCGACACCTGTCGGTCCCAGAAACAGGAAAGAGCCTATGGGCTTCGTGGGATCCTTAATTCCTGCCTTGGAACGGATAATTGCCTCCGTCACAAGCTCTACTCCCTCGTCCTGTCCGATCACACGCTTATGAAGTTCATCCCCCAGATGGAGGGTTTTGCTTCTCTCGCTTTCATTTAACTTTGCTACCGGGATTCCGGTCCATCTGGATACAATTCTGGCGATTTCATCCTCTGTCACACTTTCGTGTACCAGAGAACGGTCTTCGTCCTTCACCTCTGCCTCCAACTCTGCAAGCTGTTTTTGCAGCTCCGGAAGCTTGCCATACTGCAGTTCAGCAGCTTTATTCAGATCATACGCCTGCTGGGCCATCTGAATTTCCTTACCTACCTGCTCGATTTCTTCCCGCAGCTTCTGTACTCGTTCTACCCCTACCTTTTCATTATCCCACTGAGCTTTCCTGCCTGCAAATTCATCCCGCAGCTCTGCAAGTTCCTGCTGCAGATGCTCCAGCCTTTCCTTACTCAGCCGATCCTCCTCCTTCTTAAGCGCCGTCTCCTCAATCTCCAGCTGCATAATACGGCGGTTCAGCTCATCCAGCTCTGTAGGCATAGAATCCAGCTCCGTCTTAATCAGGGCACATGCCTCATCTACCAGGTCAATTGCCTTATCCGGCAGGAACCGGTCAGAAATGTAGCGGTTTGAAAGGGTTGCCGCCGCAACCAGCGCACTGTCTGTAATCTTAACTCCGTGAAAAACTTCATACCTTTCTTTTAACCCACGGAGAATGGAAATTGCATCCTCCACAGACGGTTCATCCACCATCACAGGCTGGAAACGCCGTTCCAATGCGGCATCCTTCTCAATATACTGACGGTATTCGTCCAGGGTCGTTGCACCAATACAATGCAGCTCGCCTCTTGCCAGCATGGGCTTCAGCATATTTCCTGCATCCATGGCTCCATCCGTCTTCCCTGCTCCCACAATCGTATGCAGCTCGTCAATGAAAAGGATGATACTGCCGTCACTGTTCTTCACTTCCTCCAGAACCGCCTTCAGACGTTCCTCAAATTCTCCCCGGTACTTAGCTCCTGCCACCAGCGCACCCATATCCAGAGAAAAAACGCTCTTGTCCTTTAAGGCTTCCGGGACATCGCCTTTCACAATACGCTGCGCCAGTCCTTCCGCAACAGCAGTTTTACCAACGCCCGGTTCTCCGATCAGAACCGGATTATTCTTCGTCTTACGGGACAGGATACGGATTACATTACGGATTTCCGCATCTCGTCCGATTACCGGATCCATCTTCTGTTCTCTCGCCCGCTCCACAAGGTCGCAGCCATATTTATTCAATGTATCATAGGTCGCCTCCGGATTATCACTGGTTACCCTCTGGTTGCCCCTTACCGTAGAAAGCGCCTGCAAGAAACCTTCCCTGCTGATACCCATTTCCCGGAAAATCTCCTTCATCTCTTTGCTCTGGTAGCGAAGCAGAGCCAGGAAAAGATGCTCCACAGAGACATACTCGTCGCCCATCTGCTTTGCCTCATCCTCCGCATGAACCAGCGCCTGATTCAGATACTGACCGACAAAAGGCTGTCCGCCCTGTACCTTCGGGCGCTTTCTGATTGCCTGCTCCACCTGATCCGTCACAAGGTTCTTATCAAGCCCCATCTTCTCTATCATCTTCGGAATCAGGCCGTCCTCCTGAGTCAGAAGCGCATAGAAAAGATGCTCCTGCTCAATCTCCTGGTTTCCATATTCCATTGCAATCTTTTCACAATCCTGAACTGCCTGGATTGATTTCTGCGTAAATTTATTTATATTCATAGAGATACCTCCTCTCATAGAAAGCTTTGTTTTCTGTTCTATTCGGAATATAACACTTATTGTTAGCAATGTCAAGAGGTGAGTGCTAATTTTCTGTATTTTTCCTGTCTAGAGGTTCTGATACTGATTAACATCTATTTTTTCTTCTGGCAAACAACCTAATAGACGAACAGCCCTCATCAAATTACCTTTTTCCGCTATCCACAATTCCCAAGCAGTTCGCATGAATATAGTGAATAAGCTACTATTCCATATTCCGACTATATTCTTGTTTCAGTTCTTCTGCCAAATACGCATCGCTCATGCAGTGCATATCCGATATGCCGTCCCGAATCAGCGGATAAACCTCTGAATGATAAAAGAAATCCAGCGCCGCATCCAGAGAAAGTCCCTGCTGCTTTGCAAAACACTCAATGACACGGCTGTATTTTTTTTGAAGCAAAATCGGGTTTGCCGTCATAATCTTTCACTCCCTTCAAAATGCAGCAGAGATAGTGCTTTCTCTGTACGAAAACAAATTTGCAAGTTCGGCTTTTCATAACGCAGGCGATTGATAGCTTCTGCTTTATCAATCAGTCCGTCATAGAACAACTCTACCGTATTGAATACCTTATCATTAGCAACACCGCCCACAACAAGGTCATAATCTGTCGAATCTTTTTCGCTGCGGCAGTTAAGGACGAAATCCAGCCATTCTTCAGAATATGAATCGAATCTCAAAGTTTTCAGTTCAGCTTCTTGGCTCTCATCAAATTCGTATCTGGAAATAATGCCGTCTTTTCCTCGACGTTTAAATTTTCCGCACCACTTTGCGGCCTGCTCATGCAGCGGCGTAACATAAAAACCACGCCCAAAATCTACATTAGGGCGGGAATGTGCCAAATCCGGCTGTGCAATCTCTAAAAAAGAGCCATGATAGAGAATCATACTTCCACACCCCTTTCTTTCATCACATCAAGAAGATCATTCACTATATACTCCCGGCTCTGAGTATGCAGCACTTCATATCCCGGCACAATATAACCGTTCAGAATATCGCTCTTTTCCGTAAATGCCTGATAGACATGCTCTGCGTCCACACCCAGCTTTGCCGCTACATTTTCAATGCAAAATACGGCAAACTCAAGTTCATTAGAATTTTTTATTTTTTTATCCTTCATCATACTCAAGCCCTCCCCTGCTTTATTTTATATTGTACTCCCCCTGTCATCATGCGTAAATCATTGTGTTCGTTATCATACCATAGAAATGCATTTTAAACAATCTCCCCCATCTCAGAGACGCCAGTTTCTCCAGGCATAAAAAGACGTAAGCCACATTTCTCTGACTCACGCCTTTCTTTACAATACCAGATAATTTAATTTATTCTATTCACAATACCGGATGCTTTGAAAAATACAGATTCAAATTTGTATGGCGTTCAAGAGAATGCTTGTCTGTTTTTATGTATCTCCATGAAGCCGGGAAATTTTGCGGAACCCCATTAACAACATATTTTTCTAAAAACGGAAGAAATAGCTCCGGATGTTCCCAAAATGCAGAATAGAAAGTATCTGCCTGTTTTTTCTTCTCATCATCAGATAAATTCAGCAGCCCATACAATGCATGATCTAAATTACAGGACATGTAGTACCCTTCATAAGGTATTCCTTTTATATCAGGCTCGTTAAGCAGATAATCCATAAGTTCCTTTTTATGTTCGTTTCGTAAGCGAATTTTTTCTGGATTTTTACAAGAAATCTCATTTTCTGTATAGAAAATTTCCCTTGTATCTCCTTCCACAATATTAGAAGGATCAACATAAGCTCCGTCCATATCAAATATCTGAACAATCTGCCAAATATCATTTCTCTTAATCTTGTTAATATCCATATATGATTTTACATATTTATAGATTTCATCCTTCACATTTTGTTTATTTATCGTTTCATCTGAAGTGACATCACCATGTGTAAATTCAAAACGCACAGTTCTATTTCTATATATTTTTCGGAATATGCTTTCTAATGCCCTCTTGTCCGTAGCACCTTCTACAATAAATAATGCAATTTTATCCAATCCCCAATCCACCCACTCACTTTAAAGGAGTTTCTTTCAGAAGTTCAAGAAACTCCTTAGAAAATCCCGTGTCTGTCTGCTCAGCTTCTATATTACCAGCCTTTGAAAAAGCATAACCTATATCCTGAAGTTCTGTATCATCATATATTCTTTCATTCTGTCCGCCCAATATTAATGTACGAATGTAAAAATCTCTTCGATTATGCGTTTTTTCAATACCTTTCAGTGATATATACCGATTATTAGGATTAATTGTACTACAAATAATATTTTTCTTATCCAGCTTCTCCATAATACGAAGATTGTGAGATGTAAAAATCAGTTGTCCTTTTGCTCCTTCTGACAATTCCCCTAGCAATTCCCCTAAAAGATACTCAAAAATTCCGGCATCAAGTTCGTCAACAACTAAACAAATGGCAGAATCATTATATACAGAAATCAAATAATTCAACAAAGAAATGATTCTCTTAATTCCTGCGGACTCATATTTTGTAGAAAACACTTTCCCATCTCTGGTTGAAAACACCCTTACCTGAACAACTTTTATTCCATCTTTGTTAGTTTCTTCGCTGACTTTATGAAGATTTAATTCTAAGTTCGGGATAATCGCTTTTAATGCAATATTAATTGCATCAATAATTTTAACCAGGCGAAGATAAATAGCTTCCGGGAATTCACCACTGCCGCTTACCAATAGCGGGATACATCCTTGTAAAATTTCATTCTCCGTCTCTGTATGAACATTTACGGGAATAATTCGATTAGCATAATTATCTCCTAATTGATTAACTTTCACCACCTGAAAGCTCATCTGCGCAAAATCAAATAAAGCTTTTACTATTACTGAAAGTTTACGTTCTTCTTCATTTCCATTTTCAGAATATACAGCCCTAATAAATTGTTTATTAAAGAACAATGAACAATTTTTTTGTGCACAAAAGACTGCTAAATTCTGAAGAACCCCCAAATATCTAATCTGTGATACAAACTTTATATTAGGAGATGTTACTTCTGCTTGTTCGTTACCAATTACATTATCCAAATCATAGAAAGGATTGCTAAAGATCAACTCTCGTTCTTCTTTCCATTTTGTCCCTTTCGTCCAATATCGAAGTTGTTCGGATTTTATCTGCAGGCATCGTTCTTCTTCATTTTTTCTTAATTGCAAATCATATGCCACTTTAAACTGTTCACTCTTATTTTCCACAAAAAAAACTGTTCCTAGATGCATTTCATCATCATCAGGAAGCATCCCTTCATAATCCCTGTATGGAACACTTCCTCCGCTCAATACATGTTGCAGCATATCAAGCGCTTCAATAACTGCTGTCTTTCCCGAGCCATTAGCCCCATAAATCCCATTAATATCGCCACTGATAATTTCCGCTTTTTTTTCCACATTTGAACGATTAAAATAACGGATATTGCCATACGAAACATTTTTAAATTTTTCTAATGTAGTCTCTATAATCCGTACAAGTGACTTTTCTGTCATGATCTACACTCCTTGACTAGACTTTTAATATTTAAACATATTATAATCCAATTCCGATAAAATATCCAGATACACACAAATTTTTTTATCCAACTTCTAGATAACTTCAGCGTTACTTCTGCCTGCCTTTCCGCTTATGCCGCGCTATCCTTCTTACCGCAGGCTCTCTCATATTCCCTAAGCTTTCTTCTTGCCGTCTCATTCAAGTCTCTCGGAACCTGAATCTGAACGGTCACATACTGGTCGCCGCGCAGGTTCGGGTTCTTCATAGAGACGATTCCCTTCCCTCTTAATCTAATTTTTGTGCCGGACTGCGTGCCCTCTGCAATCTTGCAGACTACGTTCCCATAAAGAGTCTGCACAATGGCTTCGCCTCCGAACACTGCTGTTGTAAAGGGAATAAAGGCTGTTGTATAAATGTCCATTCCCCGTCTCTCATAGCCTGCCTTATCAGCCACTTTTACTTTCAGGAGTAAATCTCCCGGCTTTCCTCCGCCGCTTCCGGGCATTCCTTTCCCGCGCAGCCGGATACTCTGTCCCGAATCAATTCCTGCCGGAATCTTCACTTTCAAAGACGAAACAGCACCGCCTGCTTCGTCGCCATGGTTAAGCCGGACGACTTTTTCACAGCCAAAAGCCGCTTCATCAAAACTTACGTCAATGTCTGCCTGTAAGTCTGCCCCGTCCTGCCGGAATCCACGTCTTCCAAATCCACTTCCCCCGAAACCGTCGCTGTAAAAGCGGTCTTCTCCGAAATGACTTCCCTGAAAGCCGAAAATATTTTTTAAAATGTCATCCATATCATCGCCTTCAAAATGATACTCTCTGTATCCGCCGCCAGAATCCGAATTATTCCAGGAACCTGCATTCTCCCGGTATCCTGCCTGGGTATCCTGAAAAGCTGCATGCCCAAACCGATCATACAGCTTCCGTTTTTCCGGATCGCTCAGGATATTATAAGCTTCCGTTACCTCTTTAAATCTTTCTTCCGCCTTTGCATCTCCTGCATTGCTGTCAGGATGGTATTTCTTAACAAGCTTTCGGTAAGCTTTCTTTATCGTATCAGAATCTGCGCTTTGGTCTATTCCTAAAATCTCATAATAATCTCTTTTTGTTCCCATTTCTGCGCCTCCTATCAACAAAAAAATCCCGCATTTATGCAAGATATTGAATCTGTTTCTTTATTGTTCTATTTGTACTATAACACATGCATTTCTTTGCGTCAAGAAGAAAAGCATGAAACCGCTTTCTCCGGCAGTCTCATGCTTTTTGTCTGATTGTTTGTTTATATTTTCTATTTTATCGGTTCAAAATCGGCAGCTCCATGCTTACAGAGTGGACAAATAAAGTCTTCCGGCAGCTCATCTCCCTCATAAACATACCCGCATATCTTGCAGACAAAGCCCTTCTTGCCTTCTGTCTCCGGCTTCGGCTTTACAGAACTCTGATAATAGGAATATGTCATGGTCTCTACATTAGAGATAACTCTCGCTTCCGTAATGCTGCAGATAAACATGCCATGGGTATCCAGGTCAATATACTGCTCTACCTTCAGCGACATGAAAGAATTGATATATTTTGGAAGAAATACCAGGCCGTTATCAGAACGGAGCACTTCATATTTCGCAAACTTGTCCGCCGTTCTTCCGCTCTGGAATCCGAAGTTCTCAAACACATGGAAGGGAGCCTCTGTTGACAGGCAGTTCACGTTCAGGATCCCTGTCTGCTTAATAATGTGGTGAGAATAATTTGCCTTATTAATGGTAACTGCAATCCGGTTCGGTGTGCTGGTAACCTGGGAAATGGTATTTACAATTAATCCATTATCCTTCTTGCCATCATTACAGGTTACTACATACAGCCCGTACCCTATTTTAAATAGAGCTGACAAATCATTCTTATTGGCAGTCTCTGTATGCTGGGCAATATAATCGCGGCACAGTTCATCCGCAAGTTCTTCAATCTGTGCCCTGCTGTCCTCATTCAGCGCGGACATAATACGCACAGTAGTATCGGCATAACTTATGTTCTTGCTGCCTTCCAGCATTTTCTTCATAACCTTAGCAGCAAGCGGAGACCAGGAACCATTTTCCATAAATGCTACCGTACGTTTCTGATAATTGCGCTCCGTCAGATGATTGATAAATTCACGCATAAACGGAAAAATGTCTGCATTATAGGTAGTGGTTGCCAATACAAGCTTATTATAGCGGAATGCATCCTCCACAGCTTCCGCCATATCGGTACGGGCAAGGTCGTGGATGACAACCTTCGGGCATCCCTTCCCGCGAAGCTTATCAGCCAATGCATTCACAGCCGCCTTCGTATGTCCATAGACAGAAGTATATGCAATTACAATTCCTTCCGATTCCGCCTCATAAGAAGACCATGTATGGTAAAGCCCCAGGTAATATCCCAGGTTCTCTTTCAGAACCGGTCCGTGAAGAGGACAAATCATCTGAATATCCAGCCCCGCTGCCTTCTTCAGCAGATTCTGCACCTGCATACCATATTTCCCAACAATTCCGATATAATAGCGGCGCGCCTCACATGCCCAGTCTTCTTCCACATCCAGAGCGCCAAATTTCCCAAATCCGTCTGCGGAAAAGAGGACTTTATCACAGGTATCATAAGTTACCATGACCTCCGGCCAGTGAACCATAGGAGCAGCGACAAATGACAGGGTATGCTTGCCAAGAGACAGGGTATCTCCTTCTTTAATCACAAGGCTCCTGTCAGCGTAATCTTTTCCGAAGAACTGCTTTATCATAGCAAATGCTTTCGCGCTTGCAACTACCGTCGTCTGCGTATATACTTTCAGAAAATCAGCAATATTAGCAGAATGATCCGGCTCCATATGCTGGACAATCAGATAATCCGGCTGGCGGTCACCCAGAATCGCACCAACCTTGTCCAGCCATTCATGCTTAAACCGGGCATCTACGGTATCGATTACGGCTATCTTCTCATCCATAATCACATAAGAATTATATGCCATCCCATTCGGAACGTCGTACTGCCCTTCAAACAGATCAATTTCATGGTCATTAACGCCTGCATATTTAATGTCGTTTGTAATCTCCATCTTTACTATCTCCTTTACATTTTTCAGCTATGCTTAGTTTATCATGGTTTTCCCAAGTCAACAACTACCTATTTTGAATAAATCCAGATTGCGGCAATCTGATCTGCAATATCCGCATAAACCCAGGGTTTTTCCGTATTCTCTATACTAAAGGGATCTTTCACTGTAACCATCTCACCGTTCATCCCCGTCAGCACAATAAAATGGCCTGCATCCGTAAACTCCCCCTGGGTAACGCTGCATATAATCGGATGACCTGCCGCCAGCTCCTGTGCAATCAGTGCGTCGTCCCTCCCCGATTCTGTAACGGAAATTTCCCAGAAAAGGGATGCCCTGTTCATAAATTCCCAATAAGTATTTCCCTCTTCATCTACATACCCCTGCTGCTCACTATATTGCGCCAGCTTATATGGCGTAGCGGTAACATCTCCTGTAAGGCCCGCTATTACCATAGCCATACAAGTAGGCCCGCAGCCGCTGGCGGCAATAGTACTGTTTCCATAGGACTGGTATCCCCATCTTTCATCCCACTGAAGCAAAGAAGGAATCTCGCCCGGAGTAATTGCATCTGCAATCTTTTCTGCAGGGGGATTGTCCTTCTTCTCAGCGTAATCTCTTACAAAATCTATCGTCTCATCATTTTTATGCAGCAGTTCCAGAATTCCCTGCGGAGCGCCTGCCGCCGCTGCTGACTGCCATACTTCTGCAAGTTCATCCTCTTTCTTTTCCTCCGGCGTCTTCTCCGGCTCTTCCTCTGCTTTCTTCGGCGTTTCCTCCGGAATCTCGTCCGTGGCAGCTGCTGTCTGTACGCCTTCCTCCGGTTTCTCCGTAACCAGCTTGACTGCATAGCTTCCCGCCAATATCAGCAAAACTGCCGCCGCCCCCAGGATACAGCGCCGCTTTAATACCTGACGCCTTCTCTGCACTCCCCGCGCATGTCTTATTGTATTTTTATGCGTATCTTTCTCTCTCACAAAAATCTCCCCTTGGTTTCCGTAGATTTATTTTCGAATTTATTATACAATATAACTTAACAGTTGCAAAACTGTCAATATATGCCTATTAAGGAGGATGACTTATGAAAATCGTATTTCTAGATGCCAAAACCATCGGCGATGACATTGATTTGTCCGGATTTGACGCACTCGGCGACGTGATAAAATACCCGTTTTCTTCTTCTGAGGAAGTGCCGGAAAGAGTCCGGGACGCTGATGTCATTATCGTAAATAAAATTCAGGTGAACGAATCCACCGTCGGCCAGGCAAAGAATCTGAAGCTTGTGTGCGTGACCGCTACCGGAACAAACAATCTGGACAAGCCCTGGCTGGATGCGCATGGCATTGCCTGGAGAAATGTTGCCGGATATTCTACGGAATCCGTAGCCCAGCATACCTTTGCCATGTTATTCTATCTTCTGGAAAAATTAAGATATTATGATGATTATGTCAAAGAAGACCGCTATACCAACGACACTGTGTTTACCCATTTTGCCGAACATTTTTACGAACTGAACGGGAAAACCTGGGGAATCATCGGGCTTGGCAATATCGGACGCCGGGTTACCGAGATTGCCAGAGCTTTCGGAGCCAATGTTATCTACACTTCACCTTCCGGCAGTGCGCCGCAGGACGGCTACTTACAGACCGATATGGATACGCTTCTTGCGTCGTCGGATATTATCTCCGTCCACGCGCCACTGAACGAATATACGGAAAATCTGCTGAACCGGGAGGCTTTCCGTAAAATGAAGAGGGAATGTATCTTCCTGAATCTCGGAAGAGGTCCGATTGTCGTGGAAGAAGATCTGGCAGACGCTCTGGATGCGGGCGAAATCGCCGCCGCCGGGCTGGATGTCCTCTGTACAGAGCCTATGAGCCCTTCCAATCCTCTCCGGAGAATCAAAGACAGCCGGAAGCTATTCATCACTCCTCATATCGCATGGGCGAGTATAGAAGCGCGCACCCGGCTTATGGATATTATCCTTGGACAAGTCAAAGAATTTTTCCAATTATAAATCAGAACACGCGCCGCCTGCGCAAAAATTTCCACACAGACGGCGCGTCTTTGTTTAATCAAGCAGCTCTCCCAGCCCCACAAGGAACGCTCCCAAAAAAATAGCCAGGTCTCCCAGATTATATGTAATCTTAGTAATCTTCTTCCACTTTGTGCGAAATCCCAGATAATCGACCACCTTTCCTCTCACGATCCGGTCAAATATATTGCTCCATGCTCCTCCGGTAAATAAAACCATTCCTGCCTTATGGAGCCATCTTCCTTTCCTGCTCCATAGAACTCCATCGTAAAAGAGCATCAACATTCCGCAGACAGAAGATGCAGTCTTCACTACCTTTGGATACTTTTCCAGCAGACGAAGCACCGCACCCTTGTTATATACCTTCCGTATAATAACCGCGCCGCCCAAAATCTCCCGTTCCTCACCGGGACTGATTTTTTCTTCTACTGCCTGCTTTAACAAAATATCTGCCGCAAAAATACACAGAGTCCCTATCAGCAGCCATACGATCATTTATTCTTCTCCTCTGATCCGGGTTATCTCTTCTTTCACTTTACGCAACCCCACCAAACGATACAAAC